>Ga0315273_10007002_pt1 | contig 14082 bp, 15 predicted proteins | sample YL17G02_0_MG_FD_205753 | JGI IMG/M metagenome (GOLD analysis project Ga0315273, IMG submission 205753) | Sediment microbial communities from Yellowstone Lake, YNP, Wyoming, USA - YL17G02_0 | ecosystem: Environmental > Aquatic > Freshwater > Lake > Sediment | place: USA: Wyoming | collected... | reverse complement strand
CCAAGCCAACAGAACACTCTGGGCTGCGACAAGAGTTTGGGTATATAGTGTTGCGAATAATCAGCAGACCAGTAGGCCGTCTTGGGTTAATAACAAGATATTCTAAAAAAAGTATAGGCCGGTGTGAAGGTGGCTTGGTGTCTTGTTCAGGAGTTTGCAGCAATATAAAGCAATTTAAGTGTTGAGGATGGTGTGAACAAACTTCCGAGCTTTGTCTTAGTTTCATATAATCAGCAGACCAGTAGGCCGTCTTGGGTTAGTAGCAAAATATTCTTGAATAATCACTTGTATATTTTTTCAAAATTTTTGATAATATGATGTAAATCCAATTTTTCAAAAAAAGCCCCCTTTTTAAAATAATTTTATTGGATAAGAAAATATTTTTATATAATCCAAATATAATATTATGACCTTTCCAAAACACGTAATAAAGCGAGACGGAAGAAAGCAATTGTTTCAAGCTTCAAAAATAGGCCATTCCATATGGACGGCTGCCAAAAATGTCGGCGGAAAGGACAAAGGTCTAGCCGAGTCCATAGCAAAAGAAGTACTCGAATATTTGGCAGACATATATCCCTCAGACCAACCACTTTCAACTTCGGACATTGGCTCGGCTGTAGAACGAACTTTGGTAAATCAAGGCCATTACGAAACTGTAAAAGAGTTTATTATTTCCAGAGAACACAGGAGAGAAGAATTTACCAGAAAGCTTAAATTAGGAATCAAGGATGACATTGGATGGCTGGATTACAACTCTCTATTCATTTTGAAAGAAAGATACTTAAAAAAAGACAAATTCGGCAAAACAACAGAAACGCCTAAACAAATGCTAGGAAGGGTTGCAAAATTTGTTGCAAGTGCAGAAAAATCAGATAAATTGAAAACTGTCTGGGAAAATAAATTCCTTAATCTGATGGCGGAATGGAAGTTTTTACCCGGAACCAGAGTGCTTGCCAACGCTGGTAAACCAAAGCCACAAATGGCGAATTGCTTTGTATTTGATATTGACGACTCGATTGATGATATTTTCAAAACCCTTTACGAGTCCAGTGTTACAAAAAAATACGGAGGCGGATGCGGTTATAATTTCTCAAAAATCAGACCAAAGGGGGATAGTGTTGCTGGCGAACCAAATCTTGCAGCAGGTCCTATAGAAATCATGAAAATGTTTGACTTGCCAACCAGTATATTCAGACAGCAGGGAAAGTATGAGAGCGGGAATATGGCAATATTAAATGTCAACCATCCTGATATTTTGGAATTTATTTCTTCCAAAGAAAATGAGGGAGTATTAACTAAAACAAATATTTCTCTTGGGGTGAGCGATTCTTTTATGGAGGCAGTAAAAAAAGATACGAATTGGAATTTAGTAAATCCTCGAAATGGCAAAGTGACAAATACTATTAAAGCCAGAGCTATTTGGGAACTGGTAGTAACTTATGCATACAGAACGGGTGATCCGGGGATGATATTTCTGGATAGGATAAACAAAGACAATCCGATGTTAGAAAAATTCGGACCAATTCAAGCAACAAACCCTTGCGGGGAAATTCCCCAATATCCATACGAGTCCTGTAATTTGGGTTATATGAATTTGCCAATATTTATAATGAAAGGAGATAAACAAAAAACGGCGGTAGATTTTGAGACAATGAGTAAAGCGTGCAGAATAGCCACCAGGTTTATGGATAATGTTATTGACACATCATGGTTCCCGGTCGAAGGACAACGCAAGACCATCAAGGACTTTAGGAGATTGGGCATTGGAGTGGTGGGCTGGGCAGAAATGTTGACAGAACTAGGTATTGTGTATGGTTCGGAGGAATCTCTAAAACTTGCTGAAAAGGTTTCCAAATGTATTGCTGATGCTTGTCATGCGGAATCATTCGCCTTGGGCAAAGAGAAAGGACCTTTTCCAAATATTATTTACTCAAAATGGAAAAATTCGAAAGAACAACCTAGAAATGTTACCACAAACACACTTCCTCCCAGTAGTGGCAATGCAGTGATTTTTGGGACTTCATATAGTATCGAACCATACTTTGCTCTTGCTTACTATCAAAATGTATTAGGTGGGGTAAGAATAAAAAATGTAAACGAAAAGCTGGCAAAACTTTTGAAGCAAGAGGGAGTACATATTGACAATTTATTTGAAAAGATTTTCGAAAATCATGGGAGCATACAGAACATCAGAAAGATTCCTGCAGATATAAAAAAGTTGTTCTTAACAGCACATGAAGTTCACTGGAAAGACCATATAGCAATGCAATCAGCATGGCAAAAGCATATCGACAATGCCATAACAAAAACAATAAATATGTCCTCTTCCGAAACAATCGAGACAGTCGAAAAAGCATATAAACAAGCATGGGAGATGGGATGCAAAGGTGTAACCATTTACCGTGATAATAGTAAATTGGCACAAGTAATAGAATTTGGTGACAATTCAAACAATATATCCAGTCCGCAAAAGCAACATAATACCATGCGAGAATTGAGAGGCGGAGATAGTTGTCCCGAATGTGGCTCGAAACTTTTGAGTACCGAAGGTTGCATCAAATGCCTAAGTTGTAATTTTAGCTTGTGCCAGATTTAATTATCCGTGATTTGCTCATACCCGCTCGTATATATCATATTTACGCATACGGTTGCCTGATAATCGTTTTCCATTTGCTAGGGTCGAGTTTCCTGATATCGGAAAGGTAAATTTCATGGTGCTTACCGTTCAATTTGAATCCGCTCGCTTTAATAAACTCGTGTATATTTTTAATAGTAGGACCTTCTCCTGAAAATGGCCCTATGTACATTATTTGAGCGGACTTTCCTTCGTGAAATTTTTCGAAGCGGACATTTGTCAGATTTAGTTCCGGCTTTTTCTTTTTTACACTCTCTATGGCGATTCTGAAATGTGCCTCTGTCACAAAATCCGGCTGTCGTATCATGCTTGTCCATAGCCAATCTGATTTGTCACTCGTGCCGAAGTTCTTCATATCAGGTGCCCACCACAACCCTTCGAGTGGCAAAACCCTGTAATCAACTTGCTCGCTTCCTTTTTTAAGCAAGAATTTTATTGTATAAGAAAGGGAAAACAAAGCCATAATAGCGTTCTGATATTCCTTCGAGGTGTTCGGGTCGCCTTTCCCGTCAATCATAATAAATTGACACTCTGGGACATCAACCATAACCGGCTCTTTTATCGAAGGAGAATACAATTCTTTTTGCTCTTTGTACAAATCAATTTTCTCCATAGTAATTAAACAATCCAATTAAGTAAGGCGCCTCCTATCAATACAAATACAATAAAAAATATCGAAAATAGAGGTATGAAAATCAACTTTTTCCAATCATGCGTCTTAAAAGAATTTATACTATAGCCCTTCTTTTTTATTTCATCGAATAATGGCTGGTCCTCCGGTTTAATCGACTTGGTTCTAACAAAACTGGTAACCAGAATCACGCCAATTATACTGAATACATTGGCAAGTCCAATAAGCGAGTATTTCCAGAAACGTCTTGTTCTTGCTCCCCTAAAGACAATCAAACTGGCAAATAATGACGCCAACATAGAATTAATGAGCAACTCGGAAAGTATTACTAATAAAGGGGTCGCAATTACAAATTTCCCCAACATTGGCTTTATTGGTGATATGCTAGAAATCCACAAGTCAGAAGTCAAAAGTTTGGATGGGGCATCAATTTGTATTTGAGTGTAATCAAACTGCTCATAATTATCTCCGCTACTCGTCTTAAAATTATCCGGAATATATGTGGCATAATTAACAGTGTAATACCCTACCTCTGTATACCCCGAAATATCTTGTGGAATCTCGGGGGAGACCAATCCCATCACCCTTATTGTTGCCGGTACAATAGTACTTCCATAAACACTCGTTAATTTAAGAGGAAAATAAATTTTATCAGTAGGGAAACTAATTTCCACTGTTCTTAACGGCTCTCGTCTTGGAGGAACATATTGCAAATAATCACTTTCGGCTCCCGGAGTCGGAATTGGAACAAGTGTATCAGCGCTACCGGCTAAAATCCAACTAGCTACAAAACAATATTCCTTCCCAATATAATCATTGAAGGCGGGAATTTCTGCAGGATCAACTTTGAAACCTTTTGTTACAAAATAGTCCTTGAGACCATTTGCTGTTTTACTTGTTAATAATTCAGTGGTAACACCGTTTTTTTCGAAGTGTTCAAATACTTGAACATCTTCTGCGGTATTAGAAACCATTTTATTTCCACTGAGTACAGGCATCACATCACCCAATCCAGAACTATAATTTCCATAACTAAAAAGGAACGGATAAGTGACCAAAGGATATATTTGAGTCGCAATAACTGCTAGTTGCGTGGCGTTAATTACATCATGGGCATCCGAGGAAATCTCTGTACTGCCAAACCTTGGCATTTGTAGTAAATCATTATTAATAACCACTTTACTTGGATCTGCCGGAACCGGGAAAATCCAGAGCTGGTCTGCGTCCTGGCTCTTCGGTGCAATAGACAGAATCATATCCTGTCTTCCGTTCACATAATTAATATAGACCAACTGCCTGCCTTCCTCTCCATATTTATAACTATTGCCATCGGGTAAAATCAACGCGCCGTCTGCTAGAACCATGAAAGGGCTAAGTAGCATTAAACAAATTGTGAACACAGAAAACGTAAACTTTGCTGAGAACTTTGACATATAAGTAAATGTAATAATTATCTAAGTTTAGTTATTAATAAAGCAAAAGTCAATATCTGTCGATTACAAAGTTTTGTCTCTGTTAATAGTCCTCCTGATAATAAATATCCCCACCCAACTCCACACATTTTTGTTTATGTGATTTTCCCATTACCTGTATAAACGTTTCAATGTATGGGAAAAAGTGTAAATGCAAATCAAAAGTATATTTATACGACCTTTGTTTGGGGACAACAATTATCAGCCGTTTTTTAACTACTCGTCTAAGTTCTGAAATTGTTTTGCTCAAATTTTGTACGTGCTCCAATGTATGTGTACATATTACAGTATCGAACTTTTTATTCAAAAATGGAATATCTTCTGCGTCACCCGAGACAAAATTTATATTTTTATCCACATTCTTAATTACATTCTTTCTTATATTCTTTCTCACATTCTGCAATGTCTCTACTATCAAGTCCATTCCAGTAACACTAAGCCCTTGAACTGCCAGTAATTTTGCTAAAAACCCTTTCCCACACCCAACCTCAAGAACACTTTCTCCCTTGATATTTCTTAAAATTTCTTTTATACATGCTTCATTCAAATCAGTCATGCGGTCAACCAATACATCTAATATAGACATATTTGTGCTCTTAAAATCTTCCTTACTCATATCTTTGGCTTTCTCTTTAAAATTCAAAAAAATCCACATCTTTTTACCGAACATAATTCTAAATGGAATATACATGAAAAACTTTGAATCCCGAATAACCGGCGGGACAAAATTATCTAAAATATAGTGTATTTTTGTTGTAATGTTTCGGCTTAATTTCATTCAATTGATACCTACTGTTCCTATAATCACCCAAGCCGTAAGCTTTTAAATACATACTCAATATTTATTCACGTATAAGAACAAGCGCAGATCCATATTTTAAATTAATTTCTCTGTATTTGGTCTCTCGTTTTGTCAATTCTTCTTCCCAGCGATTGAGTGGTACCGCCCAATACCCATTGTCTAACCTTGGACCTTTTGCCTTAACTTCTTCCGTAGCAAAATAGTGAATCGCTAAACCACCGGTGATAAGTGCCGAAAAAGAATTTTTGATTAAATTGAATTGTTTTTCTGTCTCAATAAATTTTAACAAGACGCGTGAATAAATAATATCATAAGGTGGACTTGGGAGAGGCAAAATGTAATCATGTTGAAAGACGTTATGCTCGCCTGCAAGGTGTTCGATTGTAATATCAAAGGTGGATATATCAATATTTTTCATTAATAATTGTTCAAATATTCTTTTATAATGCGCTATAAACCTCTTATCCTCACACCCTAACACCGCCACCCTAAGCGTATGGTTCTCGGTATTTAGTTTAACTTCTCTAAAAATTATTTTTAATTCCCTTTTTTTTGCCCTGGCACGTTTCTTTATTTCCTCGTCGCTCAGGTCACTGAATTGTTGATGGTATTTTGAAAGGGTCATATTCGAGAAATAAAAACTTTACAAAATGTTTGCCAAAACATATTATCTTTATCATACAAGAAAATATCTATTTCCTCAACTATTTCTTTTTTCATTCGGGATTAACTTTTACTTAACATATTCTTGATCTCTTTGCGTAACTTAGCAATAGCATCATCATCAATGATAGATACACTCACGACCGATAATCCGATCTTTTGGAAGAGTTTTTCTCCCTTTTCCACGTAAGCCGAGTCCACCAAATCGGTCTTGGTCAGGACGACCAGTTCCGGTTTTACGAATAATTTAGGGTCAATATTTTTAATTTCGGTTCTCATGGTCTGATAACTTTCCATCAGGTCAGGATTTTCCATACTGATAAAATGGGCTACTAATTTACTGGTTTCGGTGTGTTTAACGAATCTTGTCCCCAATCCCTTTCCTTCATAAGAACCCTCTATCAATCCGGGCAAGTCCATTAGTTTGATACCTTCCATCAATCCCAACTGTGGTTCGAGTGTAGTAAAAGCATACGCCGCAATCTTGGCATTGGCCTCGGATAATAAATTTAACATGCTGGATTTACCTGCATTAGGAAATCCTACAAAGATGACATCCGACTGAAGCTTTAAAACTAGTGTCAAATCCTTAGTTGCTCCCGGAAGTGACTCTTCCGATAATTTTTCTTCCTTGTGTTTGGATATAGTTATATTACCGTAACCGCATCTTCCTCCTTTTAATATCAGCTCCTTTTGACCATGTTTGGTAATCCTGAAAGGTACGCGATTATTAACATGAACTTCTGTTACTAATGGGACAAACAAAATAATGTCTGTTCCGTCTGAACCGGTTCTGCGCCTTTTCTGTCCATCCTCACCCTTGCCGGCTTTATATATCTCCCTGTAATCAAACCACCCTAAATCGTAAAGATTTTCTGAGCCCTGCATATAAACATTGCCACCCATACCGCCATCACCACCGTTAGCATGTAGCAGATTCATTGCCACAGAACCCCTTCCACCTGCTCCTGATTTAATTGTAATCTTAACTTGATCCTTCAACATAAATAAATTATTTAAGATTCAATTTCTTTTCAGCAAAATCTATTGCGGCAAATAAACTTGAGGGGGCAAGAAACAAGAAAAATAATATATATATTGCTATCAAGACAATATCTTGTTTTGTAAATGGCTTTAGGTATTTTAACATCAATATAAAAGCAAAGAATACTAATAGTGCAGGAACAGTAAAAAAATATATATAAAATGTTGGGAAGCTAATCCCCAATGGAGATATACCAGTCCCCGCCAGGTTTAAAGAAGTTTGTGATGAACCAATCATCCCGATATAAATTGCAAAAAACAACAAGGTCAAAAAGAAACTGATATACCCGGTAATATTTTTATTATAAAGCTTTACACAGGCATAGAAAGACATCCCCATTGTTGCAAAAAGAAAAGCTATAATACTTAACCATACATTGGTACTATCCTTGGCTACTGATGAATCAAACATTGATGCTTCATTTAATCCTGATAGTGCCAAGAACATCATTAAGAGTCCAAATGCCAAACATGTTGCCAAAACTGCCCAATTAACTGCTTTTGCCCAAGTGGACATTTCTGTCTTTGATGTTCTTGAATTTTGTTTTACGATTTTTTTTGTTTTTTTCATTTTTATTAAAAATAAATTATTATTTACAGTTTATAGATTTTTTAATATGAGTGCAAATATTTGTATAAGTTGGATACATCTTGCGATTACAATGTGTTGAACAGAAGTTATTTCACACCGGACCCATTGATGCTGGCTTTTTTTTACTATTCCGTTGTCACTCCATCGAACTCCGCTTCGTTGGCAATGGCTTCATCTTTGGTCACGCGGACAATGCCGTCCTTATGATGTGCGGGTGAGTATATGGTGTAAAGCTTGAGTTCTTCCGCCTCCGAAGTATTTATAATGTTATGCTCTGCTCCAGCAGGAACAACTATGACTGAACCGTCAGACAATTTATATTCATTCTCGTCGATAATGCACTTACCTTGCCCTTTTTCAAAGCGAAAAAATTGGTCGTTATCAGGATGTACTTCCATTCCGATTTCTTCTCCCGGCTGTAAACACATCAAAACCAACTGGCTGTGTTTGCCTGTATAAAGCACCTTGCGGAAATTTGTATTTTCTAAGGTATCTTGCTCAATATTTGAATTAAATCCTTTCATATTTTTTGGAAATATAAAAAATAAGATAAAAAAAATTGTAGCATAATTTGAATTTACGAGAAAGAGCGGAATATGTTCTAAGGTTCTGGAAAATTAGCCGGAGTTAAGTCGGAATTGAAATGACCTTCCACTTTAAGTCCTTCGTTACCGTAAGTGGTAATATCCGGGAAGCATACCAAGAGTTCACCACATAAATCGCATATATGTTCACGAATTATTTTCGCAATAGTTCTAACTTCAAATCTTTTTTCTTCGGCATCGCCAATTGATCTTGCAACTGCATTTGGATTAGCACAATTTTCGATTAATATTAAAGATAATCTGCCCATAAGTAATTTACTTTTATTTTTTTGTAATTAATGATTCCTTAATAAACCCTCTTGTATTCTAACAGTTATTGATAGAAAGGCAAAGTCAATGTGTGAATTCTGTATATCTTGATTACATTAATACTGCAATTAATAGTGTATAAGAATTTCTGTTCAACACATAAATTGAATTTGAAATATGTTAAACTTCTTATATATTTATATTATTCTTTACTACAATGACAGAAGTTCAACCAACGGAAAATAAATCAAAAACTATTATTTGGGTTTTAATTATTGGATTTTTTGTAAGTATTCCGTGCATAATTTGTGCTGTTGTGGTTGTTATAATATTTGAAATGTATAGGACGGCAGACGTTGTTCAACCCAATAACAATAATATCATTACAACAACTGTCCCCATAACATCTGTCTTGACGACTTCAACCCCTACACTTCCAACTCTGTCTGAAGGCCAAATTACAGGAGCACTGAGTTACCCTTCTGAATATACCCCTGCAATGAAACTCTGTGCACAAGATACAACTACTCAGGAAAGTTTCTGTGTCAATACACCCGAAAATTCAACTAAATATTCTATAAAAGTAAAACCCGGTGCCTATTATGTTTACGCCGAGGCAAACGGTGGTTATACGGCTTATTACACAAATTGCGATACGGATACCCCAATAGAATGCAATAATTCAGATTGGAGTATGGCTAACTTTGTCTGCTATAACGATTCAGCGTGCAAACTGGCTTATGCCCCAAAGAAAACGGCAGTTGTGTCTAATAAGACCGTAACCGGAATAAATATTATGCAGGGTTGGTATTTGCCATGTAACGAATCCGAATGTCCAAGCGGTTTACAATCGTCGCCCAGCTGGGAAAATTATATAAATTGGGATTAAACATTTGCCAACCTTAAGCAATTTTTATTAAACCAAACATTACTATCAGGGAGCAGACAACCATCAATAACAAAAAGGCCACGACAATAATAGTAACTGTTTTGCTATTCTTGGGTTTGACTGTTTTGGAGTCCTCCATTGTTGTTATTTTTTAATAAATTAAGATATGAAATTATATCAGGAAAATATATTTATTCGGAATTTTCTATTCCTTTCAATGTACTTTCTGCATCAGGATTCTTTATTACTTCTCCCGCAGAGTCCTTAATATATCCATTCTTTTTAAGTTCTTCAGGGGAAACCCATTCCAAAGGCCTGATCTTAAAACCAACATTAATAAAAGGTTCATAAGCATCAATAAATAAACCTAGGGGTACTAAATCTTCATTAGTAGCAATTCCTATTACATCTGTCTCCTTTTCGGACGTCTCACCATGTTTCTCTTCAATGGTGAAACCAAAAGGTAGAAGGTCGGCATTAGTGACTTTTACCAGTTTACCATCTGGATCCATTTTTTGTTTTGTTAAGAGCATAGCCAAAGCATCACTCCTTTTTGCATCGACCTGTTTAGTATATTTTTCATATTTATCATATTCATCATCGGTCAAAAAATCCTTGGGGTTATCATTATTATCATATCCTTCACTATCCTTTTTTCGTAATCGAATATATTCATTGTAATCTTCAATACTCTGAAAGGCGACACCGGCATGATCAACAAAGGCGGGAATTTCTCCGTCTTCCCTCATTAAATAAAAAGATCCTTCAGGGTCATCTAAATCCAGTCCTAATTCCGTTGCACATGCTTTAATTTTATTTTGTAGCTCTAACGCTTGGTCAATATTATCAACTGCTTCTCCTGGATTTCTAATTACTTCTCCAGAATTTGATGCTTCCATTTTTTAGTATGTAATAAATAATTTTCAATAATCACATTACTTGTTTTATACAATTACGTCAAATACGGCTCAATTAAATTGTATTTAATAAGTTGATATAGATATTACGAATTTAATTTAATGTATTGAACAGAAGTTCTTACACACTCTGATTTGCATTATAAATTTAGTCAAACAATATTTAAGTGTCCTACCCACAAATCAGAGGCCGAATATAAAATTTAATATTATTTGTATAATGAGTCCATGAGGCCGGTGTGTAAGAACTTCTGTTCAACACATTGTAATCGCAAGATGTATCCAACCTATACATGTATTTGTTTTCTTTTGAAAAAAGTAGTATCTTATGAATGTAAATGTATTAATTTTATTTATTAAGAAAAATAATTAAATGACAAGTATAAATTCTGTTTCTAACACTCCGGATGCCAACCCTGGACTTAGTACGACTGAGTCATCTGAAGGGCGTCTTGAACAACATACAACACCTGCAGTCCCAAATTCTGTTGAAATAAATAGTGGAATTAATACACCAAGTATTAATGATATGGTGGATACAGAAGAACCTCCAAATCCTGTAACTTCTCCGGAAGTAATACCACCTAGTGTCAACCCTGAATTTATTACACCACCAGTTTTTAATATAGGACAACAAACGGCTTTCTCTGAATCAGCAAATTTATCAGCGGATAAATCAGAGGCTGAACCTGCTCAGGGTTTAAGTAAACTTGAGATTGGTGTTTTTGCAGATAAAGCTGTTAAACTAATTAATAGCCTAGGCATTCAAGATACTACGATTGCAGACGGTATATTAAGTATATTACAAACTCGTATAATAAACGAAATGCCGGATGGTAGCGCAAAATACTTGAATGAAGTTCGTAGTGCAGTACAAGTGCTATACCAAAGAAGGTGGGAAAATATTAAAGTGGGCCGTAAACTAACTGTGGAAGATTTTAATATGATTCAACAACAATTCGAATGGGGTTACTTATCAGCTGATTTTGTTGACAATAACAAGCCCCAAAGTACTGGTTTTGTCGCCATGGCAAATAATAATATAACTAGTAGTGTTCAACCGCCGAGTTAAAGCAAAAGGAGACCAAATAAATAATATTAAATAATCTTTTATTTCGCTTCGTACCTGGAACCCATTCGCGTGGGGTTCCAATTATTTGTTACCTTTCGTGATTTTGCTAGGCCGGATTTAATTATTGGCATAGGCACTTCTGTCTCCGGAAAGGGCTTCTTCGAGACCTTTTGTGCTACTTCCTTTTGTGCTTTTTTCTTCCGTGCTGTTTTGGGGGGTTTTATTGTTTTTTTCTTTTTCATAGTAAATATGATAATTATATTTCCAGTAAAACAAAATTAAAGCGACACGTCAACTATATATTTACAAACCTGTCTGGTTGTCCCGGACATAATTGCAATAAGTGATTTTAATGAATTGTTTTTATCTATTTGGGAAAATACATTCTACTGCCTGGTCTTCGAATACCGGCTCCTTTGTTTCCGGATTGCGATAGCTGTGGTCCGCTCCTTCAACTGAATAAAATTTTATGTTCTTGGACAAGGTATCGCCAAGGTCCCCTTTAACTTTTTCAATATCTCCGAACCTATCCTGACTTCCCTGAATAATATCAATTTTTCCCGGGAATGATTTTAGGTCTATCGAACCCGGAATGTATCCAAATATTACTATGCTATATTTCCCTTTTTCATCTTCAGGTAAATTTTTCAGGAAGTAATTTGCTACTATCCCTCCCAGTGACTTCCCAATTAAGCGGGTAGTCCTATAATTACCTGATTGGCATACCTTCAGGATACTTTCTAATGCATCAACCTCTTCTGCCAATTGTCCCCCTGATGAGTTCGCATCGCCTCTTTCCAAATAAGGAAAATTAAAAGCAACCGTACTACTACCATTTTTCACAGATGCATTCCAAATTTTTGTAATAAATTGCGAATCCATTCCGTCCGAACTACCATGTAAAATAACATCCAGGTTGGTAGCATTTTTATTAAAATAGAATTTATAACTTGGAACTTGCATATTTTTTTAGATAATTTATAAAATGAAAGAATTATTCATTTGAACCCTTTGTTAAATACTTTTTAACTTCTTCATCAAAATCAGAGATGTAATCTTGGTCCTGAATAATACGGAATTTATCATATTCGGCCTCAGCTTTGACTTTGGCTTTTAATGCCCCGATTTTTCCCTTACTTAAAAGTATTGGATAATTAGAAATTTCGAGCAATTGATCCAATACTTTGGCCCAATCTCGCATATTAGTTATAATACTCCTTTTTGCTCTATTTTCTGCTAAGTCCAAGTAGGTATTAACCAATAACATTAAATCTTTGAGATGTTCTTCAATAAGATAATTTTTTGCAATAGTGACATCACTCTTAAGAATTTTCCCTATAGGTGAATTTTTCCATGTTTTTAATCCCATTGATTTCTTTCTTGCATCTGCTTCCGAGTAGATTATTTCTGATGCAGTTTTTCCGGTAATTGCCCAATGTAATTTATTCTGTACTGATGCAAAAAAATCCTTAGTAATTGATGCGGTTTTATCATAATCGGCAGAAAGTGCAAATAAATCAGTTATTTTTTGATACAAGCGTCTTTCGCTTATCCGTATCTCCCGAATTCTTTGAAGTAATTCATCAAAATAATCTTTACCAAAATGTTTTATTTGTTTCAATCTTTCATCATCAAGAACAAATCCTTTGATAATAAACTCTTCAAGAGTATTGGTGGCCCAAATTCTAAATTTCGTTGCTTTTTCGGAATTAACTCTAAATCCAACTGCAATAATTGCTTTCAGGTTATAGAAGCTTGTTTTATAGTTCCTCCCATCTATTGCAGTTGTCAAGAAATCCTTGACAACTGATTTTTCTATTAATTCACCTTCATTAAAAATATTTCTTAGATGTAAACTTATATTTTGCTTTGTGGTATCAAATAACTTTGCCATTAGTTTTTGATTTAACCACAGGGTATCGTTGAAAAAATACACATCGACATTCACCAATCCATCCTCAGTTTTATAAATGACAAAATTATTGAATTTTTCAAATTTATCGTTAGTTTTTATCTTCTTTATTATTAATATCTAAAAAATTTTCAATCTTCTCAGTATATTTTATCAGTAGATTCTGTTAAGTCACAATATTTCATAACAATACTGATTTATTAATATATCTGGATTATAAGTCCGGGGACTTAAATATTACTTAATTATAACGCAGCAATTTCCTTCTGGTACTCGCACCACTCGCATCCATCCGTGTACTCGGGCGTCTGCTCACTTTCCAAGCAAACCATTTATTTTTTTTTAGTTTTACTCTCACTTCCAATTTCTTTTACAAATCTATCAAAATCGCTTTCAAAAAGTTTATCTTGAATTATTCTATATTTTTCAAATTCACTTTCGGCAAATGACTGAGCGATTTCCATTGAAACCTTACCTGGGTTTTTTAAAATTTCCCTACGACTAAATTTAAGAAATTCATCTAATCTTATTTTCCAATCTTGCATAGTCATAGGGATCATCCTTCTAGCTTGATCTTCAGCAAAATCTAAATACAATGA
>Ga0315273_10007000_pt1 | contig 14086 bp, 17 predicted proteins | sample YL17G02_0_MG_FD_205753 | JGI IMG/M metagenome (GOLD analysis project Ga0315273, IMG submission 205753) | Sediment microbial communities from Yellowstone Lake, YNP, Wyoming, USA - YL17G02_0 | ecosystem: Environmental > Aquatic > Freshwater > Lake > Sediment | place: USA: Wyoming | collected... | reverse complement strand
GAAGCTACTTGAGCGCCTTTTTCAGATTGTTGACCAGACGTTCGGCGACTTTCCGGGGTCCGCCGCGTTTGATAGATCCCAAGAGAAGGCTGCGATCGCCGGCCTCGGACGACCACAAGACCACAGTTGCCGTGCGATCGGTAACCGAGACCGCTCCAGTGGCGTTGTCGTGCAGCCCGAGATAGCGGCCCGTAATCTGGGCGCCGGTTCCGGTTCGATTCTCGCCGGTTCCCATCATCAGAGCGTCGGCCTCCTCCTTGACCAGGACCACGGTCAGGCGGCCGCGCAACTCTTTTTCGAGTTCGGCGCGGATGAACTGGTCCAGATCGTTGGGCATCCTCTCGATGTAGATTCTCTTCATCTCGCGGATCGAAGTGATGTTGGGCGTGGGCCGGGGCCCGGCGGCGGCCGGGATCTCCGGCGCCGGGAGCGGGGCCTCCGGCGCCGGGAGCGGGGCGCTCGCCGGGGCTGCCGCGGGCGCAGCCGCCGGGGAAGCCCGCCGGCCGATCGAGTCGATCAACGCCGTGCTGGCGCCGGCGGCCTCGAACTCGCGGGCAACCTCCGGCGTCATCGAGAAGTTCGCGCCGCGCTCACCCACGAGCTGCTCGATCCGCGCCGGTGGCGTGCCTACTTGAAGAAGCGTGACAATCTCGTTCTTGCTCAGCGGAGCGGCGGCTGCAACGCCGGCGCCGCCCGCGCCGGCCTGTCCGCGAAAGCTGCCGCGAACGGCCTCGATCAGCTCCCGCTGCGCCGCGGCGCTTCGCAGCTCCGCCTCGACGTCCGGGGAGACCTGGAAATCGACGCCCCGGTCGCGGACGAACTGGATCAACTCCTGCAACGTCAGACCGCCGATCCGCAGCGCGTCGATGAGACCCTGTTTGGTGATCGGCTTGGGCGCCTGTGCGCCGGCCGGGCAGACCAACAGGGCCAGAACACAAAGTATGGCGATGGCCAAGATCGGAATTCGAACGAAACGGTTTCGCATGGCTGTCTACACTTCCTTTCGCTACTTTTGCAACGCTTTCAAGGCCTCGACGCGGCGTCGTTCGCGCTCTTTCGCATCGGCGTCGCCGGAGCGGGCAGTTCCCTGCTCCAGCGCCCGCAGCGCGGCGCGACGCCGCTCCTCTTCGCTAATGGCCGGCGGAGCGCTCTTAAGCTCCTTATCGGCGGACTTCGCCGGGCCGGTCTCTGGAACCGGGACCGGGTTCTTCGGGCCCCCCTGTGCGGGTGCGGTCCGGACGCTCTTCGGCATCTCGCCCGGAGCCGGAATTCCAGGATCGGCCGGCCGGCTCACCGGCGCTGTCAAGACCGGGGCCGGCCGCGGCTGGTCTCCCTTGCCCCGTGACAGCGCACGGTCGCGCAGCATGAAGCTGAGCCAGACGCCGATGGCGGCCAGGACCACCACTGTAACCGCGGCGGCGGCCCAGAGCGCCCACGCCGGCTTCCTGGCCGGCCGCGCCACCGGATCCACCGCAGTCCCCACCGGGGGCGTCCTGCCGTATCGGGACATGGTGTCGGGCCCGCCGGCCGGGGGCGCCGGTTTTGGCGGAGCAGGGGCGGCGGCCCGCCGGCTTTCCTTCGGCGTCCGCGCCAGGCGCGCCTGGGCCTGGGACCATGCCGCTGCCAGCGCCACGGCGAAATCGGCCGCGGTCGGAAAACGCTCCTCCTGGCGCTTGGCCAGCGCGCGCAGGGCGACCGCTTCGATCTCGGGCGGAATGTTCAGGCTGAAACGACTGAGCGGCGGCGGCGGCTCCATCAAGTGCGCCTGCATCATCGCGTATTCGTTTTCCCGCTGGAAGGGGATGTGCCCGCACAGCATTTCATAGAGCATCGCGCCGAGCGAGTAGATGTCCGAGCGCGCGTCGTGGTCCTCGCCCTTGATGCGCTCGGGCGAGATGTATTCGAGCGTGCCGACGATGTTGCCCTGGCGCGTCATGCGCGCCGCGCCGAGGATGCGCGCGATGCCGAAGTCGGTCACCTTCACGGCGCCGGCGGTGGTGAGCATGACGTTGGCGGGCTTGATATCGCGATGCAGGATGCCGAGCTGGTGCGCGTGCTCGATCCCGGCCAGGATCTTCGCGAACACCAGCGCCACCTGTTCCACCGGCATGGGACCGAAATCGCGGAGCAGCCCCTCGAGCGTGCGGCCGGGCACGAACTCCATGACCATGAAGAACTCGTCGCCCTGGCGGAAAAAACTGAACAGCGTGGCGATGCCCGGATGATTGAGCCGGGCCAGGGTGACCGCTTCCGAGCGGAAGCGCTCGACAACGTCGGGCTGGCGCGCGATTTCCGGGCGGAGCACCTTGATGGCCACCTCGCGCTCGACCATCACGTCCACGCCCTTGAAGACCGCGCCCATCCCGCCTTCGCCGAGCTTCTCGAGGATCTTGTAGTTGCCGACGATGCGACCGATCATCCGTCACTCTCGCTCGCGCGTGTGGAATCAGCGCGCACCACCACCACGGATATATTGTCGTACCCGCCGCGCTCGCGCGCCAGCCGGACTAACTCGGCGCAGGCCGCTTCGGGCGCCAGGCGCAAAACCGCGTCTTGGATCTCGACATCGTCGACCGGATCGTGAAGGCCGTCCGAGCAGAGCACGAAACGGTCGCCGGGCTTGATCGGGAACGACTCTTTCCAGACCTCGACCTCGAGCGCCTCGCGCAGGCCCATCGCGCGCAGCAGAACGTTGCGGTCGGCGTGCCGGCGCGCCTGCTCGGCGCTCAAGATGCCTTTTTTCACCAGGTCCATGACCGCCGAGTGGTCTTCCGTCATGCGGTAGATCGAGCCGCCGCGGACCAGGTAGACGCGGCTGTCGCCGACGTGCCCGGCCCAGGCTTCCTCGCCCAGAATCACCAGCGCCGTGCAGGTGGTGCCCATCCCGCCCAGCGACTGGCGCGAGGCGGACTGCTGGAAGATCTCCCGATTGGCAGCCTGGAGGGCGCCCTCGAGGCATTCCGGCGCACTGCCCTCGCGCGCGTAGTACTCCCGGCTGACAACCTCGGCGGCGAGCGCGCTGGCCACCTCTCCGGATTGATGGCCGCCCATGCCGTCGGCCACCAGAGCCATCAGGCCCTTGCGCGAGCGCAGCCCGGCATCTTCGGGTTCGATGACGCGAACGCAGTCCTCGTTCAGTTCCCGGTGGCAGCCGGGATCGGAGAGCGCCGCAACCCGGAGCCCGCCGGGCGCCTCCGGCTCCGGCTCGACCGGGTCCCCGTTTCGATTGCCGTTTCCCCACACGATGCGCAGTTTCATGTTAGTCTCCAGCCCGGTACCGGCTCCACCTATTTCATGACCTTGCCGGCGCCCATGAGTTCGATGCCGTGGCGGATCGGCACGGCGAAGGAGATGGTCGCGTCGCTGATCATCGAACGGCCCGGCGTGAAAATCGCGATCACCCGTCCCTGGTCGTCAAACACCGGCCCGCCGGAATTGCCGCGCCCGGCCGAGTTGATGGTCAACTGGTATACCTGGCCGAAGGCGCTGACGAGTGTTTCGCCCGCGCCTTCCTGTCCTCGGATGATCCGGCCGACGTTGCCCACGCTCACGGTCGGATCCGGAACGGCTTTCGCCGCCAGGTCCGCGTTAAGAGTATCCTTTGACCTGGTCGCGGCCACCCCGTCGGGCGAGATGGCCGGATAGCCCATGACCAGGGCCGCGTCCCCGGGCTTGATGGTGTCGTAGTTGTCGTTGAGTTTGACTTTGCGGAGCGGGCCCGGGGTCTCGATCTTGACCATCGCCACATCGATGCGGTCCGAGACGCGCGCCAGCTTCGCCGGAATGCGAATGCGGTTCTTGACGAACGTTGCGTCCAGGTAGTCGTTGCGCCCCTCGACGAACTTCCCTTTGATCGGGCGGCCCGGCAGACGGACGGCGCTGAGCTCGAACGTTCCCTGCAAGACGAACTTTGCCGCCGCCGGCACCCAGGGCGGAAACTGGTTGGCCGAGACGATGCGCCGGCCCCTGATTCCCATGTTCTCGTCCAGGATGTAGAGCACCCCCGTACGGTCCGCCGCCGGAAAGTTGTAGCGGGTGTTCCAGGCGGCCGCGACATGGCGGCTGGTCAGGAGAAACCCGTCCGGGCTGACCACGAAACCCGATCCGGTGTGAGCGCCGCCGATGGCTTTGTAGGTGCCCTGTTGGTTCTCGCTGGTGAGCATCGGCTCGATGTTCAAGTCCCCCGGCAGGAGCACGAAGACCGGCAGGTACCCGCCCGCATCCTTGGCGATCGGCACGATCCATTTCTTCCGATTGGTGGTCGCGTTGACCTGGTAGACCTGGCTGAGCTGCCGCCCGTTTTCCATGTCGACCAGCTTCCAACCGGCTTCCAGGAAGACCACCGAGTCGGAGTTGGCCTTCGCGATTTCGGCTGGGATCGGGCCCGACCTGCTGGACAGAGCGGCCCGCCGGAGTTTCTCCGTCCGGGCATTCCAGTAAGCCGCACCCGCCACCAGCGCCGCCAGAGCCACGATCACGGCGAGGACTAGAAACTTACGCGTCCGGCTCCGGCCCAGGTCCCCCAACAGGCGCCCGACCGTTGCACTGCCTGCGCCGGCGGGCGGCTGAGCTTCCATCCCCGCGGGCGGCGACGGCACCGCGTCCACCGCGACTCGCGTGGGACGCGCGCCCGGCGGACGCGGGTCGATGTCGAACTGGAACTCCGGACCGGCGGCGCCCAACTGGACCACGTCGCCCGGCAGCAGCCTCACCGCCGCAAAGATCCGCTGCTTGCTCAGGAACGTGCCGTTGCGGCTGTTCAGGTCCATGACCGAGCAAATCAGCGGCTCGGTCGAATCGACCAGGATCTTGGCGTGATGGCGGCCGACCAGATCTTCGCGGTCCGCGTCGTACCGGACGGCGCAGGAGGGGTCGCGGCCGATCACGAGCTCCCGGAGGTTTTCCACCGGGAACTCCTCCACCTGGTTCGCTTTGCTGGCGCTCAGGTGCCTGAGCACGATGCGCTGCTGCATGAGATGTCCCTCCAATCCCGGTCATTTCCGGCCCGCGGCCCGCGGTGGAACCCGGCGACCGCGCCGATTCCAATTCGAGGACAGGCTCGAAAATCGCACCTGGCTAGCGTGCCCGGGGGGGACAGACTGGCGTGTCCGGGGGCACAGATGAGTGTGTCCCTGGGGACTGGCGAGTGTGTCCCTTGTGGACACACCGGCCTGTCCCCGCACACACCTGTCTGTCCCCGTCCGGACACACCTGCCTGTCCCCATCCGGATTTTCGAGCCTGTCCCCGAATTGGACGTTCGTTAACTTTTGCCACGGCCTGCTAAGGTATCTTATCTAGGACGGCGACTATAGTCCAGTCCGAATAACACGCGGGAGCGAACCTCGATGGATGCCATTGAAGCTTTGAAGACCCGGCGCAGCGTGCGCGCCTACCAGCCCCACCCGGCGCCCCGGCAGGTGCTGGCCGACCTGGTCGACTGCGGCCGCCTGGCGGCCAGCGCCATCAATATCCAGCCCTGGGAATTCGTGGTGGTGACATCCCAGGAGACTCGCCAGGCGATTGCGGACCTGACCGACCACGGCCGGTTCATCGCCCAGGCGGCGGCCTGCATCGCGGTGCTTTCGCGCCCGGTCAAGTATTACCTGGAGGACGGAAGCGCCGCGACCCAGAACATCCTGCTGGCCGCCCACGCCCACGGCCTGGGCGCCTGCTGGATCGCCGGCGACAAGAAGCCCTACGCCGACGCGGTGCGGAAACTGCTGGGCGCGCCCGACGGCTTCAAGCTGGTCAGCCTGATCGCCCTGGGCTACCCCGGCGAGCAACCGGTGAGGGAGAAACGCCCGCTCGACGACGTGCTGCACTGGGAGAAGTACTGATGCCTTCCCCCCGAGTTGGGCGCGGTCTCCCCGCCGAGCCATCCCGACCGGCCCGCCGGGTTCGATCCCGGGCCGGTGTGAGAGAAGCGGGTCAGAACAGATCCGAGTGGGTGCCGGTGCGAACCAGGTGCAGGTCTTTACCGTCGATCTTGTAGATCGGCAGCCAGTCCGGCTCACTATGGCAATCGCGGTGATGCTTCCAATTGCCGCCGAGGGAATGGTCTCTGTAACGCGGCGGCAGCGGGGCGCCTTCGGCCAGCAGCAGGATTACCTCGCGCAGCTTTGCCATGTCCTGGCCGCGCTTTTCCGTGAGCTTCACGTCGCGGCGAAACTGCGCGTCGCTTACCAGGTTGCGCACGTTTCAGATTCCCAAGTCCTTAAAGAGAGCGTTGGCGGAATCGAAGCGCTTTCCTCGGCCCCTGTCGGCGGCCCGCATCGCCTTCACCGTGGTTGTGTTGGGAACCTTCACCTCAAATGGCAGAGCTTTCTCCGCGGCTACACGGACCAGCAACATGCGCACCGCATCGGAGACGGACATGCCCATGGCAGCCAGCGTTTTCGCGGCTCTGTCCTTTACCTTCCCATCCACACGAACGTGAACCATCGCCGTCGCCATAATGCCAGACCTCCCTGAGATACATTGTATCTCAATCGTGCGCGGACCGGACAAGGGGCCTGCCCGCGGCCGGCGCCCGAACTCCGTTCTCGCCGCGCGCGATCGGAAACTGCTGGGCGCGCCCGACGGCTTCCAACTGGTCAGCCTGATCGCCCTGGGCTACCCCGGCGAGCAACCGGTGAGGGAAAAGCGGGCGCTGGAGGACGTGGTGCACTGGGAGAAGTACTGAGCTAATGCGCGCGGCCCGGGCTGTGCAGGCGCAAGGACAGGATGCGTGCGTATCGCTGGAAATCCGCGTCCAGTGAGAAAACCGGCCATTTCCTTCGCATCGCCGTGGCGCAGATGAGAAGATCGATCGGCGCCGGCGTCACTCCGCGCGAACGGCAGAGATTGAAGAAGCGAGCCGCCTCGATATAATCCTCCGTCTCCAGGGCTTCATCCGGAAATGCCTCAAGCGCCGATTCGAGGTGGGAAAACTGCTTCTCCGAACGAATCCCCGAGAGCAGTTCCTGCCGGATCGGGCCGATCATGCGGACGCGTCCCCACCGGACCAGCTCGGCCCAGGCTGCCACGCTCCGCCCTTCCGCCGGCGACAAATCGCCGGAGCGCCTCCCGAGAGCCAGCGACCAGACGGACGTGTCGACCAGCACCATCATCCAGGCCGGCGGCGCAGCGCCTTATAGTCGTAGCCGGCCGCGTAGTCGATAGCGCCGGCCAGATCGAGAACCGCCAACTGCCGGCGGCGCTGGAGATACTCTTCCAGCGCGGCGGTGACCGCTTCCTTCTTGGTCTTGTGCTTTCCCACCCGGCGGACGCGTTCGATCAAGCGGTCGTCGAGGGCCAGATTAGTGGGCATCGATGCGCTTCCTCTACACATCAGCTTACACTACATATTGTGTAATGAGAATGGGCGGTCAACCGGATCGGGGAAAAGGCCGCGGCCGGGCGATGTCTGAAGGCCTCGCCTCACCCGCCCGGTTTTGAGCGATAATATGGAATCCGACCATGCCCCGCTACCGGATTTACCGCATGAGGGAGACCCTGCGGCAACAGTTCCGCTGGGCTCCGCACCTGAACGGAGCGACCGCCGTCAAGCCCAGGGATTACGAGGAAGCCGGGGCCGTCGAGGGCTCCAGCGTTTACGCCGTCTGGGCGTCGCTGCGCGAGACGGAGAATCCATTGCGGGTCGGCGACCTGCTGGCCGCCGCCGACGGCGACCTGCGGATTGTGAAGTATATCGGCTTCGAGGAGGCGCGCTGGGTTCTGCCGGAAGTGAGGACCGGTCTGGAGAGCGTTCCGGTGGCGGCGGGCGCCGTGGAATGATTAACTGCTTCGCCGTGGTGAGCTACATTGCCGGTCCGCTGGGCGCCTTCGTGGAGCAGTTCCAGCGGGAAGCCGATCCCTCCCGCGATCTCCGAGCCCACGTCACCATACTGCCGCCACGGCCCCTGAGGGGAGAACCCGCCGCCGCAAGGAGTCAACTCGAGGAACAGAGCCGGCATTTCGGCGCCTTCGAAATCGAAGCCACCCGGGTGCGCACGTTCCCCGCGGCACAGGTAATCTACCTCGATCTGGGCGCCGGCGCCGCCCAACTGCGCCGGCTGAATCGCCGGCTGAACTCCGGCGCGTGGCGTTTCGCCGACCCGTATTCCTATCATCCCCACATTACGCTGGCTCAGGAACTGTCCGAGGACCGCGTCCCGGAGGTTCGCGATTTGGCGCGGAAGCGGTGGGCCGAGAACCGGCTATCGCGCCGCTTCGCCATCGATCACATCAAGTTGGTTCAATACACCCGGGCGAACCGATGGGTGGACGTGGCCGAGTACAGGATCAGCCGACCAGGTTAAGTTGTTCTATTCAAACAACTTACCCTGCCCCTCGACCTCCGGTTTCGGCTTCTGCCGCCGCAGCGGGCTTCCGACCACTCCGACCACGGCAAGCTCGCGCAGCGCGGTCCGCGGCACAAAAACTTTCTGATGGCGGGATGAGGGGTCCGGCGGCGTGACCGTAAACCCATAGATGTCAATGGCTAACAGGTTATTCGCCAACAGTCCGTCCATCACCTCGCCGTCGCGGAACGACATCCGCACCCAGAGACCCTCCATTTTGGGCCGCGAATTGAAGAGCCGCCTCTCGCGCAAGTTCTCGCTCTCTTCGAAATCCTTAACAAAACAAACGGTTTTTATGTCCAGATAGGGGATAACGGCACGGGCGCCTAAGGGGGTCAGCACTTCGACGCCGTCGGTCAGGAGATAGCTCTGCGGGTTCACGAACCCCGACACGGGTTCGCGGTCAAACCGTGAGATCACGACTTTCTTGCTGGTGGATCCGGCCAATCCATTCCCTCGCCCGGGACTTTTCTTTCAAACAATTTCGCGAATATTGTATCATTGGCACGATGCCCGACGTGGCCCCATTATCCCGGCTGGTGCGGCTGTTTCTGGATTTCTGCCGCATCGAGAAGGGTTTAGCCGCGAATACTCTGGCCGCCTACGGCCTCGACCTGGCCCGGTTTTCCGCATTCGCGCAAGGTCAGGGCGGCGACCAACTGCCCGACACCGAGGGTGTTCGGCGCTACGTCGACACGTTGTACGCCGCCGGGCTCCAGGGCCGGTCGGTGGCACGGCATCTCATCACGCTTCGCAATCTTTATGGATTCCTGCTCCGGGAAGGCCTGATCGGAACCGATCCGACCGCTGTCCTGGTGCTCCCAAGGCAGTGGAAGAATCTTCCTAAGTATCTGAATCTGGAGGAGATCAATCGTCTTACCGAGACACCGGACACGGCGCGCGCGACGGGTTTGCGGAACCGCGCAATGCTCGAACTGCTCTACGCCGCCGGTCTGCGGGTTTCCGAGTTGTGCCAGATCGAGATCTCCGATCTCAACGGCGATCTGGGGGTTGTACGAGTAATGGGCAAGGGCGGGAAGCAGCGGCTGGTGCCGTTCGGGGAAACGGCCCTGGAGGCTGTGAACGCCTGGCTTGCGAACGGGCGATTCAGCCTGCTGCGCGGCCGCGCCAGCCCGTATCTTTTTGTGACTGCCCGCGGCACCCGGTTGACCCGGCAGGGGTTCTGGAAGGCTCTGGCCCAATGCGGAAAGAAGGCGGGGATCTTCCGCCAGCTTTCACCGCATGTCCTGCGCCACAGCTTCGCGACGCACTTGTTGGAGGGCGGAGCGGATCTGAGAGCGGTACAGACCATGCTGGGCCACGCCGACATCTCGACCACCGAGATCTACACGCACGTGGCGCGGTCGAGACTTCGGAAGACGGTGGAAGAACACCATCCCCGGGCGTGAGGCCCGCGGAGTTGGGTAGCGAGAGCGAGTGCGATGAGCGATTACATGTTCATGCTGGAAAACCACCTCAGCGCCGATCAGGCGCGGACGGTGAGCTTGGTGCAGTCGGCCGCGGCCGAAGCCGGCGTCAGCCTGTTCCTCGCCGGCGGCGCCATGCGCGACATGCTGGGCGGCTTTCCGATCCGCGACCTCGATTTCACGATCGAAGGCAACGCGATCAAGCTCGCCAGGACGGTGGCGCAGCGCTCCGGCGCGCGGATCGTTTCCACCGACGAGCCCCGCAAGTCGGTCGAATTGATGTTCCCCGGCGACGTCGGCGCGTCCATCGGCATGGCGCGCCAGGAGCGCTACTCCAAACCCGCCGGCCGGCCGAATATCACGCCGGCGACGATCCACGAAGACCTGCGCTCGCGCGACTTCAGCGTTAATTCGATTGCGCTGTCGCTGAATCGCGCCTCGCTGGGCCTGTTGCTCGATCCCAACAACGGATTGGCCGACCTGGAGCGCAAGGAACTGCGGGCCATCTCCAGCTACACGCTCTACGACGACCCGGCGCGCCTGCTGAGACTCATCCGCTTCAGAGTGCGGCTCGGCTTCACGATCGAGGAGCGTACCCGGAGTCAGTACGACAACGCCCGCTTGGCGGGAATGGAGTCGCACATCCCGACCAAGGCGCTGCTGCGGGAACTCTGCCGCATTGCCGATGAGCCCGAGCCCGGACTGGTGGTGCAGGCGCTCGCTGAAGAGAAGCTCATGACCCTGTTTTCGCCGGCGCTGTGCGGCCCCAAGCTGAACCTGGGCGGGCTGGCGAAGCTGCTCAAGGCGAAGCAGATGATCCCGTTCGGCGCCGACCTGCGTCTGGAGAACCTCGGCCTGTTCCTCTATTTCCTCGCCGAGAAGCTTACGCCCAAGGAGAAGGCGGCCCTGGTGGAAACGTGCGGGCTTGGCGAGCGTGAAGTGGAATTGTGGCAGAAACTGGAGTCACGATCGAGAAAGCTCGATCGAGAGCTCAAATCGGCGAAGTTGCAGAAAGCCTCGCGGATCTACCAGGCGCTGTTGCACGCTCCCGGCGACCAGGTTCTGTTCCTGCTGCTCAGATCCCCGCAGCGGCTGGTGCAGGACCGGATCAAGAACTTCCTCCAGAAGCACCTGCCGGCGGCGCTGGAGATCACCGACCGCGACGTGATCGCCGCCGGAGTCCAGCCCGGCACGCCGAAGTTCCAGAAAGTGAAGGACGAGCTGATCGCCACCCGCCTGGATGCGCGTCCCCCCAAAGTCGAACCGCCTCCGGAGCCCGTCGAACCGCCTCCCACCCCGCCCCCGCCGGCGAAATTCCGGGGACAGGCTACGTAACCTCGGAATTCCGCCTCGACGAAGCCGAAGCCGGTTGCCCCGGGCGCCGTAGGGGTCGCATATATGCGACCCCTACAGCGTCACTCGGCGCGTGCGCAGGGTCTCGAACTTGACGGTGCCGAGGCCGCGCTGGCTCGCGAGTTTGAGATACGGTAATCGCTCCGCATCGAGATCCCAATACGCTTTCGCGACGTAAGCGTCTAGCGCCACGGGGTCGGCGGCGGCGACCAGCGTCTTCTTCATCTCGACGTCCTCCGGACTCCCGCCGGCGGGCCCGTTGCGGACCAGAATCCGGTAGGCGTCCAGGATGGTCAGCGTGGGGCGCAGAAAGGCGGCAAGGTCCGCCAGACTCTCGTGGATACGCTGGTGCAGACGCTGGCGCTCGCCGCCCAGGACACCGTACCAGTTCTTCATGCCCAGCGTCACCCCGGTAAGACTGTGATGCTTGGCGATGGGGAGGTTGATGATCTTATCGGCCTCCAGGAACGGCTCGAGCACCGGCCACACGCCCAGAACCTCTCCGCCCAGATCGGCGTTCTTGAACTTCCGCTCCTCGGGCAGAACGATTTCGGCGCCTTCCCGGCGGGCCGCCTCCGCAATGCCGCTGCGCAGGAACGCACGGCGCGGCTCGTTCACCGGAACATCGGTGACGATCACCTTTCCGGCGCCCGCCTCGAAGCACAGCCGGACCACCTCGGCGACCACGTCCGGGTTCGTGTTGGCGGCCTGCGCCGGCGTGCGGTCCCACCCGATGTTGGGCTTCACCACGACCACGTCGCCGGTCGAAATGAACCGGCGGATGCCGCCCAGTTCGCCGACCGCTGTGCGCGCCAGCAACCGCGGATCGTCGCCCCGCGCAATCACCATCTCGGGCAGATTGGGATCCACGGGAACGGCGGACCGCGGCCGGGCGACGACGGCGGCAGCCTCCTCGGGCCGGCGGCTGCGTCCTCTCAGACCGACTCCCAGCCCCACGGTCGCAGCGCCCAAGCCCCCCGCGCGCAGCAGTTGAATCAGCATTTCGCGCCGTCGTGACGGGTTCTCGCCGGGAGCCATGGTTGTGCCGCCTGTGACTTCAACTCCAGCTTAAGCCAACCAGGCCGTTGCGGGCGGATGGCACGCTTGCCTATACTCCAGGTGGAAGCCGCCATGATCGATCTCAACCTGGAACACATGCCCCCGCCTCCGAGGAAGAAGGATTATCGGATTGGCGTGATTGGGGCCGGATTCGTTGTGCGGGACGTGCACCTGGCGGCCTATGAAAGGGCCGGGTTCGACGTGCGGGCGATCGCCTGCGCGGACCCGGCGCAGGCGCGCGAGGTGGCCGCGGCCCGCCGCATTCCGAAAGCCTATAACACGGTCGAGGAGTTGCTGAAAGACGACTCCCTCGAAGTTCTGGACATCGCTGTTCCGCCCGGCGAACAACTCGGCGTGATGAAGCAGGTGGTGCGACACGCCGGCCACATTCGGGGCGTGCTGGCGCAGAAACCGCTCTCGCTGGATTACGCGCGGGCCAAAGAGATCGTCGAGATGTGCGAGGACGCGGGCATCGTTCTGGCGGTGAATCAGAACATGCGCTACGACCAGTCGATCCGCGCCTGCAAGACGCTGCTCGGGCGCGGCGACCTGGGCGAGCCGGTGCTGGGCACCATCGAGATGCGCGCCCTCACGCACCGCAAGCCCTGGGCGCGAGACTGTGGGCGCGCGACGATCATGATCATGAGCATCCACCATCTGGATGCGTTCCGCTACCTTTTCGGCGAGCCCGAGAGCGTGTATGTCAGCGCACGCACCGATCCGCGCGCGGATTTTCCGCACCGCGACGGCATCCCGTTGTACATCCTGGAGTACTCGAGCGGCCTGCGGGCGGCGGCCTGGGACGACGTGTGGGCCGGACCCGTGCGCGAAGGCGCGGCCGCCGACAACTACATCAAGTGGCGCGTCGAGGGAACCGGGGGGATTGCGTGGGGAACCATCGGCTGGCCGTCGTACCCGAACGCGACGCCATCCACCATTCACTTCAGCACCACGCGCGTTCCGAATACGTGGTTCGAGCCGGCCTGGAAAGAGACCTGGTTTCCGGACGCCTTTCAGGGCACCATGGGGCAGTTGCTGGAAGCGCTGGCGACGGGCACGGAACCGGCCATCGGCGGGCGCGACAACCTGAAGACCATGGCCCTGGTCGACGCCTGCTACAAGTCCCTGGACGAGCACCGCGTGGTGCGGCTGGCGGAGATCAGCGGAGGCTGAAGGTTTTCTCGGTGTACTCGCGGCTGAGCCGCAGATTGTCGCCCAGGGGGCGCGTGATTTGCGTGTCCTTGTGATGCGCGAGTTCCACCACCAGGTAACCGGTGAAGCCGTGGTCCCGAAGGAACCGCGCCAGGGCCTGGTAGTCGTACTCGCCCTCGCCCACCGATTGGGTCCAGACGCGGTTGCGGGCGTTGCGGAGATGGAAGCTCTCCACGCGCGGTCCCGCTTCCTTGAGCAGCGCGAACGGTTCCTGTCCGCCTTGCAGAACCCAATCGAAGTCGATGCACAGACCGACCAGCTTTGGGTCGGTGTTGTTGAGCACGTGCCGCCACTCGCGGGCGTGGTTGGCCATTTCGGGCTCGTGGTGATGGAGGATCAGGCGCTGGCCGCGCCCGGCGAGCGCCGCGGCGAGCTGGTTGATGGATCGCGCCTGAACTTCCAGCTCCGCGCCGGTCTTGGCTTCACGCTTCGGCTTCGGATTCGGGTTCGCCTCGATGATGGACGCGCCAATCGACTTGGCCGCTTCGGCCACGCTCAGGATCTCCGCGATGGTCTTCTCCGCGGCCGCGGCCTCGTGCAGCGGCCCGCCGTGATACACGATCGGGATCTGGATGCCGTGCTTTTTGATGAGTTCCCTGGTTCGGGCCAGCGCGTCGCCGGTCACAAAGCTGGAGACCAGCTCCATGCGCCTGTAGCCCGCCTTTCGCGTGGACTCGAAGATCTCCGGCAGA
>Ga0315273_10006998_pt1 | contig 14087 bp, 15 predicted proteins | sample YL17G02_0_MG_FD_205753 | JGI IMG/M metagenome (GOLD analysis project Ga0315273, IMG submission 205753) | Sediment microbial communities from Yellowstone Lake, YNP, Wyoming, USA - YL17G02_0 | ecosystem: Environmental > Aquatic > Freshwater > Lake > Sediment | place: USA: Wyoming | collected... | reverse complement strand
AGATCAGGCCCAGCCGGTCGAGCACCATCACCCCGCCCCAGAGTGGGACCGGGCGGCTGAGGTTCCGCCACTCACCGGCGGTGACGACGAGGATGGCGACAGCGGCGGCGGCGCTGAACCAGCCGATCCACTTCCGGTTCCCGCGGACCTGGATCAGGTCCGCGAGGATGACGGCGATGGCCGCACAGAAGGTCAGCAGCTCCGGTTTCAGTTGGTCGAGTATCTGCGCCATCATGGTCTTAGGAACTGCCCCAGGCTGCCGCCGATGAGGTTGGTCAGCGGCGACGGGTAGATGCCGATGAGAATCAACAGTCCGCCGAGCACCACGAGCGTGACCCATTCAGTGGTGCGGGCATCGGTCAGCTCGCCGTACTTGGTCTCGTCCAGCGGCCCGTGGAAGATCCGCTGCAGCACGCGCAATACGTATGTCGCGGTTACCACGATGGCGATCACTGCTCCGACGGCGAGGATGGCAAACAGGGGAATGCCGCCGATGAGATAGCTGCCGGCGTGAGCGCGGAAGGCGCCGAGGAAGACCAGGAGTTCGGCGACAAAGCCGCTCGTCCCGGGCAGGCCGAATGAGGCGAGGCCGCCGATGGTGAAAGCGACGGCGATGCCCGGCATCTGCCGCGCCAGGCCGCCCATCGCCTCGATGTCCCGGGTATGGGATCTCTCGTAGACCAGGCCGACGAGCGCGAAGAAGAGCCCGGTCATAATCCCGTGGGAGATCATCTGCATAACTGCGCCATTGAGCGCGACCTGGTTTAGCGCGGCCAGGCCGAGCATCACCACTCCCATGTGGCTGACGCTGGAGTAGGCGATCACGTATTTGAGATCGCGCTGGCCCATCGCCACGTACGAGCCGTAGACGATGTTGATCACCGCGATGGCGCCGACCAACCACATCCACGCTTGCGCACCTTCCGGGAGGCAGCCGATGCCGACGCGCAGCACGCCATAGGCGCCAAGCTTCATCAGCACCCCGGCATGGAGCATTGAGACAGCGGTGGGAGCGGAGGCGTGACCGTCCGGCGACCAGGTGTGCAGCGGCCAGATCCCGGCGAGGATGCCGAAGCCGATGTAGAGCAGGAAGAAGGCAACGACCTGGAACGTGTGCGTATAACCGGCCTTCGAGAGCACGGTGAGATCGAAGGTTCGCGGCTGACCAAAGGGGAGCTGGGCGGCGAAGTACATGCCCAGCATGCCGACGAGCATGAAGGCGCTGCCGACCAGCAGGTAGAGGGTCAGCTTCATCGCCGAGTACTCTTTGGGGCCTGTGCCCCAGATGCCGATGAGCAGATACATCGGCAGCACGGCGATCTCGTAGAACAGGAAGAAGAAGAACAAATCCTGCGTGAGAAAGACCCCAAAGACGCCCGTCACCAGGAGAAGGAGCAGGCAGTAGAACTCCTTCGTGCGATGGACCACGGTCCAGGATGCGAACACGCCGCAGAAGATGACGAGGGCGGTGAGGAGCACGAGCGACAGGCTGACGCCGTCGGCCGCGACGTAGTAGCTGATCCCCGGGCCGATGACCCAGGCGGCACGGTCGATGAACTGCGGGCCGTGCATGTGCTCGCCAAGATACGTGTAGCAGAGGCGCGCCGAGAGCAGCACCGTGACCCCGGCCGCCACCGCTGAGGTCATGCGAATGGCCAGCAGGTTTCGCCTCGGCACGATCATGACGATAAGCGCCGCGATGAGAGGAGCGACCAGAATGATCGTGAGTGGATGTGCGATCATGGTCCGCGCATCACCAGCCCCAGAAGGGTCTGCTCCCGTCCGAAGACGACGATGAGTCCGGCGATGAGGGCGCAGATGAAGACGAGAGCGTAGAACTGCATCTGGCCCGTCTGAGCGGTCCGCAGCCGGTTCGCGGTCCATCCCGCGAGCCAGGCGACGCCATCAACCATGCCGTTCACGATGTGGCGGTCGAACCAGGCGGCGAGGCGGGCGCCGGCGATGACGACGCGGGTGGCAAACAGCTCCCAGGCGCGGTTCAGGTACCAGGCGTTCTTGAGCAATCGGTAGATCGCCGGGAAGCGCTCGTTGAACGAGGCCGGGGAGATGTGCTCCGCACGGTACGCAGCCCAAGCGACCCCGATCCCCGCCATTGCCAGCAGGAACGATGCCGCGATCACCAGCGCCGATGTGGTCTCCGGTTCTGCGCCGGGACGGAGGACCCCGGCGATCCCTCCGGCCGTCAGGGGCACGCGGAACTCCAGAGCGCCCGCGACAACCGCCAGGAGCGCCAGCAGGAGCAGTGGCGCGGTCATGACGAGAGGCGACTCGTGTGCGTGCTCGGCGGCCTCGCTTCTGGGGCGACCGGTGAATGTCACGAACCAGAGCCGGAACATGTAGAAGGCGGTCAGGGTCACGCCGATGAGAGCGAAGACGAACATCACCTGGTGGCCGGGCAGATGCGATGACCAGATAGCGGCCAGCACCGCGTCCTTGCTCCAGAAACCGGAGAGCGGGAAGATGCCGGCGAGAGCGAGCGCTCCCACAAGACAGGTGAGCGCGGTGATCGGCATGCGTCTGATGAGGCCGCCCATCTGCCACATATCGTTTGTGTGCACTGCATGAATGACGCTGCCTGCGGTGAGGAAGAGGAGCGCTTTGAAGAACGCGTGGGTGGTCAGATGGAAAACCCCGGCCGCATACCCACCCACGCCGAGCGCGAGCATCATGTAGCCGAGCTGGCTGATGGTCGAGTAGGCGAGCACTCTCTTGATGTCGTTCTCAGCGACCCCCATGGTGGCAGCGAGGAACAGGGTCGTCACCCCTATGATCGCGACCACGAAGAGGGCGGTGGGAGCGGCGGCAAATATGAAGTAGGTTCTCGCCACGAGATAGACGCCGGCGGCAACCATCGTAGCCGCGTGAATGAGAGCGCTGACCGGAGTCGGGCCCTCCATGGCGTCGGGCAGCCAGATGTGAAGCGGGAACTGAGCGCTCTTGCCGACTGCGCCGCTGAAGAGGAGCAGGGCGATGACAGTCGCGGCCCCCGTGGCGATCGCGCCGGTGCTGACCAGGTGCTCGAGCTGGCGGAAGCCGAAGACTGAGTGCGGGCCGAGAAGACCGTGGTGCTGGAAGGACAGGATCAGGATGGCGGTGAGGAACCCGAGGTCCCCGAAGCGGGTGACGACAAACGCCTTCTTCGCAGCCGCGGCGGCAGAGGGACGGCGGTACCAGAAGCCGATCAGCAGGTAGGAGCAGATGCCGACGAGTTCCCAGAAGATGTAGGTCTGGGCGATGTTGTCGGCGATGACCAGACCAAGCATGGCGCCGCTGAAGAGAGACATATACGCGAAGTAGCGCCCATACCCGGTCTCGCCCTTCATGTATCCGATCGAGTAGATCTGCACAAGCAAGCTCACCGTGCAAACCACGATCATCATGATGCAGGACAGGCCGTCGATGAGGACCCCTATTTCGAGCGTGACGCTGCCCACCTGCAGCCAGGTGAGAGCGGCCGAAAACGACTTGTGCCCCTCGGTGAGCGCGAGAGCGAAGACCGAGAGCGAAAGCGAACCCAGCAGGGCGGCGATCAGGACGAAGGGCGCGACGCGCTCGCCTCGTCGCAGCAGGAGCGCCGCGATCAGGACGAACGCGATGAACGGGAATCCCGGTATCAGGAATAGCGTGTATCCGCCCAGCACTATGAGTCCTTCAGCCCTTCATCAGGTTGATCTGATCCACGTTGACGGTTCTGAACTTCCGGTAGACATTGAGGATGATCGCCAGCGCGATGGCCGCTTCTGCGGCCGCCACGGTGATGATGACGAGGGTGAAAACCTGGCCTTCCATCTGAGCGCCGCCGCTGTAGCGCCAGAAGGCGACGAAGTTGATGTTGGCCGCGTTCAGCATGAGCTCGATTCCCAGCAGCACGGCGATGGCGTTTCTGCGCGTGAAGACGCCCACGAGGCCGATGGCGAAGAGCAGGACGCTCACCACAAGATAGCTATGGATGGGGATGAGTGGGGCGGATGTCATTCGGGTTCCGCTCGGGCTATCACGATCGCACCCACCATCGCAACCAGGAGCACTATCGACGACACCTCAAATGCCAGCACGTACGGGCTCAGCAGCGCCTCCGCGAGCCGGCCGGTCACGTCGCCGGGCGCAAGGGATGAGCCGACCGGCCACATCTGGCGGCTGAGCAGATGCAGGACGATCCCGGCCAGCCCGGCCGCGCCGATGAAGCCCCACAGAAGCTGCTGGTTCACCACCCTGATGTCGGCATGCCCCAGGCCGTGGGTAAGCATGACCGCGAACAGTACCAGGACGACTATTCCGCCGCAATACACGAGGATCTGTATCGCCGCCAGCATCTCCGCGCCCAGCAGCAAGAACAGTCCGGCCACGCTCGCCAGGCATGGAAGCAGCCACAGGGCGGAGTGCAGGATGTTCCGAGAGGTAACGACCAGCAGGCCGGGGATGAGCACGCCTGCGGCACAGCAGACGAACGCGAACACGTACCAGAACGAGCCGGATTGGAGGTGCTGGCTGAGCGCCGCGGTCATGCCGTCACCCCCGTCGGCTGCGGGGACGGTTCGAGCAGTTCTTCCAGACTGCAGTGCGTGTCGGTGCGATGCTCGCCAACCGTGCTATAGGTGCCGTTGAGCGTGATGGCATCGAACGGGCAGGCCTCCACGCAGAGATTGCAGAAGAGGCAGCGCCCACCGTCCCAGGTGTATTCGGCGGCGCGCTTCTCGCGGCCCTTCTTGTCATCGCCCTTGATGTGAGGGATGGCGAGGGTCGGGCAGGCCTTCTGGCAGGCCAGGCACGCCGTGCACTTCAGGCGTCCGGCCTCGTCTCGCTTGTGAACCATACGCCCCCGGAAACGCGGGTACGTGTAAGCCGGTTTGGCCGGATAGTCCTCGGTGATGCGGGGCCGCCGCAGCCAGTTGAGGAGCGTGACCGAAAGCCCTTTGCATATGCTCCAGAAGCCGATGAAGACTTCAGCAGCGAGGTTGTGCCTCCGCGCCGTCATCACCATCTCCCCTGCATGCGCACGAGCGCGGTCAGCATGACGGCTGCCAGGCCCAGCGGCACGAGAAGCTTCCAGGCAAATGACATCACCTGGTCTATGCGAAGTCTCGGGAGGGTCCAGCGAACCCACATGATGGCGATGACGATGGCGTAACTCTTGATGAAGAACCAGGCGACCGGCGGCAGCACCGGCCCATCCCATGCGCCGAGGAACAGCGTGGCGCAGAAGGCCGAGACGAAGAAGAGATGCGCGAATTCAGCGAGGAAGAAGAAGGCGAAGCGCATTCCGGAGTACTCGGCATGGTACCCCGCCACGAGCTCACTCTCGGCCTCGGGCAGGTCGAACGGGACGCGGTTCACTTCCGCCATCGCGGTGATGAAGTAGATGAGGAAGGCGAGCTGCAGCGGGAAGCGCAGGATGAACCAGTGCCCACCGCGCTGGGCGTCGACGATGTCCCCGATCCGCAATGAGCCGGCCGCCACGACGACGCAGACCATGGCCATGAGCAGGGGGATCTCGTAGCTCAGGGTCTGAGCAGCCGCGCGCAGCGCCCCCATGATGGCGTACTTGTTGTTGGAGGACCAGCCAGCCATGATCAGGCCGACGACCGGGAACGCGGAGACGGCGACCACGAACAGGACGCCCAGGTTGAGGTCCTTGACGATCCACTTATCGCTGAACGGCATGACCATGAAGACGAGCAGCGTAGGCACAAAGACGACGAAGGGGGCGAGGATGAAGACGATCTTGTCGGCCCCGGTGGGGATGATGTCTTCTTTCATGAGCAACTTGAGCGCATCGGCAGCGGTCTGAAGGAGACCGAAGCGGCCGCCGACGCGGTTGGGGCCGACGCGGCTCTGAATGTCGCCGGAGATCTTCCGCTCGAGCCAGACGAGCACGAGCACGGTGGTCATGACGAAGACGGTGATGATGGCCGCCATCACCACCATCCAGATGGCATCGGCGATCCAGAGAGGCAGGCCGTGGGCCTGCCACCAGGCAGTCAGGCTGAGGTAGGGCCCGGCGCTCACCGATCCACCTCTCCCAACACGATATCGATGCTGCCCAGGATGGCCACCACGTCGCCGATCTTCCAGCCCCGGACCATCCGCGGGAGGGCGGCGAGGTTGTAAAAGGATGGCGTGCGGAAGCGAACGCGCGCCGGCTGAGGGCCCCCGTCGCTCACAACCCAGCAGCCGAAGTCGCCTCGCGGGGACTCAACGCGGCCGTAGGCCTCGCCGGCCGGCGGTCTGATCGCCCTCGGGACCTTGGCGATCACTTCGCCCTCGGGGAGGCGATCCAGGCACTGCTCGACGATGCGGAGGCTCTGGCGCATCTCCTCCATTCGCACGGTGTAGCGGCCCATGCAATCGCACGTGGTGGCGGTGATGACGTCGAAGTCGAGCTGATCGTACACCTCGTACGGCTCGTCGCGCCGGAGATCGTACTGCACGCCGCTGCCTCGCAAAGTCGGGCCGCTGCAGCCGCAGTCGATGGCCTCTTCCGGCGGCAGTATGCCGATCCCCTCGGTTCGGACACGGAAGATCCGGTTGCCGCTCAGCAGGCGGTCGTACTCGTCGAGGCGGGGCGGCAGAAACGTGCAATACTCGCGAGCCTTCTCCACAAAACCGTCGGGAATATCCCAGCCGAGGCCCCCGACGCGCATGGCGCTCTGGGTCAGCCGAGCGCCTGTCCACATCTCAAATATGTCCATGATCGGCTCGCGCTCGCGCAGGGCGTACAGGAACACCGTGGTGGCTGCCAGGTCATTGGCGAAGGTGGCCACGAACATGAGATGGCTGGCGATTCGGTTCAGCTCGAGGAGGATCACCCGGAGGTATTTCGCCCGCTCGGGAACCTCGACGCCCATGAGTCTCTCGACGGCCTGGACATAGGCAAGGTTATTCGAGGCGCTGCTGAGGTAGTCGAGCCGATCCGTGTAGGGGAGGATCTGCGAGTAGGTGCGCGCTTCCCCAATCTTCTCGATGCCCCGATGCAGATACCCGATGACGGGCTTGCAGTCGATTACGACTTCGCCATCGAGCGTCAACTGCAGCCGCAGCACGCCGTGCGTGCTGGGGTGCTGGGGCCCCATGTTGAGGACCATGGTTTCGGTTGGCGTGAGAGCCTGCGTCATATCACGTGGCCTGCCAGGTCTTCAGCAGGGGGTATCCTTCCCAGTCATCGGTCAGCAGGATGCGCTGAAGATGAGGATGGCCGTCGAAGCGGATCCCGAACATATCGTAGACTTCTCGCTCGGGCCACTCGGCGCCCCGGAACACGGGCGTGAGCGATGGCAGGCGAGCGCTGGCACGAGGGACGAGTATGCTTGCGACCAGGTGCTGGCCGGACGACAGCGAGATCAACCGGTAGACGACCCGCAGGGCTTCACCAGTGTCCATAGCGGTGACATCGGCAAGGTACGCGAAGCCTTCGTCCTTGGCCAGACGGGCCGCGTTCATGAGCGATCCCGCCGCAATCTGCACGCGCAGCTCCCGGCCGATTTGCTCTGCCGACTCGATCGCGTCACCAAATTGGGATTTGAGCTTCTCGATCATTGCTTGCGGACCTGGGATCACGCGTCGGGCGCGGGCGCCGCGGGGGCGCGCCGGATCGATTCGCGGTTGATCTTCTCCTGGAGCTTGAGTATCCCATCTATCAGCGCCTCGGGGCGAGGCGGGCAGCCGGCGATGTAGATGTCAACCGGCACGATCTGGTCCACGCCCTGCACGGTGAAGTAGGAGTCGTGGAACGGACCACCCTCGCAGGCGCACCCGCCCATGGCGATCACGTATTTCGGGTCAGCCATCTGCTCCCAAAGTCGACGCAGGACGGGTGCCATCTTCTTGCTCACTGTGCCGGAGACAATCATGAGGTCGGACTGTCTGGGCGTGCCCCGGTAGATGAGGCCGAATCGGTCCAGATCCCACCTCGAGGCTGCTGTACACATCATCTCGATGGCGCAACAGGCGAGGCCGTAGGTCAGGTACCACAGCGAAGAAGCCCGGCCCCAGTTGAGGACCTTGTCGACGGTCGTTATCAGGATGGTGCCACCGGGGACCCGACAGATCACCTCCGCGCTGCGTCCGAGCGGGGTAAGGGATTCCTCGGGATGAGGCGACCCAGGGTGTCTGGCACCGGGCGGCAAGGCTACTCCCACTTCAGGCCGCCCTCTCGCCACGCGTATCCCAGCCCGAAGCCGAGAATGAGCAGGAAGACCAGCATCTCCACCACCGCGTACGGGCCCAGCCTGCCGACACGCACGGCCCACGGGTAGAGATAGGCCGCTTCCACGTCAAAGAGGAGGAACAGAAGGGCGAAGATGTAGTACCGAGGGTTGAACTGGTTCCAGGCGTCACCTTCGGGCACGATGCCGCACTCATAGGGCATGTGCTTCGCCTTCGAGGGGTGGCTGGGCCGAAGGATCCAGGCCATGACCAGAGCGATCACCAGGAAGATGATGCCGACCAGGGTAAAGACGACGACGTACGCGTATTGGTTACCCATATGGAGTTCTGTCAGTGCTCACGCGAGACCGCCGGAAGCGCTGCTCCTGAGAGGCTGGAGCGCGGAGCACTCCGGCAGCAGGTCGCTAAGGCGAACTTCTCGCAGCGTGTTTGTGAAATCTGAGACAAACTTCTGCCAAGGTCTATCCCGCGCCTTCCGGCCAGCGGATAAACCTAGGGGAAAAGTCTGGATTGAATTCTAGCTTCCGTCGGCAGGGCCGTCAACGCCGGCCGCGGGCGTGATTCTGGAGCCCGGGCAGCCGCTACGGTTTCACCAGCACCTTGATCGCTTCCGCCTTCCCGCTGATAGCCTTGTTGAGCGCGGCGTCCGTTTCCTCCAGCCGGTACTCGTGAGTGCGCAGCGGCTCCAGGGCTATCTTCCCGGCGGCGACCATGGCTATGGCAGGTGGATAGCAGTTGGCGTATCGGAAGATCGGACGCAGGTCATACTCGCGCTGGAGCATGTCCATCACCGGGAGCGTGCCCTGGTCTTCGGGAGGCAGGCCCACGGGCACGACCACGCCGCCATTCCTTACCGCCTTCATCGCCTGCTGGATTGTAGCCATCGTACCCGCGGTCTCGATCACGACATCGGCGCCCTGCCCTCCGGTCATATCGCGGATCGCGGCCACGGGGTCGCATGCGCTCGCATCCACCGCCTCCGCACCCAGTTTCCGGACCAGGTCCAATCGGAACGGGATCACGTCGGTGGCGATCGCCGGATATGCGCCATAGGCCGCCGCGGCCTGCATCGCCAGCAATCCGATGGGTCCCGCGCCGAGCACGGCAACGCTCTGTCCGGGCCGAATCTCGGCACGGCGGCAGGCATGCACGCCCACGGCCAGCGGCTCGATCATCGCACCGTCCTCGACACTTAGCCCCACCGGCAACTTGTAGACGAAGTCGGCCGGCCAGGTGAAGTACTCACGGAACGCGCCTTGATAGTCTGGCGGCGCCGCCATGAAATATACGGCGACCTCGCATATGTTGTACCGCCCTTCCTTGCAGCGGCGACAGCGGCGGCACGGGATTCCGGGCTCAATGGCAACGAGGTCGCCCGGCGCGACGTTCGTGACCTCGCCGCCGATCTCGATCACCTGCCCCGCGACCTCATGGCCCAGGATGAGCGGCTCGTTCACCACGAAATGTCCAATGCGGCCCCGCTCGTAGAAGTGGCAGTCAGAGCCGCAGACGCCCACTGCGCCCATATTGATGAGCACCTCGTCGGGCTTGGTAAGCTTTGGCATGGGATCGTCGTGCATCCGGAGATCGCGGATGCCGTGGAGGTATACTGCCTTCATGGATTGGCTCCTGACTTGAGGCCGCGACCGCCCGCAGCGTGAGAGTCGCTAGGCGCCTCTGTCCTACGACGCGAGGCTGCCGCGGATTCCCTGCTCCTCGAGATAGCGGAATATGCTGCGGTAGGCGAGCGCGCCATCGCCGACCGAGAAGGCGATCTGACGGTAGGCGCCGGCCCTGACGTCTCCCGCGGCGAAGATGCCTCTGACCGATGTCATGAGGTCGTGATCGGTCTTGATGAACCCGCCATCGTCGAGGCGGATGTCGGCCGGAAGGAAACTCGTCTGAGGGGCGGCGCCGACGGCGATGAAAACACCGTCTACGGGGATCTCCCGTTCCTGGCCGGTCTTCACTGCTGCGACTCGGAGCGCTCTGACGGACTCGTCGCCCACGATCTCTGCAACGCGGTGACTCCACAGAAGCTCGATCTTCGGGTGCGACAGCACCCGCTCCTGCAGGATGCGCTGACCGCGGAGCTGGTCTCGGCGGTGAATCAGCGTCACTTTGCTGGCGATATTGGCGAGAAAGAGTGATTCCTCGAGAGCAGTATCGCCGCCGCCGATCACCGCGAGGCGCCTGTCAGCGAACAGCGGGCCGTCGCACGTGGCGCAATATGAGACGCCCCGGGTGAGGAACTCCTTCTCACCGGGGACATCCAACCGGCGCGGCCGGCTACCTATGCCGATCAGCAGGGCATGCGCGAAGCGCGGCTCGCCGTCTGCTATTTCGAGGCGGAACGGCCGGTGGCTGACGTCGATGCCCACGACCTCGCCGGTCTGGATGTGAGCGCCAAACCGCTGGGCATGACGGGTCATGCGCTCGGCAAGCTCGAACCCATGAAGGCCTTCCGGAAAGCCGGGGTAGTTTTCGATGACATCGTTGAGAACCACCTGACCGCCGGTCATCATTCGTTCGAGAATGAGTGTGCTGAATCGTCCCCGGCAGCAATAGATTGCGCACGTGAGCCCGGCCGGGCCCCCGCCCAAGATGATCACGTCCCAGATTTCGGTCGACCCAGGCGATGCGTCCATAGGCTCCGGTGGCTCTCGGCGGCAGGGGCTACTGCTTGGCGGCGATAGCGCCGATCCGACGGCGTATCTCCTGATCCGGCTGAAAACCGATGGCGCTGTCGGCGATCTCGCCGTTCTTGAAGATCATCACGGTCGGCACGGCCTGGATGCGGTATTTCGCCGCGGTCTGCCGCTCCTGAGCCGCGTTGACCTTCACGAATTTGGCCTGGGCGCTCATCTCCCCGGCCATCTTGTCGAGTATCGGCGCAAGCGCCGCGCACGGCGGACAGCCGGGCGCCCAGAAATCGACCAGCACCGGCAGGTCCGACTTCAGCACTTCCTGCTCGAAATTGGCGTCGGTAACTTCCATCACTGTGCCCATAGTCGTCCTCCTGGCGTCTCTGCGCCTCCTCGTGGAGCGCGGACCTGTGCCGAAATCCACTGGGGCCGCGTTGCCGCGCATTCATTCTTTCCAGTCTCGCGGCGTTCCTTTCTCGCCGAACACGCATGCGTTGATCCGAGCGACAAAAAACGCCGCCCGCCAAAGCGGGCGGCGTGTCTTCTGTGCCGGCTGTGCTAGACGCCGACTGCCTCGCCTGTGCGCACAAGTTGCTGGTACTCGGCCCGGTTCTTCGCTTTCCCTTCGCCCTCTTCGAAGGTGATGACGCCGGAACGGGCGAGATGGGCGAGGGACTGGTCGAGGCTCATCATGCCATGCTGACCGCCGGTCTGGATCACCGATGAGACCTGGTGCGTTTTCCGTTCCCGGATCGAGTTGCGCACGGCAGAGATGGCGACGAGGGTTTCGAACGCCGCCACGCGCCCGCGTCCATCCGCTCGGCGAACCAGGATCTGCGACACGACGCCCAGCAGATTCACGGACAACTGCATTCGGATCTGCTGCTGCTGGTGGGTGGGAAAGATATCGATTGCTCGGTCTACGGTCTGCACGGCGTCGGTCGTGTGCAGCGTACCCAGCACCAGGTGGCCGGTCTCCGCGGCGCGGATGGCGAGTTGAACGGTCTCCAGGTCACGCATTTCGCCGACGAGGATCACGTCCGGGTCCTGCCGGAGCACGTACTTCAGCGCGTTGGCAAAGCTGCGGGTATCGCGGCCCAACTCGCGCTGGTTGATGAGCGCCACCTTCGGGTCGTGCACGAACTCAATGGGATCTTCGACCGTGACGATGTGAACGGGGAAATTCTTGTTGACATGGTCGATGATGGCGGCCTGAGTCGTCGACTTCCCGGAGCCAGCGGGCCCGGTAACCAGGACGAGACCACGGGGGCGCTCCGCGAAGTACCGGCAGACCTCGGGCAGCGCCAGTTCCTCGATCGTCTGGACGTGCAGCGGGATCACCCGGAATACCGAGCCGACCATGCCGCGCTGCACCATAATGTTGACGCGAAAGCGGGCGAGGCCGGGGAGGTCGTATCCGAGGTCGAGCTCCCACTGCTGCTCGAACATCTCGCGATCTTTGTCGCTCAAGATCATGAACGAGAGGCGCTTCGCCTCCTCAATCGACAGGGGCGGCAGGTCCATAGGGATGAGTTCACCATAGATCCGGAGCAGAGGCGGGGACTCAGCCTTGATATGGATATCCGAGGCGTCGCGCTCAACGGCCGTTTTCAGCAGATCATCAATGGCCAATTGCGTCATGGGATCGCCTGCTCCTTTCGTCACACCTCGCCGGGGGCAGCGGCAACAAGCTCATCCGGCTTGCGGCCGGCGGCTGCGCGGGCTGAGAACTCCGCCGGGTTCGACGACTTCGAGAGTGCCATCTCGAAGCTGACGATGCCATTCCGGTAGAGGTCGAGCAAATGGTTGTCGAGGGTTTGCATCCCGATCTCGGCGCCGGTCTGGATGGCGCTGTACATCTGGTGGGTCTTGCGCTCTCGGATCAGGTTCCTGATGGCCGGCGTGGCGATCATGATCTCGAACGCGGCGATGCGGCCCGGGCGGTCGATCCGCGGCATGAGCGTCATGGAGATCACGGCCTGGAGCGTGATCCCGAGCTGCATACGGATCTGCTCCTGTCGCTCCGGCTCGAAGACGTCGACGATGCGGTCGATAGTCTGCGCCGCGTCGGTGGTATGCACCGTTGAGAAAACGAGGTGGCCGGTTTCGGCTGCGGTGATGGCGAGCTGCATGGTTTCGTTATCACGCATCTCTCCCACCAGGATGACGTCCGGGTTCTGGCGCATGACGTGCTTCAGCGCGTCGGCAAAGCTGTGCGTGTCCATTTCCACTTCGCGCTGGTTCACTGCCGCCACTTTGTCCATGTGCATGAATTCGATGGGGTCTTCGATGGTGATGATATGGAGAGGCCTGCTCTCGTTGATATGGTTGACCATCGCCGCAAGAGTGGTGGACTTGCCGGATCCTGTCGGGCCGGTGACGAGCACCAGCCCGCGGGGGAGCATGGCGATCTCTCGCAGCACCGCGGGGAGGCCCAGTTCGTCCAGCGTCTGAACTCGGATGGGGATCAGTCGCATCACTGCTCCGACCGCGTTCTGCTGTCTGAAAACGTTCACGCGGAATCGGGCCAGTCCCTTGATCGCGTAGGCGAGGTCGCATTCGAGATCGCGCTCGTAGCGTGTGATGCGCTCCGGCCCCATGACCTCGTAGAGCAGCGCCTTGATCGTCTCGGTGGTGAACACGGGGAAATTCGTGCGCCGGAGATCGCCGTGGACGCGGAAAATGGGAGGCTCGTGCGCGCGTACGTGAAGGTCCGAGCCCTCGTGTCGCACCAGCAACTTCAGCATATCGTCCAGCGGGATCGGGTAGCGGTCTGCCATGGGGCACCTCCCATCCTGCCTATCGCGTAGAAAACCAGAGGAACGGGTCTGTTCTGGCACCGCGTATTGCTTGTCTATTCGGCGCCCACTGCCGACTTGCCTCTTGCAGATTGGGCAGTCGGGTGGGAACGGCCGACACGCACGGAAGGCACCTGGCCGGACGACCGCCGGGCCACAGAAAACCCGGGATCGCTTCACGCGCGATCCCGGGTTCGTAGCTCTGCTTCAAGCCGGCTCTAGCCGGCTCCGCGCCGCAGCATCTGCTTCAATTCCGTCAGATTGCCGGCGTACACCAGCGCGTCGTCCTCGGAGACGACGCCCGCCCGCCAGTACTTGAGCAGCGACTGGTTCATGGTCTGCATGCCCCAGTATCCGCCTTCATTCATGGCCGCGTAGATCTGCGATGAGCGACCTTCCTCGATAAGCTTGGCGACAGTCGGCGTGTTGATCATCAGTTCCACTGCGGGCACGCGGCCGG
>Ga0315273_10006996_pt1 | contig 14091 bp, 12 predicted proteins | sample YL17G02_0_MG_FD_205753 | JGI IMG/M metagenome (GOLD analysis project Ga0315273, IMG submission 205753) | Sediment microbial communities from Yellowstone Lake, YNP, Wyoming, USA - YL17G02_0 | ecosystem: Environmental > Aquatic > Freshwater > Lake > Sediment | place: USA: Wyoming | collected... | reverse complement strand
AGAGCGGGCTCATTACCGGATTCATGCTCCCCTGCTCCACATGACGAAGGCGGAGATCATTCGCGCAGGGATAGAAGCCGGCGTCGATTACTCGCTGACTCACAGCTGCTACGATCCTGCGCCGGGCGGTTTGTCCTGCGGAGAGTGCGATTCCTGTCTCCTGCGCAGGCAGGGCTTCAAAGAGGCTGGCATCCCCGATCCAATCCGGTACGCCAAGTAGCATTGGGAACCGCAGATGAACGTGGATGAACCCGGGGCGGCATAGCCGCAATCAAAAATAATGGCTCACCGCAGAGACGCAAAGGAAAGCAGAAGAAAATTGAGACGCGGATTCACGCGGATCAAACCTGGTTTTGCGCGCAGCGCTGGCCCATGCAGTGGGAGCAAAAGTTCGGCCGATCCGAATGCCTTCGTTGATCCGCGTGAATCAGCGCAAATCCGCGTCCCACTATTGCTCAGCGTCCTCAGCGTTTCTGCGGTAACAAAATCTTTTCCTACCGTGAGTAGCACAGACTATCATCTCTGGGGGGCTGTCGCGAGGCATTGAGAGATCGGCTATGGGAGACATTCGAATACCGCGGCGGGTGAAGCTTTTCTCGGGCGTGCTGTGTTCTGACCCCGAAATGATGGCTGAAGTTGAAGCGCGGCTGGCATCTCTCTTCGGTCCGATCGATCAGCGCAGCGAGCCGTTTCCGTTCGATTCCACCGCGTATTACAACGAGGAAATGGGCCAACCGCTGCGCCGCTACTTTTTCGGATTCGCCGACCTGATCCCCCCGGAGGAAATCGCCGGAATCAAGATCCGGACCAACCGGCTCGAAGCCGAGTTCGCGGCGCTGCAAACGCGTGTACTCCGGCCGGTGAATATCGATCCGGGGTACCTCGAGGAATCCAAGATCGTTCTCGCCTCCACGAAGAACTTTTCCCATCGAATCCTGATCGCCGATGGCATATACGCCGAGGTAACCATGCGATTCGAGGGCAAGGCGTGGTGTATGTTGCCCTGGACCTTCCCGGATTTCCGCACCGGCCGTTATAACACCTTCTTCACAGCCCTCCGCACCTCGTACCGCCTCCGACTCAAAGCGGAAAAAAGTGAGCAGTGAGCAGTGCGCAGTGAGCAGTTCCTCATGCTTGAATATTGGCTACATCCAAGAATAGCCACATCTTTGGTATGTCATCCCACTGCCCACTGCCCACTGCCCACTGCCCACTGCCCACTGCGAACTGTCAACTGTCAACTGTCCTGAAGCGGCAAGGCAATCTGTTAGCGGTGATATTGTCAGAATGAGGAATGAGAGCATGTGGCGGAGAGGGGGGGATTCGAACCCCCGACACCGGTTTTGCCAGTGTAACTGCTTAGCAGGCAGCCCTGTTCGGCCACTCCAGCACCTCTCCGCGCGTCCTACTCACCCATTTTGATGGCTTGGGCGTCAAACAGGAGGTAGCCATATTAGCGGAAGCGATGATGGGTTTTCAATTGCGGAATGAATCCGCGGTCTTTTTCAATCTGCAATCCGAAATCCGCAATCCGCAATCATGATAAGCTTTGGCCTTTCCGGGAGCGGGAAGGATCATGGCAGCAGAAATTCGAGTCCGGTTTGCCCCCAGCCCGACCGGCTACCTCCATGTCGGAGGAGCGCGAACGGCTTTGTTCAACTACCTCTTTGCCCGTCACTATGCGGGCAAGTTCATCCTCCGCATCGAAGACACCGATTTTTCCCGGTCGTCGGATGAAATGGTGGAAGGGATTCTCCAGGGAATGCGTTGGCTGGGGCTCGACTGGGACGAGGGCCCTTTCTTCCAGTCCCGGCGGATACAGCGCTACCAGGATTTCGCCGGCAAACTCCTGGAGAGCGACCGGGCGTACCGCTGCTTCTGCCAGGCCGCGGAACCGCCGGCGGGCGAATCCGCCGGGGCGCAGGGGGCTGAGGCGCGCTTCGCCAAATGCAGCTGCTCCGCCGTCCCCGCAGATGAGGCGAAGCGGCGTGCCGGCGCCGGGCAGGCCTGTGCCGTGCGGTTTCGCGTTCCCGCGGGCAGCACCGCCTACCAGGATCATGTCTTCGGCCGCATCGAGATCGAAAATGTCAACATGGAGGATTTCGTTCTCCTGCGTTCCGACGGCATGCCCACCTATCACTGTGGTGTGGTGGTCGACGACATCGACATGGGCATCACGCACGTGATCCGCGGTGCAGACCACATTTCGAACACGCCCAAGCAAATCCTGCTTTACCGGGCCGCCGGGGAGAATGTGCCGGAGTTCGCGCACCTGCCGCTGATTCTGGGGCCCGACAAACAGAGGCTTTCCAAGCGGCACGGAGCGACATCGGTGATGGCCTATGCCGAAATGGGCTACGTCACGAAGGCGTTCTTCAACTTCCTGGCTCTCCTGGGCTGGTCGCCCGGTGATGACCGCGAGATCATGACCCGCGCGGAACTGATCGAGCGCTATACCCTGGAAGGGGTCGGGAAGGCCAACGCGGTCTTTGGAACGGACAAGCTGGACTGGTTCAACAGCCAATACCTCCAGGCTATGCCTCTGGAGGAATTGTGCGATCTCGCCCGGGCGGAACTCGAGGCCAAAGGGCTCTGGAGCCGGCAGGTTCCGGAGCTGCCGAGGGAGAGAACGATCGCTATCCTGGAGCTTCTGCGCAGCCGCATCCGGAGGCTGACCGATTTCAGCACCATCTTCCGCGGATATTTCACCGATGAGTTCGATTACGACAAAGCCGCAGCAGACAAGTTCCTGAGGGACCCCGCGCTGAAGGAGTTGATACCGGAACTGCTCGAGCGATACGAGCAGGATGCTTCGTTCACTCTGGAGTCGACCGAGCAGCATTTGCGTCAGCTGGCCGAAGTTTTAAAAGTAAAGGCGGGTCTGCTCATTAACGCTTTGCGGGTGGGGCTGACCGGCCAGGGGGTCGCTCCGGGTTTATTTGAAGTGATGCTCGCGCTGGGCCGCGATCGAACTCTCGCCCGCCTCCGCCGGCTCGCTCAGCAAATCCGGTGATGTCATGAAAGCCAGCGTATTCAATAAAATCTCTGGATGTACCCAACTCCCCCAGGTGACCCCCGCAGGAATCGGCGCCTTTCTGAGATAACGAGCGAACCATGGACGCTCTTCGGTGCGCTGGGTTTGCCGGGAACTCATTACGGATCCCGTTAGCTATGGACCCGAACGCCGTTCTGTTTCGCCCTTTCAGGGCTTTTTCGCGGTCGGCAATTCATCCCAGGGCTGACGCCCTGGGCTTTACTGTGCCGCCGCTTCGCGGCTCCAAATCGCACGCCACCACCCTGAGTGTGAAGCCCCGAAGGGGCGGGACAGAACAGCCCAGGGCGTGAGCCCTGGGAAAGGACACGCCCATAAAAGAAAGCCCTGTAAGGGCGAAACAGCTCGATCCCCCACGTCTGCCGCATCAGGATGGGTATAATGTCCAGGCCATGACGCCTCTTTCCATTGCGGATTGCGGATTTCAGGAGAACGGATTGATTAACCCGCGGGGTTGACCGGGGAACACACCGTGCCTTTTACTGCAGCCATTGGATCAAGTTTGGGAATTCTCGTCGGGCTGGGACTGGTCGAGCGGATCCGGCGCGACCGTGCCTGGAAAGCCGTGCCGATTCGAATTCATGTCAACGGCACGCGGGGCAAATCCACGGTGACGCGGCTGATCTGGGCAGCTCTGCGCGAAGCAGGTATCCCGGCGCTGGGCAAGACAACCGGCGCCGGTGCGCGCCTTCTTTTTCCGGACGGAAGTGAGCGTCCCCTTTCTCGGCGCGGGAAGACCAACATCCGGGAGCAGCTTCACGCGCTCCGGCTGGCAAAAGAGACGGGGGCACAGGCAGCGGTGCTCGAATGCATGGCTCTTGCGCCCGAACTGCAGTGGGTTGCGGAGCAATCGATGGTGCGCGCGACCATAGGGGTGATCACGAACGTGAGAACCGACCACACCGAGGTGATGGGGCGTTCGCTGGATGAGATCGCCGGATGTCTGTCCAATACCATTCCGCACCGCTCGGTTCTCGTCCTGGGAGATCCTGCGCTTGAAAGCCTTTTCTCGGCGCTGGCCTCCAAACGCGGATCGAGAATTGTGGTCGCCCGGACCGAATTGTCCCTTCCGGGAAAAGGGGAGAGTGCGCCCGAGGCTGCGGCTCTCGGAACAACCCTCGGCTTCCGGTTCGAGGAAAACCGGGCGACCGCGCTGGCGGTGACAAGGGTGCTGGGCATCGCCGATGAGGTCGCCCTGGAAGGCATGCGGCGGACGCCTTCGGACCCCGGAACCGCCCTGACGGGCGCTGCGCGATTCGGCGAACGCATCCTGCCCTACCTGGATGCCGGGTCGGCAAATGACCCGGAGTCCTTCAAGCAGGTCTTCGACCTCTTCCGGGCGGGTCTCCGCCACTCCGATGTTGCGTCGCGCCCGATGATCCTGGTCTACAACCATCGATCCGATCGCCCGCACCGCCTCATGAACTTTGCCGCAAGCGCATTCGCTTCAGCCGGCGGGAGTCCCGTGCTCATCACGGGGGAGCACCCCGCGCTTTCTTCATGGTATACAATCCGGCGGCGCAGTGGCCATTCCGACCTGCGCTTCGTGCCCCCCCGCCGGTTGCCGGCGGCACTGGCGGAACTCGCATCAAGCTGCGATGGTTTCGTGTTTTGCGGGAACACTCACGGGCTGGACCTGGACGCGGTTTTAAAATCGGAAGCTTATGGTTGAACTTGCCATCGCCCTCGGAATTGCACTCAACCTGGTTTTTACCGAGCTGTTCGGTTTCACCTCGGCGGGTCTGGTGGTGCCGGGTTATCTTGCCATATACCTGGATCAGCCCGGGCGTATCGCCGGCACCTTGCTGCTTTCCGTAGCCACGTGGGCAGTGGTGCGATACGGTCTTGCCCGGCTGATCGTGTTATATGGCCGGCGCCGACTGGGCATCACCGTGATCGTCGGTTTCGTGCTCAACGCGCTCCTGAACTGGATCCTGCGCGAATTGCCTCCGCAACCACTCGACATGCGCATCATCGGCTACATCGTGCCCGGCATCATCGCGAACGAAGCCCTGGCTCAAGGGGTCATCCCGACGCTGGCCACGACGCTCCTGATCGCTGCTCTTGTGCGCCTCTTGCTTTTGCTGATCACGGGGTGGATGGGATGAACTCAACCAATTGCGGATTGCGGATTGCGGATTGCGGATTGGCGCGGGCTGGTGCATGCGAGCCTTTCAGGCCGCGCAAGGGGTTTTTGGCAATGTCCAAAACCCTGCTCGTAGCGATGTCGGCGCTGACGCTCGCGGCGGCATTGCTCGCCGGCACGATGGCACGGTCCCGTGAATGGCCAGGCCTTGCGGCTCCGTCGGGACGCATTGCCGAAACTGAGTTGCTGCACAAGGCCGCAGGAGCCGGGATACTGGCGCGGCAGGCGGAAGACTGCCTGCGCCGGATGAAACTGGCCGCCGGGGTCGCGCGTGATCCCGCCCTCGGTGCGGCTGATTCCGCCTGGATCGGCGCAGAGTTGACGCCTCTGGTCACAACGCTGGGCAGTCTCGAGGCAAAACGCGCTTCCTCCAGCCCCGACTGGGCGCGCGTTTTGACCATCAGACTCTACCACCACGGAGTGCGTTCGGGGAGCGTCGTGGCTGCGGGATACTCGGGATCGTTCCCTGCGCTGAACCTCGCGCTGGCCGCGGCCTGCCAGGCCCTTGGCGCCGATCTGATCGCGATCACCTCCGTCACGGCGAGCACCTGGGGGGCCACTCAGCCCGGATTTACCTGGCCCGAGATCGAAGTGCGCCTGGTTCAGGAAGGAATAATCCGGAGAGTGTCCGCGGCGGTGACTGCGGGAGGACAGGGTGATGCCGCGCTCGATCTGGAGCCTGAGGCGCGGCTTCTTGCCTGGAAGATCCTGGAATCGTGCGCGCTTGCGCTCGGAGCACAAATCATCGCGCCGTCTTCCCTGCAGGACTCCATCGCCGAACGCCTCCGCATTTACCGGGAGCATGCGCGCGACCGCCGCATCGTCCTGTATGTCAACATCGGCGGCACCGAGGCGAGCATGGGCGCATCCGCCGCATCATTCCGCATCCGGAGCGGATTCATCCCGCCGGAACCCTTTGATCTCTCCCCGGAACGCGGCGTCATCGCGCGATTGGCCGATCGCGGGGTGCCGACCCTGTCGTTGCTCAACATCGAAGATCTCGCATTCCGATGGGGAGTCCTCCGGTAATATTTTTTCAGATTGGATTTTTGCGGCGGCATGACGCCGCTTTTTGAATTGCAAATTGTAAATTGCGGATTGCGGATTGCGGAATGCAAGCGATGGTGTTGGAGCAACTGGAAGAGATGAAAAAGAAGGGCGCGATGCCCTGTGCGCCATCCGCTTCGGCGGAGTGGTCTCCGGAACTGGTGCAGTATCTGCCAGCGTGGGTGCGCCGCTTCGGACTGCTCACGGAAGGTGCAAACACCTGGTTGTATTGTGAACCGAATCCGCTTGCGGCAGACGTTTTTCCGAGCCAGGCGATCATTAAGATGCCTCCCGGCCGATACATAATCGATGCGTTTGACGTGCCCGGCTGTTCCTGCGTCAGCCGCGAATCCGGCGCAGGGGGGCCGCTCGTTGTCGGCCTGCCGTTTACCGGAGCCGCGGTTATCCTCTGGATCCGGGGCCGCCAGTCCGAGTCGATTCTGAAACCGCAGATGCACGCAGCGCGGCAAGCCGCAACCAAAGAGATAAACTCGCTTGATTTATCCAAGCGGCTTGCCGCGCTGCGTGAAATAAAACCAGATTCCCTCAGAAATTCTTCCCGTTTGGGAAAGAATCTTTCTATTAGCAGTGCAGATAAACGCAGATGAAATAAATATCTGTCCGCACTTCTAAAGTGAAAATCCTTTCCCAGCTGGAAAAGATTGATAAACCGCGGATGGACGCAAATAAAACCTGATAATTCGTTCGCGGTTCTCGGTTCGCGGCTCTGCTGTGGAGGTCCGCGAACCGTGAACCGTGAACCTTTGCCTTTGGTTGCGGCTATGCCGCTCCAGGTCACTCCATCAGCGATTCGTGGCGGTTGCGTTTTTGGCCGGCCGAGGCTACCATGCTCAGGTGTCGTTGGGAGCGGCGCCGCGCAACTCCGGCTGTTCCGCCTGATCTATGCAAAAGCCAGAACCGAAAATCAGCGTAGTCATCCCGGTATACCGATCCGAGCAGTCGCTCCGGATTCTGGTGTCCCGCCTCGTCGGGGTATTCCGGGAAACGGGCCGCGAATATGAAATCGTTCTGGTGGACGATGCGAGCCCTGACTACAGCTGGAAGGTTCTGCGGGAGTTAAAGGAAGAATACGGAAGCGTCCTGAAGATCGCCCGGCTGCTCGCGAACCGAGGGCAGCACAACGCCATCCTTTGCGGGCTGTCGCTGAGCACCGGGGATTTTGTGGTCACGATGGACGACGACCTGCAGAACCCGCCCGAGGAAATCCCCAAACTGATCGAGGCCTTGGGACGGGGCTACGACATGGTCATCGGCGCATACGACTGCAAAAAACACGCCACCCTGCGCAACCTGGGCGGCCGGATGATCGACCGCATCATCCGCAGCATCTTCGGTCTGCCGCGGGGATTCCAATTGACCAGCTTCCGCGCAGTCAAACGTGTTGTTGCCGCAAGCGTTCTGCAGATGAGCGCCGTCTTCCCTTACATCACCTGCATGCTGTTGTCGAATGCCTCCAATTACGCCAACGTCCCCGTGCGCCACGAGCCGCGTCAGTTCGGCCGCTCCAATTACCGCCTGAAGCAGAGTCTCTACCTTGCGGCCAACCTCATATTCAGCTATTCCGCCTATCCGCTCTACTTCGTCGGGCTGCTCTGTCTGATCGCCTTCATCGTTTCGATCCTGATCGGCCTCCGGACGATCTACAACACTTTTGCTTATGGCGTGGCCGTGCCGGGCTGGGCGAGCACGATCGTGATCGTCTCCTTTTTCAACGGCCTGATCATGCTCTGCCTTTCGATCTTCGGCCTGTATCTCCTGCGCCTGCATCAGCAGATCACACGCACCCGCGTCAGCTACACCATCAGTGAGTTGAATGAATAAGAAGCTGCTGGTGCTTGCCGCCTCCCACTATCAACTCGACACGATCCGGACCGCAAAGCGCCTGGGACACCGGGTCATCACACTCGACAACTGCCCCTCCAATCCGGGTCACCTCGAAGCCGATAAGAGCTGCAACATCGATACCACCGACATGACGGCGGTGCTCGAGGCCGCGCGCATTGAGGGGATCGACGGCGTAATCGCGGCCTGCACGGATGTCGCCGTTCCCACCGCAGCATTCCTGGCGCAGGAATTGGGTCTCACCGGAACGCCGCTGCAGAGCGCAAGAATCGCCTGCAGCAAAATCCTGTTTCGCCAATTCCTGGTTGAGCACGGATTCCCCGTCCCCCGGAGTCTTCCGATCGACTCCGACTCCGACCCCGGGGCCGGGCTTTTTGAGGGCGAGCGCTGGATCATGAAGCCCGATCATTCCTCGGGCAGCAAAGGCATCTTTATCGTCGGCGCCCGATCCGAATTTCTCGAGCGCCTGCCGGAGACCATGAGTTTCAGTCCCACAGGTTCTGGAATCCTGGAGAGCTTTATCGAAGGGCACCAGGGAACCTGCGAGGGCGTTCTCCGCCGCGGCGAAATCGCGCTGGCTTGCGTCCTGGACCGGGCGACAGCCGATCCCCCCTTTGTGGTGACGCGCGGCCACCTTCTGCCCACCAGACTGTCCCAGGCCGTGCAGCAAACCCTGCTGTCCTCGTTGAGCAGAGTATGGCATCTCCTCGGGATCACCGACGGCCCCTTCGATTGCGACTTTGTCGCCACCTCCGACGGCATCTATCTCCTCGAAATCAGCCCGAGGCTGGGAGGCAACTGCATTTCCAGCCTCATGCGTCAGGCGCTCGACTTCGACATCGTGGAGCACAGCATCCGGCAGGCGTTGGGCGAAGATCCCGATCTGCCCTCAGGGGTCGCGGTCAGGCCCGCGGCAACCATCATTCTCGGAGTCCCCGACGCCGGCCGTCTGACCTTCGATCAGGCCGAAGCCGAATCCCTGCGGCGAGAGCCTTGGGTGCATTCGTTGTATTTGGATGTGGACTATGGCACGCTGGTGCAGCCCTTCATCAACGGCAGGCATCGTATCGGGGAAGCGATCATCCTCGGCCGGGATCGGTCAGATGTCGAAGCGAAGATCGACGAATTGACCAGGCGCCTTTGCCTGAAGGCAGCCGGCTCGCCGGACCATTCTCGATGACGGGCGTAAACACGCAGCTCGAAGGCAGGCATGATCCCGCGCACTAAGGTCAACTACGGCATCGGTGATCTCCTGAGGGCCGTCTTCGTCCGTGAAGGCGGCAAGGATCACAGGGGCCTCCTGGCCGATATGCTCCGCCGTTACCTCGGAGCGGAAAACCTGCTCCTGGTCCCTTCGGGGCGGGGCGGGCTCTATTTCATTCTCAAAGCCATCGACAAACCGCGTGTAGTTGTCCCCTCCTATACCTGCAACGCCGTGATCGAAGCCGCCCTCATGGCGGGGAAGGAAGTCGTCCGGGTCGAGGTGGAAGACGGGGGGTTCAACATGCCCGCGTCCTCGCTCGAAGCAGTCGTCGACGAACACGCCATCGTCATTGCCACCCATCAATTCGGCATTCCCTGTGAAATCGAGAAGATGCGGGCGTTGTGCGCAACGGCCGGGGCCACGCTCGTGGAGGATGCCGCCGCCTCAATCGGCTCGCGGGTGAACGGCAGGCTGACCGGCACATTCGGGGATCTGGCCTTCTATAGTTTCGATTCGACAAAACTGATCAACGTCCCCATGAAGGGCGGCTTCGTCACCGCCAGGGATGCGGATCTTTTTGCCCGCATTAAAGGAATCTACCTCGCCGAAATAATACCGATGCCGGCGCTGCACAAACTCGGTCTTCTGGCGAAGGCGGCGATCCTCACGATTATCGAAAATCACTTTCTCTACCGATTGTTTCACTGGCTCACGTTCGGTCTGACCGGACGGTTTACTGCGGAAAGCGCGGACCTGGACCTGGAGAAGGGTGAGTTCTACATCTACGACCTGGCAAACTGGCAGGCAGGCATCGCCGCGCCCCAGGTCGCGGGCATCGACAAAATCATCGCCGTGCGCCAGGAAACCTATGCACGATATCGGAGTGAGCTGCGCGACTGTACCGCCTTTGATCTGCCTCCATGCGACACAGCGTCCGAATGGGCCTGCATTCGATTTCCCATCCGGATCCGCGGGGACAAGTATTCCTTCTATCGCAGCGCGGTGAGGCGCGGAATCGATTTCGCCTTCAGCTTTACCTACATCGCATGCCCTCGCGACTTCAGGAATGCAACGCGCCTGGCCGAAAGCGTCCTGGATCTTCCCTTTTATTCGAAATTGTCGAATAAGGAATTCCAGCGGGTTGTCCGGGCACTGAAAAGCCTGGATGCTACCGCAGGTCGATGTATTCGAGGGACATGATCGGTCCGCGGAACGGTTCCACCACAGCGATTTCCTCGAGATTCCGGATGATCAGCTGAAACGTCATGGTCGGGGTAAAAACCACTCCGTCCTTCTCGGTCAACGAGAAGAATCTGTTGTCCCGAATGTCATTCACGTCGCCGGAAGCGATGACCTTGCCATTGACGGCGATAAGATACTCGATATCGGTGTCTTCCCAGGTGATCTTTTGGTCGAAGGGCTCTTCCCGAACCGAATAGTTCGAAATAAAAAAGCGCAGATGATGCTGAGGCCTCGCCTTGACGGTGAACGCGCGCTGGACCGCAATAATGCTGTCTGCCGGCAACATGATTCCCGGCGGATACGCCAGCATCACCTGTTTATGGTTGTTCCGGATGAATGCCGGCGCCGCCTGCCGGTGTCCCCTTGCCTGCGGCACCACCTGGTCCGACGGGACCCGCGCAAAACCCGACTGGTCGCGCAGCGTCAACGAACTGTCCGCAATCAAGCTCGCCGCTCCCCAATAGGCGCCGACCAGGAGGACGAGAATCAGCGTTCCCCCAAAATATATCCGGGAACGCGGCATTGGGATGGAAGTGGGGACCGGCATCGGCTCTCCTGCCCTCCGCCGGCGCAGATCCTCAACCGCCGCGGCAGCCATCCAGGAGAAGGGGAAAACAAGGAAAATATCGTAGCGGGGCTGGCTTTCCACCAGGATGAGAAACATCAGGAAATAAACGGCCGAGAAGGTAATCGGGATCAGCTCCACCAGGCGGAAAGGCATCCTGGGATAGAGCAGCAACCGCCAGAGCACGAGCGCCAGTACGATGGTCTGCGCCATGGATACGGCCTGGTTCTGCTCATCCAGATGATTGCGGTTGAGCCGCCTGAGCTGGACGCGCGTGGTATCCCAGGGATCGGGCTCCTTGTACGTGGACCATTTGATATAATCGTCGGATCGCCCCAGGACCCGGTTCTTTCTCTCGAGATGGCGGAGAAACTCGAGCCGGTCGTGGGTAACGTCGTGAAGCACCTTGCGGACCGCAAAGATCGTTTTCTCGCGGCCATTGATCAGCGGGCACTGCCGGTCATACCAGTTGTTGATCCCTTCGTAGTCGCTGGTCCCAAGCACATCCATCAACGAAAGATAGCAGGTGAGGCCTGTTTCACCCTGCCCCGGCTTCACGGGAGACGCCAGCCAGAATCCCCTGATTGCGATTTGGTAAACGGCCAGGGGGATCAACAGAATGAAGGTCGTGTGAACGAGCGCGGTTCTGATTCGATCGCGCCCGGTCGCTCCCCGTGGAAACAAGGACGAGCCGAATCCTGCCCCATCCCCCCATCGGTTTGTTCCGGCACAGATCACAAGCCTCGCATGAACTGCTGCATACAAAGCGAGAGCCAGGATCGCACCGTACTGGTAGCTGCGCGAAAAATCGAGGAAGAAGAGTGTTACACCCAGCCATAAAGAGATGGCGGCGAGAGGAAGCCGCTCCCGGGGGGAAACTGTCAAATGCCGATGCATCTGGCCGCAAAGGTAATAGAAGAGCGCCAGCCAGAACAAGCCTGGCACATCATGAGAGGCGAGCGTGATCGAGTACCAGGCATCGGGATTCCAGACAAAGAACACCAGGGCAACGGCAGCCGTCCGGGGACTGAAAAAGACCCGGCACCCCTGAAAGAAGATCCCGGCGGTCAGCGTCGCCAGCAGAACATTGAACAGTTTGATAGCCAGCAGCGAGGGGCCGAAGATGCGGACAAGGGGAAGAGTATAAAACACCGTTCGCTTCCAATAGGGGCCTTCGCAGAAGCGCGAACCCTCCGGCGTCCCCGTGCGCACGACATCCGCAGCGCATTGCAGGTAATATCCGAAATCATTCACCTGATAAGAGTCATAGACCGAAATCCACGCCCATCGGGACAGCATGGACACGGCGATCACGGCGAGCGCAACCCGCGTGATCGCTTTTTCATCCTTGCAGCGGAAGATCAGGAAGAGGGCAATCAGAGAAAAACTGACGGGAAGGACCAGATAAGAAGCGGCGATAAGGGCCGACTTGAGGTTTGCGGGAAAGCGCGATATCTGATCCACGAGGGTATCGGAGACCATCATCAGCGCAAGGATCAACAGCGTTCCGCCGAAAGCCTGAACCGGACAGCTCAGTCCGGATCCGGCTTTCCGCAGGACTTCCGGGGGCGTACTCATGCTGTGCCGAAATCCAGAATCACATCGACCACGCGCGCCTGATCCGCCTCATTCAGATCGTTGTAAAAGGGGAGGCGCAGCAGATGCTCGCTTACCTTTTCGGTGACCGGGCAATCGCCCTCTTTGCCGCCGAACCTCCTCCCCATGTCCGAGAGGTGCAGCGGGAGATAGTGAAAGACACTGAGAATCCCCGCAGCCTTCAGGCGGGTTATCAGCGCCTGGCGCTTTTGCGGCGAGTTCATCATGAGATAGAACATGTGGAATGACTGCTGGCAATGGGCCGGAACCACCGGCAGGCCGATGCCATGACGCTGCGCCCAGCCGAGCAAGTGTTCCCGGTAGTAATTCCATATGCGCTTCCGCCTGGATTGGATCTCCGCGCGGCACTCCAGCTGAGCCAGCAGGACGGCCGCCTGTACTTCGGAGGGCAGGTAGCTCGACCCGATGTCCACCCAGCTGTATTTGTCCGTCTCCCCGCGGAAGAACCTGCTGCGGTTGGTGCCTTTTTCCCGGATGATCTCCGCCCGGTCGAAATAGCGGGAGTCGTTGATCAGCAGCGCACCCCCTTCTCCGCAGGAGAAATTCTTGGTCTCGTGGAAGCTTTGAGCCGAGAGGGCGCCGAAGGTCCCCAGATGCCTGCCCCGGTATTTTCCGAACAGACCGTGGGCATTATCCTCGAATACTGTGATGCCGTGACGCGCGGCGGCCTGTAAAATGGCGTCCATTTCGCACCCGACTCCCGCATAGTGCACGGGAATGATCGCGCGGGTCCGGGGAGTGATGGCCGCTCCCAGCTTTTCCTCATCGAGATTCAGCGTGTCGGGTCGAATGTCGATGAATACCGGCCGGGCTCCGTGGAGGACGAACGCGTTGGCGGTAGAGGTAAAGGTGAAAGAAGGAACGATGACTTCGTCGCCGGGCCGCATTTCGAGCAGGATCGCGGCCATCTCCAGTGCATGCGTTCCCGAAGTGGTCAGCAGGACCTTGGGTATCCCGAGCTCATTCTGCAGCAGGGCGTGGCACCTCTCCGTATACTCGCCATCACCGGAAAGCTGCCGCCCATGGAGCGCGCTGGTCACATACGCCACTTCGTTCCCCATGCAGCTGGGGCGATTGAATGGGATCGGGTATTTTGTTTTCATCATTTGGGCCGCGCCGCCTGCAGGAGATTACTACCCTCCAACGGGACAGTAAAACGAAATTCGTAATCCTTCGATCACAGCCCGCTGATGAGCTAAAATAGTGGCCACACCAGGTTAGGTATGGCGTTTCATATATTTGGCAAGAATTTTTGGAGTGCGGGGGGGGGGGGGCGGGGTGTGGGGAGGGTGGAAGACGCGGATCAAGCTGCTGGACAGAGCCGGCAACGACTAAATGTAAGTGCACGGCCCCAG
>Ga0315273_10006995_pt1 | contig 14092 bp, 21 predicted proteins | sample YL17G02_0_MG_FD_205753 | JGI IMG/M metagenome (GOLD analysis project Ga0315273, IMG submission 205753) | Sediment microbial communities from Yellowstone Lake, YNP, Wyoming, USA - YL17G02_0 | ecosystem: Environmental > Aquatic > Freshwater > Lake > Sediment | place: USA: Wyoming | collected... | reverse complement strand
CAACAGGCCATAACCGATCGCTGCGCGGGCCTCGAGTTTGCGCCAGACTTGCGCGGTCAAGGGAGCCCGCCCGGGCGGTAGGCCACCATTCGGTGGCCGCGAATCAGGCGACGTCAGCGAGCACGCGGGGGTTCTTGATGGCGATGAGCAGGAGTGTCCTTGCGGCGCCTGACGGCGCACGGCGGCCCTGCTCCCACTCTTGAAGCGTGCGCACCGACACACCCAGCAACTGAGCGAACTTCGGCTGCGACAGCCCCGTCTGTTCCCGAATGCTCGACACCGACGGCACCGTCGTGACGCGCCCGTGCTCGCCCCGTTTGAGTTGACGAAGCCCTTCCAAGATCTCGGCGCCAATGATTCGCTTAGACACTGCCATCGATCTCCTCCTTGATCTTCTTCAGGACATGCCCCGGGATGCTGTCCTCCTCGTTCTTGGCGTACAACGTGAGCATCCAGATCTCGTCCTGTCGCGACCTCAGGTAGTAGATGACTCGGATCCCGCCACGCTTGCCGCGGCCTGCGACACCCCAACGAAGCTTGCGGACCCCACCGGAGCCGCGAATCACGTCGCCGGCGTCCGGCTTCGTGACGAGCGCCTGCTGCAAGGCCGAGTACTCATCGTCAGAGAGATACTGCTGTACCAGAGATGTAAACAGCTTCGTCTCAATGAACGTCAGCACACTGGGGAGTATACGTCACGGCCGTAGATACGTCAAAGACGTAAGACCCAGTGCGCATTCGACCGCGGCCTCAAATGCACTGAGCGGCAGAACCGCCGGAGCCGGTGGGATAGGCCAAATGGAACGGCAGTCGCGATCATCGGTCACTGGGGAGGGTGGTCGTGATCACCGGCGATGTCAGCCGGTGATCATCGGTTTAGAAGGCCCGTTGTCTGAGACCCTCAAGAACAGGCCAGTATTCGCGGATTCTGCGAGGCCAATCGCTTATATATGGCGGTCATATTTTCGCGCGCGTCAGTTCGTCCCCGATGCGAATATGGGCCTTAATCGGCGAGTTGTTGGGCGATTCGGACCAGAAGGCTATAACCGATCGGCGCGCGGCCGATACGCAGATGTGACGGCCCGGCCGAGATCCCGTAAACTGGAGGCCTGAAGGAGGCGGTCAATGGCTTGGCTTGACTGGTCGCAATGCCCCGTCGTTGAGAGCATCCCTGGCAAGGTGAGCGGTGCCTGGGTATTCCGGGGCACACGCACGCCCGTCGCGGTCGTCTTCGAGAACATGGAGGACGGCATGACGATCGACGAGGTCATCGAGCAGTTCCCGGTTTCGCGGAGTCACGTCAAGGCCGTGCTGGAGTTTGCCGCCCGCAGCCTCGACGCGCCCGTCCCGGCACGCTGATGCGGGTTCTCTTCGACAACGGAACGCCGAGGGGCGTCGGCGCGGCCCTGACGGACCACATCGTCGAGGAAGCTCGCGCCCACGGGTGGGACACCCTTCGAAACGGCGAACTGCTGGACGCGGCCGAAGCCGCCGGGTTCGACGTGTTCGTGACGACGGACCGGAACCTCCGGTACCAGCAGAACCTGGCGGGTCGGATGATTGCCATCATCGTTCTTGGCAATGGTCGATGGCGTCTGATCAAGAACAGGCTGCCGACGATTGGCGCAGCGGTTGCCGCCGCGGCGCCAGGCAGTTTCGCTGAGATCGAAATCCCGATTGACTGAATGAGCTGTCCATATCAGGAGCTCGGCCCACTCGTGCTCACCCGGACGCGAGCCGTTCCCGGACCATAATGAGTTGATAGTTCCTCCCCGTCCGACACGCCGACAGGCCTCGGGCGGGGTTATTCACGTACGGCTGATCTCGTTCGTCCGGTGGCGGCCATGCCCCTGGCGAGGAGAGGTGGATCCCTTGAAACGCAAGACGATCAGTTGGAAAGACGACTTCCCGATCCACCAGGAGGTCGAAGACTTCTCCGGACGGCAGCGGTCTTTCGTCATCGAGTGCCACGAAGGTCCATTGGGATTCACCGTGCGGGCGTCCGAAGAGGGCAAGCAGCGGCTCGGCTACGAGTTTGCCTGCTACAGCGAGACGAGCCCCTACGCCGCCCTTGGCCGGGTCAGGGACAAGATGGCGCGCGGGCTTGCCACGCGGCACCTGTCGAGCGCCAAGGGGCCCAACAAGATGCTCCACGACACCCTGGAAGGCAGGATTACGTCGAAGGACGGTGACGTGGCGCTGGTGGTTGACGGGGTGGCGCTCGATATCGCGGACATCGAGCGCTTCTTCACGGCGCGAGAGGGTCGGGGCTTCGAGCTGCGGATCACGGACCCGCTCGAGTAGTGGGGCGCCGGCGCTCCACGCCGACGCCCCGAGTACGAACTGGGCGCGTTCGTGACGGTGCATCTTCGACGGCGTCATGCACTTCGCGTCCGCACCGATCGACACAGCGTCGATCATCTGGCGAATCCACCCGAAACCCTCTATGCTAGGCTCGTACGAGGTGGAATTGTGGGTCTCGGAGAACGGCTGATCGGCGAAATTGTCGGACGAATTCGCAGCGTGGCATCGCCTCGCCGGATCCTCATTTTCGGATCGGCTGCGGTTGGCTCGTTGACACCGGACAGCGACATCGATCTGTTGGTGCTCGAGGACGACCTGGTTGACGCGCGCGCCGATCGTCTGCGCATCCGTCAGGCGCTCAGGGGACTGGGTTGGGCGTTTGACATCGTCGTCATGACGACGGAGCGGTTCGACGAGACCAAGGACGTGGTGGGAACCATCGCCTATCCGGCCGATCGACAGGGCCTGGTCGTATATGAAGCCGCCTGACGAGATTCGCCGAGAGATCGTCGCCCAGTGGCTCGCACGTGCCGATGAGGATCTCAGCGTGGCTCGGCACCTTCTCGCTCTGGATGCCGACGACGCAAAGAGCGCGGTCGAGTGTGCTGCCGAAGTCCGGGACGCCGTCACGTCCCGGCTGGAGGCGAGCCACTCTTGAGGCCCAGTGTCTCCGGGCGGATGCTCGGCTCTCGTGAAGGCTGAGGGTTCGAACTGCGAATCGTGGACCCGCTCCAGTAGACGGCCCGCGCTGGCCATCGGTCGAAACGCTCAGAGCGGAAGCCCAAAGACTGATGGCCTCGACCGCTGGAACAGCGCGTACCGTTCTTCCAGGAACTCCGGCTTTGGCTTGAGCATTTGACGATGCGGCGTCTGAATCTGCTGCTGATGAAACCTCTGGAGTCCGCCAGATCAAGCCCACATGCCACGCCAGGCGCCGGACAAAGGCCTTATGCGGCGAATCGGTCAGCGGACACTGACCATGAAGGAGTGCGACGAATGCCGACGATCGAAGGCGAGATCAGAATGGTTATCGACCGCTCGGAATGGGTGGCAATCGCGACGACCGGCTCCGACGGCCCGCATCTGGCAGCAACGTGGGGCGACTACGTCCGGGCCCTTGGCATTCCGGACAACGTAATACTGATTCCGGCCGGAGGCCTGCAGACCACCGAGGCGAACCTCGCGGCCGATCCGCGGATCGAACTTCTGTTCGCCTCGCGCGAAGTGCAAGGCTCGCGCGGCCGCGGGCAGGGCTGCCGGCTGCGCGGCCGCGGCGAGTTCCAGGCCTCAGGGCCCGCGGCCGATGCCGTAAAGGCGTGCTTTCCGTGGGCCCGCGCTGCACTCGTTGTCCGCGTCGATCACGCCACGACCCAGCTATGACCCGAACGGCTGACGCGTAGGTGCTTCCGGCGAGCGAAGGCGGATGGCCCGCCCAACCGAAGCAAGGCGAGGAGAGGGTCGGACCGGAGCGATGCGAAGGTGGATGGCGCGCCCGCCGCGACTCGAACGCGGGACCCCCGGCTTAGAAGGCCCGTCGTCGGATCGGTTATGACAAGGCGGTTATTGCCGCGAAGATCATCGACGCGCGACAGGTCGATTCGCGGCCGGAAGTGGGGAGTCGGAGCGCGAACCGGCGCCGAGCCCGATAACCGATCTGCGCGCTTCGGTCTGTCGCGAGGCGGGCGGACTACGCGGCGACGACGACCGACAGTTGCCCGTGCACTTTTCGCGTTGGCGTGACGCGGACCTCCACGTCGTGACCGAGAGCCGTCAGGAAGTCCATCAACCGCTCAACTGAGAAATTCCCGGACCGGTTGCGCATCAACAGCGACACCTGCGGCTGTCGGATGCCGAGGATTACCCCAGCTTGTGTCTGCGTGACACGACGGGCCTTGATGATGCGGTAGATCTGCAGGGTCAGCCGGGCCTTGAGCAGTTCCTGTTCCGGATGACGAAGGCCCAGGTCCGCGAAGACGTTCCCGCTGCTCTCTTCGTGTGCGACTGTCGTGGTCTTCTTGGCCATCTCAAGGGTGCCTTTGTCTGTGGAGCCGTTCGGCGTCTGCCAGCCTGCGTCGGACAAGTTCTATCTCGCGAGCCGGAGTGGCGATGCCCCGGTTCGACTTCTTCTGGAACGCGTGGATTACGTAGATCGCTTCGCCGAATTGCGCCGTGTACATGGCCCGATAGGTGTTCGTGTCGTGGCGGTCGACGATTTCCATCACACGCGCCCCGCCAAAGCCTCTCATCGGCTTCGCCGCTGGATCGGTTTCGCCGCGTTGGGCTGCATACAGGGCTTTGCCCATGTCGCGACGTACCGGCTGCGGAAATCGCTTCAGATCCCTGCGTGACGACCCGATCCAGGTTACGGGCCGCACCGGCTGCTCACCGTCCATCTATCACAGTATATGTATACTCTTATAATTCGTCAACGAGAGCTGCGGACTCGAGCCGATCGAGAGTCCCTTCGGCCCGATAGGGCTACCCATGTCTCCGGAATGATCTGTCCATATCAGGAGCTCGGCCCACTCGTGCTCACCCGGACGCGAGCCGTTCCCGCGCTATGATGAGTTGATCGTTCCTCCCCGTCCGACACGCCGACAGGCCTCGGGCGGGGTTATTCATGTACGGATGGTTTCGCTCGTGCGGTGGTGGCCATGCCCCTGGCGAGGAGAGGTGGATCCCTTGAAACGCAAAACGATCAGTTGGAAAGACGACTTCCCGATCCACCAGGAGGTTGAGGACTTCTCCGGGCGGAAACGGTCCTTTGTGATCGACTGCCACGAAGGCCCCTTGGGGGTTACCGTGCGGGCGTCGGAAGTTGGCAAGGAAGGGCTCGGGTATGAGTTCGCTTCCTACAGCGAGACGAGCCCGTACGCCGCCCTCGGTCGGGTCCGAGACAAGATGGCGCACGGGCTTGCCACGCGGCACCTGTCGAGCGCCAAGGGGCCCAGGGAGATGCTCCACGATTCACTTCAAGGCAGAATCACGTCGCGTGCTGGCGAGGTGGTCGTCGTGGTTGACGGTATCGCGCTCGGCATCGAAGACCTCGCGCGGTTCCTGGCGGCGAGAGAGGGCTGGGGCTTCGAGATGCGGATCACTGACTCGCTCGATTAGCAGTCGCCGCCAACACTTGTCGCTACGTTGGCCGTACTGCCGACGCACGAGAAATCGATGTCTTCGGAGAATCGGTAGCCTGCGTAGTAACAATGTCGCAAGCAGGTTCCGCCCTTGAAGACCCAATCCGTCGATCCGTCCGATGACGCAGTCAGCGCTCCGAGGACCCAGAGAATCACATGGTCCTTTTCGACCTGGTCGAATCGGAGGCTCTGTTGAACGGCGGCACGATGCAACTCAGCCGTCGAGATCATGGGGCCACCTGCATGTTGAGCAGCAGGCCCCACCGTCGGTTGTGAATCCCGCGGAGGGGCAGCGCCGGATCAAGCCGCGGGAACCCAGTCCCGAACGTCACGGCTTTGCGAAGCTCCTCGGCATCGCCGAGGCCAAGGGTCTCCATAAGGAACCCCAATCGCTTTGCTGCAGCCGAGTTGCCGATCCGACTGGCGTAGTCCCGCAACCGGGTCTCCTCCAGGCGGGTGGGGGCAGCTTCGCTCACGGTCGACATCGTATCCCCCTTTCGGAAGATGTCCACAACTTTGGATCTATGCCCAGCGCGGAGGAATAGGGCGTTCCGAAGACGCCGACGGGACCGGGAAGGCGGCGGAGCCAGGCCCATCACGCTGGAAAGTCGCTTTGGCCGTGACGCCGTTCCTCACGCGACGTAACTGGGAAAGGCACATCGATAGAACCCTGTTCCGGCAGAGGGGAAGGGATCAACAACGAACGTCCGGCCCGCCACAGCCATCGCATCGACGATGATCTTCTTGGCGGCGTTCTTGGCCTGTCGAGCGGTGGTGGTGCCATCTTGACGCGCGACCGAAAGCCCTGCGGTGATGTCATCCGCAGAGACGAGAGCGCCGCGGCTCTTCGCCAGCAGCTCAACAAAACGGAACGCATGCGTGTCGGGCTTTAGACCCACGATCTCAATGCCGTCGACCCACACCTTCTTTAGCCGAACATCGACCACAAGCCGCGCTCCATCCGGAGCCCGATGTACGGCAGGCAGCGAGTCCGCAATTCCACACACGGTGATAGCGTCCCGAATGACCTGACGTCGTGAAGGCACGGGCGCATCCAGCATCACCTTCGCCAGTTCGGACCCATCAGATTGCGACGCGGGCATCAGTAGGACAGGCTGCGCGCCGTCAGCGTGCGCTCGCAGGCGGTCGCCTACACCGGCGGATGGTTGCCGAAGCGCGTACGCGAGGTACAGAAGTTGATCTCCTACTTCGATGGTGCCCAATTCGAGCAACTCCTGCCCGTTCCACGCAACGCCACCACTGGTGATGCCGAGCTTTGAGCGGAAATACAGGCGAAGCTGCTCGGGGACCAACTCCCATCCATCAAGATCGGTGGCACTGAGCGAGCGCGACGGAATCTCGCCCAGTTGACTTACTCCGTAGAATTCCCCATCCGACACCGGGTGAGCACCGAGTACGCGTCCCGCGCCCGGGTGCTCGGGATGCGGAATCGACTCCAGTCGTATTGGGACGAGGGTGCCGCTACGCACCAGCGTGTCTGTTTCAGCGCCGAACAGCCCGCGCCAAACGGCGGTGGGGTGGCGCCAAGGGTGAAGCGACCAAAGGTCGTTCTTTGACCTGGCCGGCGCCGCACTGCGAATGCCGATGCCGTTCAGCAGTCGATCGACGAGATGTTCAGGCGCCCTCTGACTCACTTCGATTCTGCTCGGTACACGGATGTTCACTGTGACCGGGCGGGTGCCCTTGCCAATCACATCGATCTTCAGCTTTGCCTGAAGCAGCGTGCCTTCCGTGAGCGCCAAGTGAAGCTCTTCAATGCTCTGGAAGCAATCAGCAGCCCGGATCTGGATCAGATTCCGATCGCCACGCTCCCAGAGACACTCAGTCATCCGGACACGCCCAACGCCAAAGACATCATGGTTCTCAAGCGCCGCTTTCCCTCGCTCTTGGAGCACTGCCAGGCTACACACCGGTTCTCCCGTAAAGAAGAGATCGTCCTCGAACAGGACGCGCCCGAGCATGCGGCGGTAGAACTCGACCATGGACGCGGCGCGCACGGCGATGCGAAGGCGTCCGACCGCAGCCTCGTACCGAAGGATGTCTCCGTGCACCGGACGGAATGCGATGGTGGCCCGCGCTGAGTGGCCCGGCACCACGGCGAGTGGCTTCTTGGTGTGGTGGCTCCGCAGAATGTGGAATACGTAGGTGCCGTCATCTTCGAAGGCTTCCACCTGAACGTGTTCGCCAAGATCGGAATCGCGGCAGTGGCGCAGCACCTCTGCGCCAAGGGCGTCCTTCTTCGCCTTCAGTTTGGTGACAGGTTTCGCCTCTCTGCCGAGGAATTCGTTGTATCGACGGTGATCTCCGCCTTCCTGGATGTGCGTCTGCGCCCGAGCAAATACATCGGCGAGGGATGCGTTGCCACGCTGCGCCAGGAATAGTCGCAGAGCGAACTCCCGCTCGCCGATCTCCACCGGTAACGTGTCCAAAGGCACGCGCCGATCATTCATGGCCGATACGATCGCTTCACGGCCTGCCTCTGTACCCAGCGTGTGAAGTGTCTCAATCGCAAGCAGTAATTCGTCCGTCAATTCGTCTTGCTGCAAGGCATCCCGCACATCGTTGTGCCCGAAGGTGCTGCGTTTCCCAGCAAGCGACACGGGCCACCCAAACGCCTCGAAAACGTCCCTCCAGAGATGTAGAGGTACCTCTTCGATCGCAGACGCATCAAGGTAAGCGAGGGGAAGCTGCATGGTTTTGCCCAATTAGAAAATGAGCGACAAAGTCATTCGACGTGTGTTTCCCTGGCTTCACGGGCCATGTCCTAGACGTATAACTGAGGTCCAGTCTCTCGCCTGGGTAGGGCTTCAGGCAAGCAGATCGTGCAGGACCCACCCCGGGGGAGTACGTTGCGTCGCACAGTCCCCGTCTGGAAGTCGAAACTTAGACGGACCGGCGGGTCGTCCGCGCCCGCGAACTCAGTTACCAGCCGTAACAGCTCGACGACTGCCGCACCGGCAATCGTGGTATTGAATGCGATCACGCTTGGCTGCGGAACATCTGCGCCGGCGATATAGCCGTCGGCCGCCTCACGCATGCGGTCCTCCGTTGAGAGTGACTCTATGCGAATCCGGTTAGGGTCGATGTGCCCCCAGCATCCGAGACAACGCCGGCCGGGACCGATTATAACCACCCGTCCCGCTCCCGCTGTCACCCGACCAGTGCTGTCCACGCGAAACGCGCTGCCCATATCGATCATCGGGACAGCCCTTTGATAAGCAAACCGATTCAATAACGCCCGGGGTAGATGCTTGTCGACACAGGCGAGCACGATGTCACAGGCCTCGATGTCCGCCTGCGATACCTCGGCCCCGATGTTGCCACGCAGGACCACGATTTGTGTTCCGAGACCAAGGTGCTCGGCGTATCGCGCAGCGACGTCAACCTTCCACGTGCGACCAACGTCCCGTGCGTTCGCGCCTAGAATTCGACTCACATTGGACGGCTCGACCCGGTCTCCGTCGACTACAGTGATGCGGCCGACGCCGAGATGCGCGAGCTGCACCAATGCTACAGATCCAGTTCCGCCGAGTCCGACGATCGCCACATGCAGGTTCCGCAGGATAGCTTGTCCTTCCTGGCCCAGGGCGAGGCGCTGCCGGTCGAACCAGGGATCGTCGTCCGGACGGATGCAGGCCGCCGGAAGCACGCGCAGCGTCTGGCCGACGGTACGAACTCCGAGCTCCGTCTTCATCCCGCAGTCGGACCAGGCGCGGCCAGCAGGAAGACCGGTATTCCCGGCGATCACAACAGAGCCATGAGGTCCGGGCATCTGCGTGAACAGGGACGGCATCAGCCGCGAGTCCCCGTTGTCGTCGGCTGCCGAGAACCATGGCTGGCTCGTGCCTGGGTGTGTATGCACGGTGATGACGGACATGCGACCGTCGCGTGCCGGACGAAAGAGGCGGTTCAACGTGACCGGATCGACCCGAAGCTGATCGATCCGCCTGATCGCGTAACCCTCGTCCGGCACTATGACCATATGGCGGGCGAGCAGCACCTCGCCGCCGCTGAGCCGCTCGGCGAGGATAATGCCCGCGGTCTCGACGTCACGTCGGGCGCATAGTCTGCTAACGAACGGCGTCCACTGCGACTCGATGGCGCGGAGGTTCATGACGCCCTCAATCCAGTCGTAGAAAGCGGGCGGACACGCACCGCAGGAAATCACGCAGACCGCTGGCCCCAGGTTTCCACGCGCCGGCGGCCAAGTGCCATGAGAACCGCTGCCAATCCTCGCCGAGCAGGCGCTCGTTACACGTGGCACGTGGAAGGGTTCCGTTGGACGTCCGCACCCCCGGGTGCACCCAGAACATGTCGGGCGCAGCATCCGGAAATCCGGGGGGCAGCTTCACGAGAAGCTGCACCAGGCTCGGCTCAAAACCCGTGGGCAAGGCGTAGTCAGCGATCACGAGGAAAGACCACCCGCCGGCTTCTGGGTGCAGGACCGCGCATTGCGGGGCGAGCCCTGCGTCGGACAGCAGGGCGGTCGCCTCGAGCCCGTAGTCGGCAGGGGGCTGGCTATGGAGGTGGTCGCCGTTCTTGAGAGCAGTCTGCGCGTCGTTGGCGATGACTTCGTCCTCGCCCTGGCGCTGGAGGAACAGGACATCGCCCAAAGGGATTCCGGCGAGGTGCTTGAGGCTCGCCCCGGTCTGTACCGGCTCGTCCAGATCGAACCTCTTCTTGTTGATGAAGACGTGAATCGAGTGCTCGGGCTGCATGGCGCGCTCCTTGTCGTCCAGGACGACCGTTGTTGACGCGTGAGGAGGAAGACATTCCCTCGCCACACATCCAACCTTACGGTCCCGCGCGCGCACAGTCAGTTACGGTGTTGTTAGCTCGTTCCTTGTAAGGCTCGAACGTCAGGCTAACAGGTGGCGTCGCTTTGGTGGGCGCTAACCGCGGAGCAGGTGTTCGCCGACAATGACGTGCCCGATTCGCACGGCGTGCATGTGGGAATCTCGCATCAGCCCGAACATTCGGTCGAAGTGCTGCTGAAAGTCCTCATCCGGACTGCGATACATCGAAAGCGCCACTGCCACCAGTTGATATGAGAACGGCATCATCGCACCGGCGCCTTCGCCCTGCTTGAACACGACGATCTCGCCCTTAAGCTCGGGAGGCATGTTGTCAATGGCGAATTTCGCCGCGACGTCCGTGAAATGGCCACCTTGGTCGTTGCGCCATCTCTTTAGGTCCCCCTGGTGTTCTTGGAAGAACTTGACCGCGTCGTCCCACATGTCGCGGTTCTCTTTGCGCATTGTTGTTTTCAGCCCCTGAAAGGCCTTGTTCATCTGCAACACGTCCACCGCCTGCTTGATTTCCCAGGTGGTGCCCAGGCCGCGACGGACGAAATAGAACCGGCGGTTGGATTCGTCGCTGTGTCGCAGCTCCTTCAGTTCTGCGGCTTCCAGCGCGCCGTCCAGCTCGATCAGGATGTCCTGGTACAAGACCGAGAGCCGGGCCATCTGAATCTGCATCTTCTCTTCGTCCTCGTTGGTGAACGAGAACGTGTTCTTGATGTTGATGCAGTACTCCGTCGTCTTTGTGATTTCGCACATGAGCTACAGGCTATCTCACCGTCCACCAGGGCCGAAACGAATCGCTCATTGGCAATGGCCAGCTCAAGCTCGGGCTAACGGTGTGCTACCTTGTAGCCGTGCCAGCGGATTTGCGAGTCGTCCTCTTCGCCGACATCCTTGGATTTGCGTCTCTGACGGAGTCGAATCCCTTGGATGTGGACCGTCTCAAGCTGCTTTCGGGCCCAGTCGGCGAAAGAGTGTTCGAACGAATCGAAGCAAGCAAGGATCCCCTTGCGGCGACATTCGCACACTTCCATGAGGCCGTTAAGTTCGCCAATGACATGGCGGCCTTGCACCATAACGTCACGTCAATCACGTTCTCGGATTCGGCTTTCTTTGCAACAAACCGCTTGTTCGAGGCGGTCGATATCGCGCGTCGGCTCCTATTGCACCTGCTCTGGCAAAAGGTCCCGGTGCGAATCGGTATTGCGTTTGGCACCCTCGCGGTGCTGGGCTTCGAGTCAAAGGACACTCCGGCTGGCAAGATCAACGCCGCCCATTTCCTGGGAACCGCGGTTGTTCGCGCACACGCCACCGAGAGTTGCGGTTTGAAAGGGCTTCGTATCTTCCTACACCCGTCTGCCGCTAGCCTGCTGACGGATTCCGGACACAATCCGGCCGGCTCAGTTCGCACCTTGGATTGCCCCGAAGATGCAGCCGACAATTCGGCCCGAGTGGCTCGCGAAATCAACTACTGGCCGGACGCTGCGACTGAAGAGAAACGAGTCTGGACTTCGCTGCAGGACATGTGGGGGACCGCGCCATCAATAGCACGCCGTCATTACCAAGCAACCGCAACGGCCATCAATCGAATGCGAATGGCCCTTGGTGAACCCGCTCTCGATAAGCTGCGTCGGCGCACGCTACCCCGCAGGGTCCGCCCACGGTCTTGATACCGCTCTATAACTCAGCTGGCTCTGGACGTCGAGGAGGTGGTGGGCTCGCCAAGGGCGCCTGACTTCTGTCGGTCGCCGCTTGCAGGGGCGACCGACCTATGGACCCAAGGTCACTCTTGATCAACATATCGTCGATCGATCGCCGCTGTCCGTCGCTGGTCCCACGATGCGGTCCAGTATCACGGTTGTTGGGTTGTCGGTCGTGCGTAGCGCCCCAGGGTTGACCGATTGGGCGGTGACCATACAGCCGAGTAGCCGGCGATCACTCGCTGGGGAGAACGGAGGCCCGTGGTGTTGACCTGCCAGCGTTTCCTTGGGGAGACGCCAAGCGGCACCTTCGCAACTGTCAAGACGACGTTTTGGCAAAGGTTCACCGTTGCCAGCCCGGCGTCGCCCCCCTCTGTACCAAACGGAGGATCCGCTCCCAGAAGACGGGTGACGGGGTCCTCTTGCTCGACTCCCATTGATATACGACGGCCTTGCCAGCGGCCCCAATCTGTTCCGCCAGCTGCGCTTGCGTCAGCTGGAATTCGCGCCGGATACGAAGTAGTTGTCGAGCCCAATCTGGCGGCACACAAGTGCGTTCAGGAGGCCATGGTTTCGGCGCGAATCGAGAGTATGACTTTCTGTAGTACCGCTCCATGAACGCCCGACCGGCCGCGATCGTTGACCTCGGAACCGGATTCCGAAATACGACGTGATTCGCGTACGTCACTTCGAGGCGCCCACTTCGCACGCCATCTCGCAAGGTGCGAACGTGGACGCCGAGTTCGGTTGCGAGTTGCTGCAACGACCACAGCCGCAGCGGGTCTTCGATGGCTGCCAGTTCTCGGGCCTTGTCCAACAAGGCGCCTGGCACGGCGCGCCGGCCCGAGTCCCACGTCCGGTACGTTTCCGCCGAAACGCCGAGCAACGCGGCAAACTGCGGTTGTGAGAGCTGAAGCCGCAATCGAAGGCCGCGGATCTCGCTCGAGCCAGTGGTTGGCGGGTTTCGAGTCATCGTGCGTCATCACGATTACCTCGATTCCCGAAAGAAAAGCCACCGAGTATTTCACTGAGCTAGAGGGTGACCGGTCTCGAGAGCGCTGGAAGATGGCCCGAACTCGGGGGCCACAAAGGCAATGTGCGAAATCTGGCCAGAACTGGCGCGCCCGCCGCGACTCGAACGCGGGACCCCCGGCTTAGAAGGCCGGTGCTCTATCCGACTGAGCTACGGGCGCGTGACTGGCTCCGACTATTCTACGACGAGCGTTCCGCGGCGGCAGACCCGTCCGCCGTCAATTGAGTGGATCCAGCCGCTCGAGCGGTTCCAGCGCCCGCGCCCGGATCCAGAGCGCCAGCAACTGATCGCGCCGTGCCGACGCCCATTCCACGGTCAGTCCGAGAGCACGAGAGGGCAGCCAACCGTCAATGACGGCCAGCGACTGGATGTCGACGATGGCCGCATGCTCGCCGTACTCAGCGTGAAAATGCGGCGGCTCGTGATCGTCCCAGAACATCTTGATCACGATCCCGTAGAACCGGCAGATCTCAGGCAATCTTCGCCTCGCGCTTCAGCGATGGAAACACATCGGCAGGCGACTGTCCTGTGACACGCAAGTAGAGCGCGTCCGCGCACAAATCCAGTCCGTCCGGCCAAACCAGCTCTCCGCTCAGGCCAATCCGGACGTTGTCGAAGGCTCTATCCTGGGCCAAGGCGGCAAAGACGCCGCGGCCGACGAGACCGGAGAGATCCGCCACGCCTTCGATTCCATTGTCGAAGAACAGATGGAGGTGGTACCCGGGCAACGGAGTAACGCGAGTGATCCGATTCATGCCGTCCCTCGTCTCTGTCGCAAGTCCCTGCGTCCGAACTGTCGCTCCCGGAGACCATGAGCCCGGGCGACCCACGGTTTAGCAGGCCGGTGCTCTATCCGGCTGAGCTACGTGCGCGGATCGGCTGGCGACGACCATTGTACGACGACTGCGCGGCCAGGTGTCCGCCGGTTCTGCCTGCCCTGAGTCCCTCGACGTTGCTCGGGACTCCCTGAGCCCAGTCGAGGGGAGCGGAGTCGAAGGGAAGACCCGGCCTCCAGACTAGACATCTTCTATCGGCGTCATCTCACCGATTGAAGCAAGTGTTCGTCACCCCGGCGCAAGCCGGGGTCCCCAACGC
>Ga0315273_10006994_pt1 | contig 14092 bp, 15 predicted proteins | sample YL17G02_0_MG_FD_205753 | JGI IMG/M metagenome (GOLD analysis project Ga0315273, IMG submission 205753) | Sediment microbial communities from Yellowstone Lake, YNP, Wyoming, USA - YL17G02_0 | ecosystem: Environmental > Aquatic > Freshwater > Lake > Sediment | place: USA: Wyoming | collected... | reverse complement strand
CCAGGATCATGGAGGATGCCCAGGACGAAGGTGTACGTGTACGTGTTCGTGGCAACCCGGGTAACGCCCGGGTTTCCTTACAGATCGATGTCGGCTTTGGCGATGTGGTTGTTCCGGGTACCAGCAAGGTAGCTTACCCCGTGCTCCTGGGTTTCCCTCCGCCTGAAGTGAACGGCTATACGAGGGAGAGCACCATCTCCGAGAAGTTCCAGGCCATGGTAAAGCTAGGCGTCCTGAACAGCCGGATGAAGGACTTCTACGATATCTGGATGCTTTACCACAACTTCGACTTCGGAGGCGAGATACTCGCCGAGGCGGTGCAGAGGACATTCAAGAACCGAAACACGCCGATCACGGCTGAACCCACTGTCTTTCATCCTTCCTTCGCGCAGGATAGGAATAAGAAGATTCAGTGGCAGGTGTTCAGCGGGACCTGGAACGTCCCCGGACCGTGGAGATGAAAGACCTCTTCGCGGAAGTTTGCTTGCGCCCTCCTAAACGTTGACAAGTTGCAGTTGATCAGACCGGCTAGAGGAGCTATGGGCAGTCTGAGCGAGTATGGGATTTATAAAAAGGCGTGCCTGCGAGGCCTGCGCTGTCTCCAACTGGGCATGTATCTGTAGATCGCCTACGAGTTGAACAAGATCGCTTGCAGGCTGTGGACGCCGGTTGGCCGTATTTCTGGCAATCCACAAGGCGGCGCCGCTTCTGACGGCAGTTTCCGCGGTTCTGTTGGCTTTCCTTCAACTACGGACAAGAATTGAAGCCAAGAAGCTATTACTAGGCAGAGCAGCGGATCGACCTCGTATGTCTGGGCAATAGGCTTGGAGGTGCCGTCAGAGCTCGAAGGCTCCGATGTCCACCCCGGCGCCCTTCGGCCTCGGGTTTCCGCGATAGTCATCCTTCGGCGCGCCGGCGGGTGACCCCATGTCGATGGCTGCGGAGCCTGATCGCAATCGGAAATCACCACCCCCGGGATTGACAAAACGGGGTTCGCTGAAGAAGGGGCTGCTGCCCGGCATTTCCGCCGGGTCCTCGTGGCGACCGTCGCTCAGGTTGTGGTCTATCGCGATCAAATCACGCAGTTCGTTCGAAACCGCTATTTCGAAGCTGAGGTTGCTGCTGCTGAGGTTGTTGCGGATGACGGCGGAGATCAGGCCTGGATTGTCCACGTTGATTCCTCCCCCCCATTCCCCCGTGCCGTTTCCGAACACGGTGTTGTTCACGATCGAGATGTCCTTCATGGGATGGGTGGGAGAATCGCCGTTGGTCGTGATCGCGATTCCCACGAACCTGTTGTTCCAGGAGATGTTGTTGTACACGCGGATTCCTTCGAGCAGGCCGCCCATTTCCGATGCCAGGGCGATCCCGTCACTGTTGAGGATATCGTGCACGTTGTTCCTGAACACCTGGATATCGAAGGTGTGCTTGTCCCAGGCGTCCACGTAGATGCCGACCGCCTGCACGTGGTGGACGTTGTTTCCGTACACCCTGCCGTTCGAAGAGCCGTCCTTCAGGGTGATGCCCTCCTTGCGGCACTCGGGCGGTCCGTTGTGCACGTGGTTGTAACGGACCTCGAAGCCCCGTGTAACGGCCACGGAAATGGCTTCCTGCCATTTGCCGGAACATGAAAACGCGACCTCGTTGCCATCGATGACGACTTCCCTGCAGCCCCAAACCCCGATGCCCGAGCTGCCGGTCCTCTCCGTACGGTTTTTCTCAATCATCAGGTGATTCGCATCGTTGGCCAGAATGCCCGCCTCGGCTGAGTTCACGACGTGGAAACCGGAGACTCTGATGTAACTCAGGCCGTTTATTTCGAACAGCCCTTCGTCCTTCAGGACTTCGATTCCCGCCCCATCGATGACGGCTTCCTCGCCGGAGTACGCCTCGAACGAAATGTAGGCCCCCGGTTTCCCGGAGTTGTGTACAACGACCCTCTCGTTGTACCTTCCCTTTCTGACCTGCACCGTTTGCCCCGCGGAGAGGCTCTCCGCCGCCTTCCCGATCGTTTTCCAGGGCCTCGTTTCCGTTCCCGGGTTGGAATCGTTGCCCGCGGGAGATACGAAATAGAGAGGACCCGCGGTCCATCCCGTTCGAGGGAACGCGAGGACTGCCGCCAGAGCTATGGTGGCAATAACCGCTGCCGAAGGTCGTTTCATGGAACCCAGTGTATCACAACCGCTCTCTCTCGTTGACCCGCCGATGCGAGAACGTTGCACCCTGCTTCCGGAAGAAAGGGCGGACACGGAGTCTGCGACCCCGGCGGTGTGGGTCAACAGCATCCGCGCCGTGATGAGTTGCCAGGCCGCTCTGTCCCACATTTCCGCCAGCTCCCGCATCGCCAGCGCGAAGGCCGACCGGGTCGCGGGGGATGCTCAGCCCGATCTCCGCATCCGGACAGACCGGGCGGAACTACACGTAGCCCTTCGGCTCCTCGACGAACGAGCCGAAGATGGTGACCGCGTTGTAGCGGCAGGCCCGGAAGCCCAGGCAGGCGCTGCAGACGACGACCGGTTTGGGGAAGGTGGTCATGGTCCCTCCATCGTAACGCCAGGCGGGCGGGAGCAAAGCGCTTTGACCCGTCTGCGCCGTGGGGGTACATTGGGAATGAAGGAGAGGTGAGTATGAAGCGGATCGGGACTATGCTGGGGTTATTGGGGTTGCTGCTCGCGGCGTGGGGGTGCACGTTCGGGCACACGGAATATCCCCGCGAGCAGGCGATCCGGGACGCCTGGCAGACCCTGCAGCGCCAACCTGGCGCTCTACAGCCTGGAGTACGCGCTCCTGGGTTCCGGGTTCGCCTCGCCCGCCGCCGCGGTCCGAGACGGTTGGGTGCGCGGCAGCGCCGACCTGAGCACGGACCAGGCCGCTTCCCGCCGCTGGATCCTCAACCCGGCCTTGTACCAGATCGGCTTCGGGTTCGCCGGATCGCTCTCACTGACTCCCTATGCGAGCCTGGAGGTACGGGATGACTCCCGCTCCCGGCCCTCCATCCCGTCCTGGGACTACGTCGCCTGGCCCAACGGCGATTCCTTCCCGGTGGAGTTCTTCGGCACCGGCGACCCGTGGACCATCACGCTGAACCCGGCCGAGTACTGGGTTCCGGCCGCCGAACAGGTCGTGGTTACCCTCAGCCGGTACTTCGTCGGGCCGACCTGGACCCTGACCTACGAGGACACAAGCCCGGCCGGCGAGTATCTGACGGTGTCCACGGACCCATACGGGGTTGCCAGCTGCATCATCTTCCGGCCCGGCCCATCGGTCGTGTACTCGGCCGGTGACTGGTTCAACGTCCAGGTCACGGGGCTTCATCCCCTCTACGACGCGCCGGCGGAGCTCTCATTCAACGTCCGCTTTTTCTCCCTGAACTGACAGGTCTCCATGCCCAGACAGAAGATTGCCGCCACGCTGGTCCGTCCGGGTCAGGCCGGCACCTGGACCTACCTGGTGGTGGCCCGCGACCGGGCGGCCCGCAAGGAGTTGCCGGTGCCGGTGTAGTAGAATATGTCGGAAGTCATGGCTGCCCCGGATAGCACGAATGAGGCCACCGGGGGTCAAGCAGCAGGACGTCCGGTTCTCAGCGGGACGGCGCGTACATCTCCTCGAGGCGGCGGATGGCCTTCAGCGACGGCACCACCAGTGCCTTGCCCGAGTACTGGCCCTTGTAGTTTTCGGGATTCAGTTTGGGAATGTGCAGCCCGAACTCCGCATTCATCGTGGCGATGAACTCATTGGCGATCAAAGCGTGGCCGTAGTTGCTCGGGTGAATGCCGTCGAGGCTGAAGATCGTGTTGTCCTGGGCCACGAGGGCGAATCGCAGGCAGCTGTCGTCAGGCAGGGGCGAGCCGCCCTCGGGTTTCATCCAGCTGTTCACGTCCACCACGGGCAGGCCGTAGTCCTCCGCCACCGTTTGGATGATGGAGTTGAAGGCGGCGATCGTGCTGAGGCTCAGAGACTCTTCTTCGTCGGTGAATACCAGGTCCTTGGTCAGCGGCACGGCCGCGGTAGGAATCGTCACTCCCTTGCTCGCCAACAGGTCCTTCTGTTTGTCATTCAGGTCAGCGGGGTCGATGCCCATTCCTTCTTCGATGTACGCCGCTGCGGCTGTGAGCAGCAGGTGCTTCACGGTTCCGGCGTCTTCGGACGCAACCTGGAGATCGATGTATCCCCCAGAACCAGTGAAGTCGATCGGCTCCAGGGTCGTGGGATCGAAGATCTCGGGGCTACCTGCCACGAACACGTGGTCCAGGGCGTAGCCGAAAGGCAGATACTCCGGGATGTTGGCCAGGACGATCTTGGCGTTGGTGGTGTTGGCCTGGAGGTAGGTAAGGATGTCCCGCAGCTCGGTCTCGAAGGTCGTCAGATCCGTGATTCGACCGGGCTCCTCACCCCCGCTCAGCACGTAGCCCAGAATGTCGTTGTTGCCGATCCACAGAAAGATGTACTCGGGATCAAGCTGTGCCGCCTGCTGCACCGCGGTCGTGCCACCGAAGTTCGGCCATGGCGGATCCAGGTTGCGCAGCACGATGTCGTAGAAGAAGTTTTCGTGGCTGTAAGAACTCGCATAGCCCGTGGCAATATTGAGGTCGTCCAGGCGCGCGCCGTTGACCCCCAGGTTGTTGTAGGCATCCGGATAGAACAGGTTCTGGAGCTTGGGCACGATGAGCTGCATCAACTGCTCCTGGGTGATGCCCACCGGCAGGTAATCGGTCTTCACGAAGCCGGCCTCAAGTCGTAGAGGTGTTTCGCAGGGGGCACGCCGATCCCCGGCGAGCTCACCAGGGGCTGCACGAAGCCCCGGGCTTGGCCCATTTGCATGGCCACTAGGTACGGGTAGCAGTGGTACTGGTTGTCCGCCACGAGTCCGGCGTCCTGGATGCCCATGGTGATGCTGTCGCCCAGGGAGGCGATGGTGGATGGCACGAACGGCTCGTTCTGGAACAGGGAACACCCACCCAAGAGAGCGGCGCCTAGGATTGCCCCGACGACACGGAACACTGTTTTCATACTGGCCTCTTCGCCCACTGATAGGCGATCCGGGCACCAGGTGCCAGCGACGATTCTGAGCTTGCGGCCGACCTCCCGCTAGTTTACAATTAAGCCAGTGACCGTATGGTCAGAATCACATCACAGGGAGGCTAGAATGAAAAAGTTCGTGGTTGGTGTGTTGCTCTTAGCACTCGCGGCCGCCGTGTTTGCCGACGACGCGCTGGTGCTTCCGAAGGGTGTCTTACGCACCTATTTCACGGGGGCGTACGCCTTCTTCGATCAGGAGTGGGACAGCACCGGAGAAAAGGTCGATGTCGCTGGCTTCGACTCGCTGAGTTTAATCAACGTTGGCGGTGCCGTGGAGTTCGGGGTGATTGACTGGATCTCTGCTGCGGTGCAGTGGGCTCCCGGCTGGAACGTGTGGTCCACCACCGAAAACGGCACGCCGCCCTATGACAGGCTTCTGGCCAACGGATCGTTCGACATTTTCGCGGGCGCGAAGATCCAGGTAATCGGCCCCAAAGCCCCCGTGGCCAGCGAGAAGATCCGGCTGGCGGCTGCTCCTGGAGTCAAGATCCCGCTGCCGCCCCCGGACTGGGAGCAGGAACGGGCCAATCAGACGTCGGGTACTGAGAACTTCATCGCCGAAAGCCTGGACAAGCACGTTCTGGGTTTGGGGCTCAGAGCCTATTTTGACTACGTACTATCCAAGATGTTCTACCTCAACCTCTACAGCGAGTTCATCTACTATCCTGTGGCAGACAAGCGGGAAAATGTGAGTCTGACGGACTGGACACTGGTAAATGTGGCCCTTCAATCCAATTACGACGTGGAGTTCGGCTACGACCTGACCCTGGAAGCGGAGCCGCACTTCGAAATGATGTTCGGAAATGGCATGCGTCTTGGTGTGGGCGTCCCAATCACCTACACGATGAGTCCGGAGATCGTGCGAGACGGAACGGCCGTGGCAGACACCGATTCCTACCTTCTGTCTGTGTCTCCGAACGTGTCGTTGTTCCTGACCAAGTTCTTCATCCCCACGGAGATCAAGGTGGGCTACACCCTGCCCCTGGTCGGGCAAAACACCAAGGCGACCAACACGGTGGTGGTGCAGTTGAAGACCTACCTCCGGTTCTACAAATAATCCGGAGCACACTCTGTTGAATGCCGCCCCCCGTTTCCGGGGGGCGGTTTTTTCCCGGCCCCTTCTGCCGCGAGCCGGGGCGGCTATACAATAGGGCTGTCGCTTCGGCGAAGGACGCGTACGCCATGCCTGGCGAGATCTGGGACACGTTGTGTTACGTCGCCGGAGCGATCGTCTTTGGCGGACCGCTGTTCATCGTTTACTACTTCTTTCTAAAAGTGCGCTGTCGCCTGAAAGAGCTCAACCAGAACGCTGGTGTGGGCTATCGGCTATCGCCGGACTACCGTCCGACTAGCACAACGGCGTCAGCCGCAGTCTCCGCCTCGAGGCCTTTTCCACCTCTTCCTGCTCCCAAAGAGTAGGGTGGTACTCGACGTTTCGCCAGGGCTCGATGAAATCGTCGTAGTGCCGATTGGTCGCTCTGACCCGTGGTGTGTACGCTCAATGAGCGGCTCAGGTCCCCCTGCACCTCCGCCGGCCGGCGGTTGAAAATCTTCTCGATCGGTCCGATCCCCGACTCGGCGAGCGTGGCGTTGCGGAACTCCGCCGTGTGCACTTTGCCTCAGCGCTACTTGTCCATGCTCTTGCCGATATGCTTCACCGCGTACCGGTAGCCATTCTTAAATGCTCGTGCCAGGATCTCATCGCGCTTCTCGCGCACCTCGGGGGTGCCCAGGTCGTCTCTCCAGGGATTGTCCGGGTCCTGTGGGAGAGTGTAAATCGTGCTCTGGACCCGGCCGCTCGGACTCGGGCGGCTATGCACTTTCCGGGTACTGGTCTTTCAGGGTCTCCTCCAGCAGCTTGAAGAAGAAGCAGGCGTACAGCGCCGCTGCTGATGGCATGGCGTTCAACCCGGGGACAGCAACGGCCGTGTCTCTCTGCAGATTGATGTTGGATTCGGCGATGTGAACGGCGACACCAGGGAGAGCACCATTGAACGGCCAAGCTAACCCACGCACCAGAGGCCTTTGGGGATGCCCCGCGGCCATCAAAACTTTCCTGAAACTTCTCATTACCTCTCTTGTCGAGAGACGTGTGCACCGCGGCTGCGCAACAGGGCTCGGCGGCTCGACGGGGGTGCCTGCCGCCTGCCATGGGGCTGGGAGAACGTTCCTTTCGCGCGGGTTCTCCCAATCTCGCCGGCTATTAAGGCATCGTGGTTCTGGAGTATTGTCATGACAAACACCTGGACTTCAACACGGAAATCGCCGCGGAAACCCGGATGCTGCTGAATCGCTTCGTGGGCGGTTTTTCGCGCGAGTGAAAGGCTCGGGCGCAACGTTCCCGGGTTTAGGCAATGGTGGCGGTGCGGTCGAAATGCTGAACCGGGCCGCCGTCGGAGGTCGAAGTGAATCGTCGCTTCCTCACAGGACGGATTTTGCCGCTCGTGTTCTTGTTGTGCTGCATCGGGAGCAGTTACGGCGAAGGTTCCGAGCCTGCCGGGGGTTACCCGTTGATCTTTTTCGGCAGGGTCCTGCTTGCCGACGCGTTGCGTCTGGAGTTGCGCCGCGCCGGCACGCTCTCCCCCGCAGCGCCGGCGGTCGCCGCGGATGCGGCGGGAAGGATCTGGGGGAGGCTGGAACCCCGGTATTTCGCCGCTCTGGACCCTGTGCGCGACAGAATCGTCACCCGGGTTAAGTTGCCGCACAAGTCCCACATTTTTCTCATTACTCGGGCGGGCAAGGCCTACGTCACCCACAGATCTCCTACAAGGGAGGGCTACTCCATCTCCGTGGTCGATACGCGGCAAGGGGTGCTGCTAAGGGAGCAGAAGGGCATCGCGGGGCTGCCAATGGACCTGGCCGAGGCCGCAGGCTTTGTGTACCTGGCGGCGGCCGGGGTGCTCAGGGATGACCCCATGGAATCGCATCTCTACCGGATCGAGGAGGAGACAGACCGGATTCATGAGGTCCTCGACTCCTCCGATACGGGCTATTCCTGGAAGATCACCGCCGCCGGCGACCGGCTGTACCTCGGCTATCTGCCTTCCAGGGACAACCCGTGGAACGGGCGGGTCGAGGTTCGTGAAGCGCGCACGTTTCACCTCCTTCGCAGCTGGGAGGCGTCGCCTGGGCCTCTGCGGGGGTTGTACGCGAGTGAAAGGCAGGTGCTGCTGTTCAGCGAGGGCAAAGACGGAGGAACCGAGCTTCTCCTCCTGGACCCCCTGCTGAACGCTGCATCGCAGGCGCGGCTCCTGGAGGGGCCGGTCGCCCGCGTGCTGGGCGTCCACGGCTCCAGACTGGTGTACCTGGACTACCCGTTCGAGGCCGGGTATACGAACGTGAGCGTCCGTTTCTACGACCTGGAGGCCGGGCGGGAACTGAAGCGAATCAACATCCGTGACTACCTGATTGCGAAGGGCACCGAGTGAGCAGGCCGCAAGTCGGTCCCGGAAGGTGCGGCCGATCGCGCGGAGGATGCGCCACTGAAACGGTTCCCGTGGACCCCCACACATTGGGCTGAAGCGACGTCTAGAAAGCGGGAGAAGCCGCCGAGATTCCTGCGGTGGCCGCCTTCGCCAGCATCCAGGAGGCGCCCCTCGGCCGGCAGGCTTCTGAGCCTGTGCAGCTCAACTATGCGGCAGCCTACTCTGTTTCTGATAAAGAGAACCGATCCACTTTTCGAAGATGCCCGCTGGGGTAGGCCAGGCCTGTTGCCCGGATCTTCGAGGTTGAACCACTGGTTTATCCTACAAGAAGGGCCGGAGGCTTTGGAGCGCGGCTTAGAGGACCGACCGCACGACGCGCAGCCTGCGCACCAGGTGACTCCAGGCGAACACCAGCGGGACGCCGACGAGGGTCACCAGGGCGAACTTCGCCAGCGGCGCCAGCTGCACTCCCAGCAGGGCCGCCCGCGCCGGCTCCTGCACCGGCCAGGCTCCGCCGGTGGGCCCGTAGGCCTGCCCGACATGGTGGGCGATGACCAGGATCGTGAGAAACACGCGCAGGTCTTGCCGAGGCCCGGCGCTTGCCTCCATTGACTTTCCGCTCTTTCGCTCTACACTCTATAGAGCTGTCGGCAGGGACTAGGGGAGCAGGTGATGGGTTTGGACGAGCTGATGCAATTTCTCGATGGGGAGAAGGAGAAGCTCCTGGGGCGCAGCGAGGAGATCCGCGACCTGTACCGCTCCCTGATCGAGTCCCTACGCACTATGCCGGTTCCCTTCCGCAATTCCTTCGCCCCTGAAAGCAGCATCAAGAGCGCTCTGATTCCCCAGGCCCAGAAGATCACCTTCAGCAAACCCACCCTGCGCAGCAGCGAGGGGGAGGTGCATGACAACACCCGCTGGCTGGTCAGCCTGATCAACAACCTGGAGGTCATCCGCGTCCGCCTTCTCGACAGTCCCCACTTCATCGAGCTTCCCGACATTGGCGACATCCGCCGGGTGCATGCCGATGTGCGCAAATTCATGGAAGAGCTATATCTACAAAACTCCGGTCGGCTGCTGCGCGACCCGAACGCCGAGGCCGCGTCTCTGGCTCGGCAGAAGCTCAAGGACGTGGAGGCACTTTTATTTCAGCACATCGACCCCTTCGTAGAGCGGCTGGAACAGCTCAAGCTCGACGAGTACAGCCTGCGGCTGCGCCAGGAGATCGGCGAACACATCAGCAGCCTGCAGAGCTACCGCAAGGATCCGCAAGCCGGGGAGGCCCTGATCAAGGAGAAGTGCTCCCTCGTGGGACTGAGCTACGACCCGGAACTGGCCCGCGCGGTGGTGCAGGACCTGGAGTTGAACGACGAGTCACTCGAGGCCAGGGTCCGGGGGAAATATGCCGAGGAGGCAGAAAGCGATGCGGCGGTGAAGGCGGCCGCCCCAGGCCTGCGCCAGAAGTACCTGTACATCGTCTACCGCTACCTGGCCCGGCTGCGGGAGGTCAGCCGCCTGCTGCCGGTGCTCGAGATGGTCTACGCGATTTTCCAGCCCAAGCCGTCGCTGTTGGAACGCCTCGCCCGCTTTTTCACGCTTTTCTCCGGCAAGGAGCGCAAGCCCCCCCACCGGGATGTGGAGTACGCCTACATCATCGGGCGGGAGAGCATCGAACACCGCCGGGCTTCCCTGGAGTCGCTCATCAGCGAGGTCAACCAGTTGGAGAAGGTGCTGCTGCGGGTGAAGAGCTCGCTGGCCGCGGCCCGCGCCGCCGAGACTCTCAAGGCCGTGTCCCCGGCCCGGTTACGCGGGGTGATCGACAGTACGCGGGCCTCGCTGCGCCGCATCTACGACGACGGCTTCGGGCTGGTGCAGTGGCTGGGCAAGAAGGCAAACCAGGAGAGGCTCGCCCGCCTGCCGGAGAGCTCGCAGCGGGACCTGAGCGCCTGCCTGGAGACTATCTACGCCACGCTGATCATCAACTCCGAACGGCTGAAAGAGATCAGTCGGCGCTACCCCGGGCAGGGCGTCGCCGAGCCGTAAAGCAGCTGACGCCTCTGTTCTACTTCCCCAGGTGCGCGTCGAGGCGCTTAATGACCGCGGGCAGGCCCAGCAGCGCAAACAGGGTGCCGATGCGCGGCCCCTGCGGCTGGCGCAGGAACACCCGGTAGAGGGTCCCGAACCACTCCTTCGTCTTGATCCCCCGGTCCTTGGCGACCTGGAAGACCGCGGTCTGCAGGGCCTCCGGGTCAGCCGGCGACCCCTGCAGCGGCACAAGCGCCGCTCGCAGCGCCGCGAGTGATTCGTCCAGCTCGTGTCCCGGCTCTTCGATCCGGCGCGCCGGCAGCACAACTTCGCGGTAGTAGGTGAGCGCGTCCTCGATGAGCTGCTCGTAGTAGGCGAGGTTGCCGGCGATCTCCGGCTGGTAGCGCAGGAGCAGCTCGCGCACGATGGCGGGGTCGTCCTGGTTCAGGGCCATGATGAGCTGGAAGATCATGGAGTAGGTGACGACCTTCCGGTTGCCCAGGGTCCCCGCGTGGGCTCCCTTGGACAGGCGGCTGATGAAGGGCACTGGCGAGTCGGCGGCCCCGTCCCAGCCGGCCACGAGCTCCAGGTACTGGTCGATGATCTCGGGCAGCAGCGGCAGCCCGATCTTCTTGGCCTGCTGCGGCTTGACGAACATGATGTATAAAAGCGAGTCCACCGGGGCGAAGCGCAGCCATTGCTCGATGGCGATGCCGTTGCCGATTTTCTTGGAGATCTTCTTCCCGTTCTCGTCCAGGAACAGCTCGTACTTGAACAGCTCCGGCGGCGTGCCGCCCAGCAGCGTCACCAGCTTCGAGGACAGGCGCGCCGACTCCAGCAGGTCCTCGCCGTGCATCTCGTAGTCGATGCCCAGGGAAAACCAGCGCAGGGCCCAGTCGACCTTCCAGCCCACCTTGCACCGGCCGCCGAGCACGCTCGTCGTGCCTTTATGCCCGCAGGCGTCGTAGCGGCCCGGCACCGACAGCTCGCAGGCGTAGGAGACCTCGGCGCGGGCAGGGTCCGTCCCGGTCACCCGCGTGGAGTAAATCTTCCCGCAGTTCTCGCACACTACGAAGAAGGGGCTCCACCCCCCGCGCTTCTCCTCGCCGATGGTGGCCTTGAACAGGTCGCTGATGGCCTGGTAGTTGGCCATGACCCGACGCAGGCCTTCGTCGAACGCCCCCGAGGCGTACTTTTCAGTGGAGGAGGCGAACTGGTAGCGGAACCCGAAGGAGTCGAGGAACTCGCGGAGCTGGCGGTTCATGTAGTGCGCGAAGGACTGCTCCTCCCCAAAGGGATCCGGAACGGCGGTGAGCGGCTTGCCCAGGTGGGTCTTGAGCATCTGGGCGTTGGGCAGGTTCTTGGGGACCTCGCGCAGCCCGTCCATGTCGTCGGAAAAGGCGATGAGGCGGCACTCCACCTCCGGGGCCAGGGTCGCCAGCGCCTGCAGGACGAATGAGGTCCGGGCCACCTCGCCGAAGGTGCCGATGTGGGGCAGGCCGGAGGGTCCGTAGCCGGTCTCCGCCGTGACGGACTTGCGTCCCACGCCGCGGATGCGGGCCAGGATCCGCTCGGCCTCCAGGAACGGCCACTCCTTGTAGGTCATAGCTCCCCCAGCAGCGGGACCGCGGCCGCCTTCAGCCGGGCTCTACGTGATTTCGCGTTCAGTTCTTTATCGCTCATTTGCAAAGCCGCGTTCAAAATAGCGGTCCCTGCCCGGCGTGTCAACACGCCGCTTCGATCGGCGCTACAAATGCCGAGTCCGGGGCCTTAACGGCTTTGCTGCGAGCATAACTTTGGCTATCAATAAATGTTGCAGAGTCAACTTTCACATGCTATCATGCCTCCAGCTAGTAGGCATAAGTTGTACCTTTTTGCCACGGGTCACTGCAATGCCCGTCCGGCGGGACCGCTGTGTCGAAAGGAGATCGCTTCGTGGCTGAACCTCCCCGGGAGCGCATCGCGCTGCGTATGGTCGACATCGAGAAGTACTTCGGATCGGTGTGCGCCTTGAAAAGCATCAACTTTGAGGTCGGCCACAATGAAATCGTCGGTCTCATCGGCGACAACGGCGCCGGAAAATCGACGCTGGTCAAGATTCTCACCGGAGTGTATCCGCCCACGAGCGGACATCTGTACATCGGAGATCACAAGGTCAATACATACTCCTACAGCGTGAAGAAGGCGCACGCGTTGGGAATCGAAACCGTCTACCAGGACAAGTCTCTCGGGGAAAAGCAGGCCATGTGGAGGAACTTCTTCATCGGCCGGGAGATCACCTATCCGTTTGGCTTCCTGAAGGTCAAGGAAGAAAAGCGGGTCGCGAGCGAGATCATGGTCAACACCATCGGGTTCCGGGGCAAGGGGATCGGCGTCGATTCGAAGGCGAACAAGCTGTCCGGAGGCGAGCGCCAGGGTGTGGCGATAGGGAGGGCGATGCATTTCGAGGCCGATCTCATCATCCTCGACGAGCCGACGGTCGCGCTTTCGCTGAAGGAAGTACGAAAGGTGCTGAACTTCGTGCACAGGATCAAGGAGGCGGGAAAGGCGAGCATCTACATCTCGCACAACATCACCGACGTCTACGAAATCTCCGACAGGTTCATCGTCATCGACAGGGGGGAGATCGTCGCGAGCATCGCGAAGGCGAAAATATCCTTGAAGGAGCTGGACGAGTTCCTCCTCGAATACTCGCACGGCTTGAAGGACAAGGTGCAGCCATGAATCGAGGAACCTCTCGTTTTGCATTTCTCGGCCGGCTGGAGGGCCTGCCGATAGGGATCGTGCTTGCCGTCCTCTACGTGGTGTTCATTTTCACCGCGCCCACGGTTTTCACCGGGTATCGGATCTACATGTCCTTCTTCCAGACCGTGCCCCCCATGCTCGTTCTCGCCCTTGGGCTCACGTTCATCATCACGGCAGGTGAGATCGACCTGAGCTTCCCCGCGGTGGTGGCGCTGGCGGGGTTCGTCTTCACCTGGTTTTTCAAGAACTTCAATACGCCCTGGATCGGCTTCATCCTGGCAATCGCCTCCGGCGCGCTGGTCGGGTTCATCAACGGCCTCCTGGTGGCGAGACTGAGAGTGCCCTCCATCATGGCGACCCTGGCCGCGCAATTCTTCTGGTACGGAGTCACGATCCTGATTGCGGGAGGACTCCAGATCGACATCCAGAAGATCACGACCACGAAGATCCATGCCATCTTCGTTGGCCGTCTGTTCGGAATCTTTCCCGTCCAGGCGTTGTGGGCACTGGGGCTCACGGTGTTCTTCTGGTACATCCTCAACAGGCACAAGTTCGGCGAGGCGATCATGTTCATCGGCGACAATGCCGAGGTCGCGCGGGTGATGGGGATCAACGTGGAGGCCACGCGGATACGGCTCTTCACCATGCATGGCGTGATCGCCGCCTTCGCCGGGCTTCTCCTCACGCTGGAGATAAATGTGTTCTTCCCGACCCAGGGACAGGGCATGCTCCTGCCGGTCATGGCCGCGGTTTTCATCGGAGGAACCTCGATTGCCGGGGGCCAGGGTGTCCTGGTGGGCACATTCTTCGGTTCGTAT
>Ga0315273_10006993_pt1 | contig 14094 bp, 11 predicted proteins | sample YL17G02_0_MG_FD_205753 | JGI IMG/M metagenome (GOLD analysis project Ga0315273, IMG submission 205753) | Sediment microbial communities from Yellowstone Lake, YNP, Wyoming, USA - YL17G02_0 | ecosystem: Environmental > Aquatic > Freshwater > Lake > Sediment | place: USA: Wyoming | collected... | reverse complement strand
GCGCACGAGCAGCGGCTCGCCCTCGGCGGTGAGAAAAACCTCGCTGGTCGGCTTGGGCTCCGACGGGTTGTAGCCCGCCAATTCGGGGATCGGCGGCAGTTGGAGATTGGCGAGCAAATCGCCGCGGCGCAGCAGCGCCGGCGTGAACTTCTTTTCGACGACATTGGTCTGCGTGACGGTCTTGTGCTCATCCAGAAAGATGCGCGGAATGTCGTTGACGTCTTCGGTGAAGTAGAACCGCCCCTGGCCGACCTCGGCGATGTGCCGCAAGTGCTCGCGGTCCGACTCGCGACCGATCGCCACGGTGGACACGGTGATCTTCTTGTCGGCCATCCACTTGATGATGTGGCCCCACTGGCTGAAGGTGGTGAGCGAAATGCCGTCCGACAGCAGGATCATGTGGCGGATCTTCGACGTCTCCAGTTTCAATTTTTTGTAGGCCTCGGCGACGGCCGGGTAGATCGACGTGCCGCCGTCCACGCCGAAGGTGCGCAGCTCGGCCTTCATTTTTGCGCGGTTCTCGGCGTTCCCGACCGGCTGCATTTGGATCGCCCAACGCGGCGCGTCGTCGAAGAAGATCACGCCCACGCGGCTTTTCTCGGTCATCAGGTCGATCACGTCGCAGGCGGCCTGCACGGCCATTTCAAACTTGCGGTCGCGGCCCATGGAGGCCGACTTGTCGATGACCAACACCAGCGAAATCGGGTTGGGATCGGTTTTCTTTTTCTTCTTGAAGACGACCGGCATCATCTTTTTGATCGGCGCTTTCAGTTTTTGCTGCGCTAGTACCGCCGTATTCGCTCCGCCGATGACCAGCACGCCCCCGCCGCCTTCGCGCGCGTAGGTCATTAGCGCGTTTTGCTTCTTGTCGGGCAGCGCTTGGTAATCGAGGTCGGACAGAATGACTTCGTCGTAGGCCAAAAGCGCGGCCGAGGAATCGGGCATTGCGCCGACGTTGGCGACCCGCACCTCGAACCGCGCGTTGTTCAGCGCCTCGACCAGCGGCAGCTCGGCGTCGGGATCTTGCGCGAACAGCACGACGCGCGGCTTGGCCACCACGCGCAGCGACGCGCTGAGGCGATTGTTGTTCGCGTCTTGATCCTGCGGCGCGTTGACCGTGGCGACGAAAACGTTGACGTCCTGGCCGGTAACCAGGACGTCGGTCTCGAAGTCGTTGCGGCCCGGTTGAAGTTGCGCCTGTTGCGAAAAAATGCGCTCGCCGCCGCGAGTAACGGCCACCTGCGCCGTCACGGCATAGTTCGAGACGATCGACACGCCGACCCGCACGCGCTCGCCGGGACGCGCGGCGGCCGGCACGTGCAGCGCCTCGACGTAGGCGTCGTACACCGCGCGCGTGTCGAGCGGCACGACGTCCAGTTCGATGCCGTGCGCGGCGAGAATCGAGGATTCGTTTAGCAGGTCGCCGTCGGTCTGGTTGCCGTCGGTGAAGAGCACGGCGCGGCGCACCGCCTGATCGGGAAAGAGCTCGACCGCCGTGTGCAGCGCTCGCGCGATGTCAGTGCCGGGGCTTTCCGGCCGGGCGATTTCGCGCGCCGCGTCGCCGGTCGGCGAGAGCAGCTTCGGCGCGCGGCCGAAAACAATAGTGCGCATCCAGGTTTCGCCGCGCCCGGCGTAGGCCTGCTCGAGCCATTGCCGCGCGCGCGCCAGTTCCTGGTCGGGCACGGACGCCGAGGCATCGACGACCAGCGCCACCGCCAGTTTCTTTTCTTTCTTGGTGTGGGTCAGCTCGCCGAAGGACGCCGCCAGCAGCACGAGCGAAAGCAACGTCAGCACCACCAGCAGCAGGCGCTGCCGGCGGCGCATCATCAGGCGACTGCGCAGCGCCAGGAACACGAGCGCGGCCGCCGCGACGGCCAGCGCCAGCGCGGGCCAGACGAGACGGTCGGGCGCCGCGGCCAACGACAGGCCGCGCAGGTAACCCAGCAGGCGCTCGCTAAGAGATGCGTCCATTGAAGAACAACACCATGTCGACGGCGATCAGCGCCAGCGCGGCCAGTATCAGCCACGGACGCGGACCCTCCGCCGCCTTGTTTGCGGTTTTGCCGGCCAACACCGGCGGCGCTTCGGTCGGCGCCACCGTGAGATTCGATTCGTCCTCGTCGAGCAGATTGGCGGCGAACGCGCGCGAAATGCCGGCGTCGGCGTAGACGTAGAATCCCGGCACGGTGGGCCGGAACAGCGCCAGCGCGCCGCGCACCGGCACGTTGATCTGCCGCCGCAGCGGATCGACCAGCACCACCTCGGTTTTCGGCGCGCTCAGATGGATCTCGACCAATTCGCCCAGGCGGTAGTCGGTAATCGGGTCTTCAGTTTCCTGATGCGAAAACACGTGCACGATGTTGTGCAGGAAAATCGGAAAGGCGCTGTACAGCGGCAGGTCGGTCTTGGCCAGGTCGAAGCCCACGCCCAACAGGAACCGGCCGCCCACCGGCCGCAGCAGCATCAGCGCGTTTTCGAAATGGCCCATCAGCACCACATCCGCCGGTCCCGGCACCAAGATGCGCGCCGAGTCGATGGACAGTGTATCCAGCCGCACGTGGCGCAGCAGCGGGTGGCCGTCGGCCCAGCCGGTTGTCTCGGGCTTGGCCTTTTCCTCCTTGATGGTAAAGGGCCCGCCCTGGCCGGGGTGGAAGTACACCGCGTTGCAGGCCGGCAGCGTCGGCGGCGTGAAATTGTCGAAGATCGCCACGTCGGCATTCGCCGACAGGCCCTGCTGATACTCGCCCGGCTTCACCGCGGTGAGTTCGACTTCCGGATTCAGCGCCAGCGCGTTGTAGAGGAACGGATTGCTCTTGGTAACGAGCAGCACGCGCGCGCGCTGGCTCGGCGGCACGAAGGCGAAGGCCACATCGTCGCTGGCCAGCGCGTCCTTCGCGCCGGAGGTAAAGCGCACCTTCTCCAGCACGGCGGTGACCTTGCCCGCCGTGCCGAAGGGCAGGCCGATCACCTTGGCAAAGACGCCGCCCGGCGGCAGGGCGACGGTTTCGGTCCCCAGCCGCTGCTCCGGAGTGAACAACGCCAGCTCGGCCGAGACGTTGGACGGCGAAAAATTGCGCACGCGCACCAGCGCCTCGTGCATGTCGGTCATGTTCAGCGTGCGGCGCACGTCGAACGAGGTGATGGCGAGATTGGCCGCCGACTGTCCGATGCCGAGCACGCGGAAATCCACGCCCGGCGCGGACGGCGCCGTCACCTCGTCGGGCCGGTCGGTCAGAACGTAGAGATGTTTTTCATCCTGTGCGTTAATCTCGGCGTAGTCGAACGCGCTGAGCAGGTAAGTGACCGCCTCGGCGATCTTCGGCCGCGCGCCGTTGACCTGCAGCCGCGCCAGCGCCTGGGTGAGTTCCTTGTGGTCGGCGGTGAATGGGGTCAGCGCTTCCGCGTCCGCCGAGGCCGAGACGACCATCGCGCGGTCCGCGGGACCGAGTTGCGAAATCAGCCGCCAGCCTTCGCGCTGGGCCCGCCGTAGTCGCGAGGCGTCGCCGTCGCGCGCGGCCATGCTTTCGGACGCGTCGAAGATCAGCCCCACCCAACGCCGGTGCAGTTTTTCCGGCGGCGGCTGCAAGTCGACCAAGGCCAGGCAAATAAAAAACAAGATCGCCAATTGCACGAGGAAACTGAGCAGTTCGCGCCACAGCGAGCGGCCGGTGCGCATCACCTTTTCCCAGATCAGCGTCGAACTCACCGCGCGGCCGCGCCGGGCGAAGCGCAGCAGAAAGATCAATGCCGTCACGGCGGCCAACGCGCCGTACAGCTTGAAGAAGGTGGCCCAGGCGACGCCTTGCGGGATCATTTGATGAACTGCCCTTCGCGAAACACGTTCAGGATCAAGTCTTCAAACGCGATCCTGGTTTGCGCGTAAACGTAATGGCAATGCAGCGAGTGGCACACCGTGCGCAGCCGCTCGAGGTACGCGTCATACTCGCGCATGTACTTGCGCAACGACCGGGCGTTGATGCTGATTTGCTGCCGGCGGCCCGATTCGGTGTCGGTCAGCATCACCGTGCCGCGCCACTTCGGGTGCGCCTCATATTCGTGGTGCAGGCAGACCGCCGACAGGTCGTAGCCCGCGGAGTAAGTCAACTTCAGCGCGCGCTCATAGCCGGCTTCGTCCCAGAAGTCGGAGACGACGACGACCAGCCCTTTCGGCCGCTTCTGCGCGATGAAGGCCGACAGCGCGCGGTTCATATCGGTCTGTTCGGCAACTTCGAGTTTCTCCAAAAACTCGAAGATTTTCAGGATCTGCGTTTTGCCGCGCGCGAGCGGAAACTCCGGCAACAACTCGCGCCCGAAGGGCAGAATGGCGATGGAATCGAGATTGGATAGCGCCACGTAGCCCAACGCGGCGACCACCTTGCGCGCGTAGTCGTACTTGCTCGGCGTGCCGTAATCCATCGACCGGCTGGCGTCGAGCAGGAAGTAGACGTTCAGGTTTTCCTCTTCGTGGAACAGCTTGGTCACCAGTTGCCCCATGCGCGCGTAGAGGTTCCAGTCGAGGTAGCGCAGGTCGTCGCCCGGCACGTAGTTGCGGTAGTCGGCGAACTCCATGCCCCAGCCCAATTTCTTCGAACGCGACTGCGCCTGGGTCCGGCCGGTGAATATCTTCTTGGACAGGAGATACAGGTACTCCAGCTTCTTCAGGAATTCGTCGTCGAAAAGCTTACCCATCTCCGTTTGTCCGCCGGTCCTGTTTGCCTTTCGCTCTGTTTCGTGAACCTGCGCCGACGACGCGCCGAAGCGTCAGTGAGAGCCCTGCTGGGCCTGCTCGGGGCTGATCGACTGCAGATACCGCTGCACATAGGTTCGGATCGCCAGGGGAATCGAGGCGTCGTTCAGCGTTTGCCGCGCGTCATCGAGAAACGGCTGGAAGAGCTGGTTGTAACTCTGCACCGCGTCTTCCTGGTTGTCCTCGAAAGTCTGGTCGGGCGCGCGGCCCTGATCGACCTGCCCCTGCAAATTTTCCTGGCGACCTTGGCCTTGCTGATTCAAATGTTTGACCTTGATCGAGCCGCGGAACGTGCCGCCGCCGCGGCCCGCGCCCGCCGGGCCCTCGCCCTGGGGCGGCGGATTGACGATCTGCCCGGCCTGCGGCGAAAGCTGAAGCTGCCGCGCCATCTCGGGCGTGATGCGCACCAGCCGCTGCTCCGCGTCGGCCGGCACTTGCTGGCCCTGGTCGGAAACGAGCGGTCGCTGCGAATTCGCGTTGGCGTCGTCTTGCTGCCGTTGTTGGTTGACCTCGCGCTTGCGTTCGACGACGCGCTGCAGGTGTTGCGAGTATTGGTTGAGAAACTCGTTGAACGACTGCTGTTGTGCGCCCTGGGCCATGTTGCGAAACACGCCGGTCGCGTCTTCGCCCCGGTTTTGCGCCGTGGCCGCCGCCAACATCAAGCTGTCTCCCGCGCGCCGTCCGCTATCCGCCTCTTGCCGGATCTGATTCACGTAGGCCTGCACCGCGGTGATGTTCGGATCTTCATCCAGCACTTGCTGATCGAGCTGGTTGAACGCGGTGCGCATGTGCTCGTCGATCTCGGTGTCGACGTTGCCCATCGCGGCCAGGTCCGATACGTGCACGCGGTCATCGAAGCGCAAGGCGGGCAAATGATCGAGCGCAAGCCCCTGTTGCTCCTGCGCCGCCGTCGGACCCTCGCCGGCGGGAACCTCGGCCTCGGGCAGAATCTCCTCCTCGCCCATGGCCTGCCGTGCCGCGGCCTGAGCCCGCTCGCGCAACTCCGCTAGCCGGTCGCGCCAGGTGTTGATCAGTCCGCGCAGGCCGGTCAGCGCCGGCAGCAGCTCGTCGCCGAGCGGTAGTTCGCGGAACCCGCTGCCCGCCAATTCGGGCGGCAGATTGGCCGCGGCCTCCGGTCCGGTAGTCGGTTTGCCGGGTCCCCACAGCGCGCCGAGATCGACGGCCGCCGCGACGTACAGCAGCGGCAGCAGCACGATCAGCGCCAACAGCCGCCGGCCGTTGCCGGTGGTCCAGGACGGCAGAAGGCGGCGATACTCCAGCCCGGCGGCGGTTTCGGCCGCGTCGGCGACGGCCAGGTCCATCAGCGGCGTGCGTTCGCCCCGCGCGGAAAATTCGAGCGCGTTGCTCAACCGGTCTTTGAGTCCGGCCCGGACGTCCAGCAGCGCGGCGATGCGTTTGCGCGAGAGGCCGGCCAACGCAAAACCGACACCGGCCAGCAGGACCAGCAATCCGGAAACGAGCAGGAACGGAGCTACCGGCGGCCACGCGTCTTTCCACGCCTGATGAGTGAGGAAGACGAAGACGGCCGCGCCGATCCAGCTCGGAATGAGATAGGTGATCGCGCGCAAAAATCGGGTGACGAATTCACGAATCCGGCCGTTGGCGATGCTTCGCTCGATCATTTTCGTCCCCGTAAACTACATGTCGCTCGCGCCTTTACCCGGCGCGGCAGATGCGCAGTCTGTCATCGCGGTCGGAGGGTGTCAATCTCTTTTGTTTTAGGACTTTAACCAAACATTTCACAAGGGGAACAAGGTTATTTACGAGGTCGTCGAAGCGCGGATTTAGGGCCTGGGAAGCTGTTCTACTCGCTCGCCAATTCGAGAATGACGAAGCCGTAGCCAGGCAGCGAGACGGGGTAATTGGCCGCGGTAAACGGATCGAGCGGCGTGAGGTCGGCGCCGGAGAAGAGGTCGCGCGGCACGCCTTCGCGGCCGGCCCAACTCGTGGCGGACAGGTCGAGCGCGGCCTCCACCGGCTGCGCGGCAAAATTGATCACCACCAGCAGCGAGTCGTCCGCGCTGTCGCGCACATGAGCCAGGAGGTGATTGGAATCCGCGGCGACCGGCGTGTACTCGCCGACGGCCAGCACCGGCCGCGCGTTGCGCAGCGCGATGACGCGGCGATAGTGATTGAGTAGCGAGTCCGGGTCGCCGTCTTCGACCGCCACGTTGTGCGTCGCGTGATTCGGCGCCAGCGCGATCCACGGCGTGCCGGTGGTGAAGCCGGCGTTGGGCGACGCGTCCCAGTGCATCGGCGTGCGCGCGGCGTCGCGATAGTCCACCACGATTTCCGTGCCGTTGGTCATGCCGACTTCCTCGCCGTAGTAAACGAAGGCCGAACCCGGAAGGGTCAGTTGCATCGTCGCGGCCATTTTAAACCAGTCGTCGTTTTCGAAGAGCATCGCGTAAGTGCGATAGAAATCGTGATTCGATTGATACACCGCGTGCGTTCCGCCCGGCGGGAAGCGCTCGTAGGTGAGGTCCATCATCGTTTCGAGCGGAAACGGCATGTGCAGGTAGTACGAGGCATAGAAGCCGTAGGCGAGGTTGAAGTTGATAATCATGTGCAGTTCGTCGCTGCCGTTGCCGAGATATTCAACCACCTTGGCGGGCGCGCCGGCCACCTCGCCGACCATCATCCGGTCGCCGTATTCATCGAGGACCTGGCGCAGCTCCTTGAGAAAAGCGTGCGTCAGCGGATGGTGCCAGCAATACTCATTGTCCTGGTAGTAAAGATCGGGCACGTCGAGGCGAAAACCGTCCACGCCCAGGTCCAGCCAGTAGCGCACCACCTGTTTGATCGCCTCGCGCAGCCCCGGACTCTCGTAGTTGAGATCCGGCATCTGTTCGCGAAAGTAGTGGTAGTAGTACTGGCCGGTCGTTTCGTCGAAGGTCCAGCGGGTCTCGCCGAACTGCGGCGCGGCCGGATCGTGGCAATCGAACATCGGCTCATCGGCCCACACATACCAGTCGCGCTTCGGGTTGTCGCGGCTGGAGCGCGACTCGACGAACCACGGGTTCTCCCACGACGAGTGATTGAATACGCCGTCCATGACCACGCGAATGTTCAGTTCGTGCGCGCGGTCGAGCAGCTCGGCGAAGTCGTCGAGCGTGCCGTAGTCGGGATTGATGTCGAAGTAGTCGGCCACGTCATAGCCCGAATCGAAGAACGGCGTCGGATAAATCGGGTTGAGCCAGATCGCGCCGATGCCGAGATCGGCGAGGTGCGGCAGTTTCCCGATCAGTCCGCGCAAATCGCCGATGCCGTCGCCGTCGGAGTCGGCATAGCTGCGTGGAAAAATTTGCATGAAGGTCGCGGTGCGGTACCAATTCGGGTTCTGGCTGTCGTCGTCAACCGGGCCGGCGTCGTCGTCAACCTCGGTATCGTCATCGACCGGGCCGGGGGCGGAGTCGTCATCGCCGGCATCATGCGACATTGACTCGCCGGCCGAGCAACTCGACAAGAGCAAAATCAGCAATAGAAATATTGTTCGTCTGATCATCGCCCACCTCGCCACGCCGCTCAGGCTACGCGCGCCGGGCGGGTTGTCAATCATTCCGCCGCTATCGCGTCGAGATTGAGCGGGCACGCGATTGTCTGCTAGTCTCGATTCGAGGCGCTCAATTTTTTCTGGCGAAGAAAGGACACAGCCCATGCCGACAGCCCAAGCGCGCGTGTATTGCTCCGGTCCGCTGTTCAACGATAAGGAGCGCGAGGAAATGCAGGAAATCGCCGCGACTCTGGAGGCGGCCGGGGTTGCAACCTTTCTGCCACAACGCGACGGCTTCGAGTTCAAGCCGCTGCTGCCGGTTCTGTTGGGCCTGGGCGTCGCGCCGGAAAAGGCGCACGCGCTGTGGGACCGGGCTATTTTCGCGCTCGACGTGTATCAAGCGACGGCCGGATGCGAGGCCATGATCGTCAATCTGAACGGCCGCGTGCCGGATGAGGGCGCCGTCGCGGAAGCGGCGCTGGCGTGGTCTGCGGGCGGAATTGTGATCGGCTACAAATCCGACGTGCGCTCGCTGTTCGCGGGCAAGGACAACGCGATGGTCGCCGGGCTTTTCGGCTTTCGGCTGCACGGCGGCATTCGCGCCGCCGTTGCCGCGTTGCAAAACGAACTTGTTAAAGGATCGGCGCGGCCGTCAAACGAGGTCGGCGGACCGTTGCGCGAGACCATCGAATTGGGCAGGCGTCTGTGGGAAGCGGCGAAAGAATCAGACGATTTGTCGGCCGTCTCGGCGCTCCTCGTCTGATATCGAAAAGATCGTCACCCCGAATGATGTCGCTGGCGGCGGTCGCTGGCTATTGAAAACATCTTTGCATGGCGGCGCAATCGCTCGCGGCCGGCATGCAACTCAATAGGTGGCGATGGAGTCTATGTTTCTTGCACAGATCCGCGCAGTTGCTCCGGCATTTTTCGAAGTTGACCCGCTCCGCGCCGCCTTCGAACTTACATTCGCTGAGTCGCTTGCAGATGGCGCAGAACGAATCGCAGTCGGATTCCGGTATCGCCAAGTCCAGCGGCAACGGCGTACTGTTCGGTTGGTTGATTACGTTCGGCGCCAGATTGGGGGCGGCGGCGGTCTTTTTGAGCGCCGGCGTCCGTTTGGCCGCCGTGCTCGAACCCTTGGTGGAGCAGGTGCAACTGGCGGCGAATAGAACCAGTAACACGAGCGCGAGGCCGATGACGACTTTCCTCATGCAGCAATCTCCTGACATCATGACTTTCTTCATTCTATGCCATGCGTTCGGAAATTGACAACAGTCGACCAGGCTTCATTCGTCGATACGCAACAGAATGCGCCGCGGCTCCTCGGCGCCCTTCAACGTCGACACCGCGCCGCGCGCCACGCCGGCAAGCATGTCGGCGACGTAGGCGTTAATCGGAATGCGCCGGCCGTTCACCAATAGTTGCGTTTTCTGCCGCGGGCCTTTCTTCATCACGCGATTCTCGATGAAATCAACCACCTGCTCGGGCGAGTTCAAATCCAATACCGGCACGTCGACATCGTGAGGGAAATCGGCGACCAGCGCGATCCAAGTCGGATCGCCGCAGCAGACGATGGTCGGATCGGGCTGGCTCTGCCGCCAGACTTCGATCTTCGGCGCGTTCGCCAGCTTGAAGCCCTCGGTGATGACCAGATCGACATCCGGCGCGAACGAAGCGACCAACTCGTCGAGCGACGGCTCCGGCTCCGCGCGGCGCACCAACGCGGTCTTGGTCGGCGAGGCGATCATCACCGTCGCCGCGCCGGCCTCGGCGAAACGAAAGCTGTCTTTGCCCTCGTGGTCGATTTCGAAATCCTCATGGTGATGCTTGATCACCGCCACGCGACGGCCGCGCGCGGCCAGTACGGGCAGGATCTGACAGATGAGCGTGGTCTTCCCGCAGCCCGAACAACCGACAATGCTGACGACCGGAACCATGGGTCCCCCCTTTTGTTTATGCGGTGATGTCCAACTCGGCCAGCTTGCGCCGAATCGTGTTGCGATGCAGACCGAGCAGTCGCGCCGCCTGCACCTGACAGCCGCGGCATTCGTCCAGGGTCGTGCGCAGCAGCACGCCCTCGACGATGCCCGTCACCGTGGCGTGGACGTCGCCCTTCGCGCCCGGCGGCACCGCGCGCAGCAGTTTGCGGCAAAACGATTCCAGCATGGTTTCCCAAGCGCCGCCGCTCGTCTGACTACCCATTGCTCCCCCCTTCCCCGCATAAGACCCGTTCGGTCACCGCCAGCAGCGTCGCCGCATCGCGCGCGGTGGCCATGGCCTGCCGCGCGGGCGCCGCGCCGCGTACGCCGCGCACCATTTGCAGCGCGAACTTGCGAATCTCGCGCACGGCGCGCGCTTCGCCTTTGTGAGCCGTCAGCGTCGCCAGATGCAGCCGCAGCAGATCGAGTTTCTCGCGGTTGTCCGGCGGCGTCCAGTCCCGCCCCGCCAGCGCCGCGCGCACGGCGGCGAAGATCCACGGCCGCCCCACCGCGCCGCGGCCGATCATCACGCCGTCGCAACTCGTTTCGCGCACGAGGCGAACCGCGTCCTCGCCCTGGCGGACGTCGCCGTTGCCGATCACCGGCACGCGCACGGTGTCTTTCACGGCGCGGATCAGCGACCAGTCGGCTCGCCCGCCGAACAACTGCCCGCGCAGGCGCGGATGCACGATGATGGCGTCGACCCCCGCGTCTTCCGCCACCCGCGCGCACTCGACAACGTTCACCGTTTCCGCGCCGGCGCGCAGCTTTACGGTCAGCGGCAGTTTCGTCGCCGCCCGCATCGCCGCCAGAATGCGGCCGAGCAACGTCGGGTCGCGCATCAGCGCGACGCCATGCCCGCTGGCCACGACCTTGCGCACCGGACAGCCGGCGTTGAGATCGATCGCCTCGATGCGCGCCTCGCCTTCCACGAGGCGGCAGGCCTCGGCCAGGCGCGCGGGCTCCTTGCCGAACAGCTGGGCGACGAACGGATGGTCCGCCTCGTCGGCGTCCAGCAGCGCCAGCGTCTTGCGCCAACCCTTCGACGAGCGTCGCGCGAGCGCCAGGCCGTCGGCGCTCACCATTTCGCTGACGGTCAGGTCCACGCCGTAGCGGCGGCACATGCGCCGAAACGCCAGATCCGTGTAGCCGGCCAGCGGGGCCAACAACAACGGGACGCGATCGCCGAAATCGAGGTTGCCGAAACGCAATTTTTATAACCCGGGTTGCAGTCGCAACACGCCGCTTTCTTCGGTGACCCGGCCGACCACCGCGCGGACGGGCACGCCTTCGTCGACCAGCGCGGCGAGCAGGTCTTCCGTTTTTTCCGACGCGACCGCGAAGAGCAGCCCGCCGCTGGTTTGGGCATCGTTGGCCAGCAGAATCTCATCGCTGGTCAGCGCCGCGTCCGCGCGCAGCCGGGGCGAGGCGAAATCGCGATTGGCGTGCGTGCCGCCGGGAACCAGGCCCAGCGCCAAGCACTCGCGTGCGCCGGGCAACACGGGCAAACGGTCGATCCACAATTCGCCGCCGACGCCGCTCTGTTCGAGAATTTCCAGCGCGTGCAGCGCCAAACCGAAGCCGGTCACGTCGGTGACCGCATGCACGCCCACGCGCCGCGCCGCCCGCGCCGCGCGATCGTTCAGCCGGGAGCAAGTTTCGATGAGCACCTGCTCGGTGTCCGGCGGCGCCATTTCGGCCTTGAGCGCGGTGGCCAGCACGCCGGTGCCCAGGGCCTTGGTCAGCACCAGCCGGTCGCCCGGCCGCGCGCCGCGCTTAATCCACAAATCGCGCGGATGGACCACGCCGGTCACCGCCAGGCCGTACTTCGGCTCCCGGTCGTCGATCGTGTGACCGCCGATGATCGCCACCCCCGCTTCCTCGGCCTTGGCGTATCCGCCGAGCAGAATGGCCGCAAGGACCGAGATGTCCAGCGGGCCGCGCTGCGGGAAGGCGGCCACGTTCAGCGCGGTGAGCGGCGTCGCGCCCATCGCGTAAATGTCGGAGAGGCTGTTGGCCGCGGCGATGCGGCCGAAGGCGTCCGGATCGTTGACGATGGGGGTGAAAAAATCGACCGTCTGCACCAGGGCCAGGTCGTCGCGCAAAAGGTACACGCCCGCGTCGCCGCCGTGCGCGACCAGCACCCGCGGATCGCGCGGTCGGGGCAGTTTGTCCAGCACCTTCGCCAGCTCGCCCGGAGCCAGTTTGCAGGCTCAGCCGGCGCCGTGCGACAACTGGGTCAACTTGACATCGCCCATGGTGCTCCTCGATAAAGATAAAGAAAGCTTAGAGAGGTAGCCTGCCGCGCGCAAGCCGAGTTGTCCGGCCGCGCAACGCCAGGCCTGGGCGCAACCACGGTCAGCCGGACCAGAGGAGAATTTCCATGCGCAAGAAGATCACGGTCGTCGGGGCGGGAAACGTCGGTTCATTGGTCGCCGCGCGGGTGCTGGTCGAGGAACTCGGCGACATCGTGCTGGTGGACGTGGTGGAGGGCATGCCGCAGGGCAAAGGTCTGGACCTGCAGCAGATGGCGCCGCTGCTCAATCACGATGCGCGCATCATCGGCGCCAACGGCTACGAGGAGACGGCCGATTCCGATATCGTCGTGATCACTGCGGGCCTCGCGCGCAAACCGGGCATGAGCCGCGACGACCTGCTGGCGAAAAACGAGGACATCATGAAAGGCGTGGTCGAGCAGATCGCGCCGCGCTCGCCCCAGGCCGTGCTGATCATCGTCAGCAACCCGCTCGACGCCATGTGCCATGTGGCGAAGAAGGTCAGCGGCTTTCCGAAGGAACGCGTGGTCGGCATGGCCGGCGTGCTCGACACCGCGCGTTTTCGCACCTTCATCAGCCTGGAGCTCGGCGTGTCGATTCAGGACATCGCGGCCATCGTCCTGGGCGGTCACGGCGACACGATGGTGCCGTTGCCCAAGTACTGCACGGTCGGCGGCATCCCGCTCGAAATGATGATGAGCCAAGAGCGCCTGAACGCCATCATCGAACGCACGCGCAACGGCGGCGGTGAAATCGTCGCGCTGCTCAAGACCGGCAGCGCCTTCTTCGCGCCGGCCGCCTGCGCGGTGGAAATGGTCACCGCCGTCGCCAAGGACAAAAAGCGCCTGTTGCCCTGTTCTGCCTACTTGGAAGGCGAGTACGGCTACCACGGCATCTACCTTGGCGTGCCGGTTCTGCTCGGCGCCGGCGGCGTGGAAAAGATCATCGAACTGCACCTGCTTCCCGACGAGAAGACGGCGCTGGATCACTCCGCCGCGGCGGTGCGGGAACTGGTCGAGAAACTGAAAGTATAAAGATCCAGAAAGGCAAAGGGCGCGGCCGCGTGACGGCAGCCGCACCCTTTTTGAGAAGGAGGTTGAATCAGCCGGCAACCTGGCCTAGTGGTGGGGTCCCTGGCCGACCGGCGGGGTGAAATCGCGCATCGGCCAGCGTCCGCGCCGATGATGGCTGAGGTCCATGCCGTTCAGTTTCTTGACCTGCTCCGGCGTGAGGACTTTCATCATCGCGATGCGATGCGCCACGTGCGCCTGCATCATTTTACGTTGCGCGGCCAGTACGCCTTCGATCGCTTTTTTCGCCGCCGCTTCATCGGGCGGGTTCTGCATCATCACCTGTTGCAGATCGAAATGCGCCAGCTTCATCTCGGATTCCAGCGAAATCATCTCGCGCGCAAAGGCGATTTCTAAATCTTCCAGTTTCTTGATCTGCTCGTCGGTGAGGCCAAGTTGTTGCGCGATGGCCTGATCGCGCCAGAACGGCCCGGGGTCCATGCCGCACGGCCCCATGCAACGCCGCATCATGCCCGGGCCCATGGACATCGGATTGTCCGGCGATCCC
>Ga0315273_10006992_pt1 | contig 14095 bp, 6 predicted proteins | sample YL17G02_0_MG_FD_205753 | JGI IMG/M metagenome (GOLD analysis project Ga0315273, IMG submission 205753) | Sediment microbial communities from Yellowstone Lake, YNP, Wyoming, USA - YL17G02_0 | ecosystem: Environmental > Aquatic > Freshwater > Lake > Sediment | place: USA: Wyoming | collected... | reverse complement strand
CGGTGAGGTTCAGTCCACCGGGAGAACCGTCCGACAGAAAGCTGGAGGGGTTTGTCAGATCCGTGAGTGCTACTCTCCCGGAGCTGGAGCTGTAGGCGGCGCTGTCAAGTGTCCCGTTTCCCCATGGGAGGCCATCGGGTCGGTACACATACACCTCGTCCGGTGGTCCATCCGCATTCCCCACCTCACCCGTGTTGATTCGGTAAACCAGCATCCCCTCCCCGGGAAGCGAGCTTTCAAATGTTCCGCTTCGCTTCCGGTATTCCACGACAAAATACTCCGATGTGGAGAACGGTGAGAGAATCCTATAGCAGTTGTTCGTCGCCGACCGAAGAGGAGAAAGCACAAAGATCCCCGGTGCTGTGACGGTCGGGATGGAGTCGATCCATCCACCGTACCGGTACTTCATGTAGGCACTCATATGCACCGGAGGATTTGGGCTCCCGTCCATGAGATCCCAATTGTGCGCCGGGGCGAGTCCGTTGAAGCTGTAGTGATAGAGATCCGGAGAGCCGAGCGAATGGAACATCTCATGGGCGAGAACGTAGACTCCGGTTGACGGGCTCACGAGGTCGTTCCGCAGCTGAAAATTGTAGTCTCCAACCTGCTTCCCGTTGATAGGGGAAGCTTGTTGGGAGAGCCAGGCCATGTGCGGCCACAACAGATCGGCCCAGGCGTCCACATTTCCGGAGACAATGAAGCAGACGTTGTCAACGAAACCATTATTGTCTGCGTCAATATCTAGCAGGGGAGAAATCTGGGATGCGACTGCATTGACCGCATTCACCAGCATCGCCTGTTCTCTGTTGCTTGCTTCGGCGGCATATGTATAGCCGATCAGATTGGTGACGGCGTTGTACGGTCGGTAGTAGTTTCGCACGTGGCTATCCTGATAGGAGAGGACGCTATCCGTCGCGACCGGATAAAGGGTGCTCGTTATGGCGAGCTGACCATACGACACCTCATTGAAGTAATTGTACATCGAGTTGGCGCCGGCCGCGGAAGAGTTAAACATCCTGCCGAACTTCGAGGTGGAGTCGGGAAAGACCTCCCGGCTCTCGTCGGCAAAGCGGATGAAGATCACGATGTTGTTGATGGTCCCCACGGCGCGTGCTTTCTGCGGGACCACACCCATCCTGGCCGGGGCTTGCTCTCTCCGGCCTCGTACAGCGGTGGAAGGATTGCTGACGCCGCGTGGCAATCCAAGAGTTGCAGGATTGACTTTCCCCACGATATGGGGGGAAGGGGCGAGCGTGCCGTTTTCGAGCACCGCATACACGAAGTATCCGGTCCGGGAATCCTGAACAATTGTGTAGTTCTGTGCATCATGGAGCCAGTGGTAGTATTCGTCTCCGCTGGCAAAGCAACTGACGACGGAACCATCCGGCTGAACCAGCCTCTGTGGGTAGTTCCAGAGAGGGGCACTGTCCGCACCAAAGGCGGCACTCAGGAGAAGGAGGCAGAGGGCAAGAAGCTTCATGCGTTTCACGTGAGCTCTCCCGCTGAAAGAGTGGGTTATGGTGAAGCGGTTCCCCAGATGGCTGCAGCAAAGAGATGCCAGCCTGCCTGAAGCATGATTGCGCGCGTGCTCGGGGGGGGGCGATGGCGCAGAAACACTCTCCGGCTTCTCCTTCCAACAAAGGGGACGCAGGCGTAAATGAACAGTCAACGTGACATGAAGGTTACCACCAGGGAGGGTCGTCGGGGTGGGCTCTGAAGCGCAGAAGAGGGATCAGGACCCAAGGCGGCGGCGCGCAGGCTGAGGTAGCCATCGGGCGCCAACTTGTGTGGCGGAAATATATCCCTCGCCAGGGGGAAAATCAATAGAGGGAAAGACCTTTTCGGGATACCTTTTCGGGATACCTTTTTCGGGATACTTTTCGAGAGGTTGGATATCATCAGCAGCCTTCATAGGCGAGAGTTGATGGGATGCGTGAAAACTCTGTCAGGAATGCCGCTTGTCTGAGGCCATGATATCCCTTCCTGGACCATTCGGAAAAATCACGGCGGAAATGCGCCAACGATGGGGTGGGGGCTCCCCCTCACGGAGAAAAGCTAGATTCGATAGTGGCACAAGGACCGGGGGCTGGTCAGATAGAATTACGAAGCATGTCACGTACGGCTTGCTCCGCAAATCGCCCGCGAAGTAGCGAAGAACCCGGTCGTGCCGATCAGAGCTGCGAAGCTTGATTTTCGGTCCTTTTATGTCGAATTTAAGGTTCCACGCGCAAGCCTAGACTTGTAGGCTCGAAGACGACACTGGATTTCCACAAGGGGGTGATCTCCATGAAGAGATTATGTTACTGGGCGACTTTTGTCATCCTGGCGGTTCTTGCGCCGGATGGCGTGATCTTCGGTCAGGTTGTCGGAACATATTACGCCGACTGGGCCCTCTTTCCCGTTTCCCACGGGCCCAGAATAGCACCGGGCCAATTCGCCGCACTCGGGGGATTGAATCTCGTTGTCGAGTTTGGCGACGGTAACGTCAGTGCTACGCCACCCTACTACACCGTTGTCGGAGGGGGCGCCGATTCGACGAAATACATGTACAGTGATGTGTACAACCCTGACGGGCGATGGATACCGTGGCAGGACTCGCTCTCTCGCTCCGTGCACAGAAACCGCGGCAAGGTCTTGATTACGATTCAGGCCGTCGATCCTGCAGCGCTGATATCCATACAGAATGATTCCGCAAAGACTGAAATCTTCTGCATGAACGCGGCGCGGTATGCCAAGCGCAGAGGACTGGACGGTCTAGAGGTCGATGAAGAATACTGGCAGATGGGGCCTCCGCCGAGACCGGTATTGGCAAGGTTCTACCGGATTCTTCGCCGTCGTGTCGATGAAGCTTTTCTTCCAGCGCGGGGGATTATCGTCCTGACGACCGGACGGAGCGCCATCGGTACCTACAGCCAGGTGGACAAGAGCGACGTTGACTATGTTTTCTTTATGCTTTACGACTACCAGTGGGTCTGGAGCGTTCCGATGAAAGCGTCCCTGAGCTATCACGTCAGCCCGCTCAACCGGAATGCCACCCGATCGGGAACGAATGCTGAAGGCATTGTGACCGACGGTCCCGCCAATTGGGCCGCGGCCGGCTGGCCGAAGTCGAAGCTGGTATTCGGCTTCCCCTCTTACGGCTTCATTTTCCTGGGAGCGGGCGGCCTTCTGGAGACGTACAGTTCGTCCAGTGAAATCCTCGGATCATCCATGAGCACGCTTATCTCCTCCGGAGGTGTTGCGGCATACGACAATGTTTCCAAGGTCCCGTATGTCGCCGGAACGGCCAACAGAAACATCTCGGTCAATGTCACAAACGGCGGATCCCTCTCCATCTCATCGGGGACCAAGTTCTTCGCAACCCACGAGAATGCTCAAAGCCTTCAGGCTAAGTGGGACTACATCACCTCCTCGGGATTCGGCGGCATGTTCCTCTATGACGTCGGGGGAGACGTCGACCCCTCAAAGCCGGGCGGAACCTACACCCCTCTCCATACGGCCATGGTCGGCATAACGAAGGGGTCGACGCTACCGACAGAGCCGGCTCTTCCTGGACGGGAGAAACTCCAGCCGCAAGGTCGTTGATCCCCTCACCGTTCCCGCCTCTGTCAGCACCCGGTTGGCCGTCAACCACCGGCTCAAGGACGGCGGGATCGAGATAATTCCTGTAACGATGTTGCGACGTAGCCCTGACAATGTTCTCCTTTGCAACGAGGAAGTCGTCAATAAGCGCCGAGAATGGCGCGGATTTCTTCGTCGAGTTCAGCTGATTGGTAACGAGAACAGGCTCCCGTTCGACTTCGGCGCGTACCAACTCTGCTTCCCACCTCTTCGTTCCCACGTTGGGACTCATTCGCTTTCCATTGAATCGATAGTCGAGATAGAACGACCTCGATCCTCGGGGGCGGAAGTTTTTGACTTGAGTGTGACTCTTGGAGTAGCCATCCGGTTACCCCACCTTTCCTTGTAGATCCCTGAAAGTTGGGCACGAATTGGACGCGCGGCCAGGTTCGTGATCGGTAAGCTATTGGAAATGATGGGAATACAGCATTTTGCGGAGAGGGAGGGATTCGAACCCTCGATAGGCTTACACCTATACTAGTTTTCGAGACTAGCGCCTTCAACCACTCGGCCACCTCTCCAGCTGTCCTCACAGAATTTACCAAAAATCGCCGCAATCTTCAAGACGAATGTTCATTCAGTGCCGGCTCCCTGCTCTGGCGGGTGAACGAAAGGGCCAGGATCATCATCCCCAGAACCATGTAGCCGGCCGCGAACTGATACGGGATTTCCCGCCCCAGACCGGTCAACGTCCAGGGGAGATACATTAGGCCGTCAGGTGACGCCGAGTGAATCACTCCGAAAAACGTCAGGAAGGCGAGAACGAAGAGATAGACCGCCGAGACCTTCAGCCGCCGGTCGATCAACTCCACCAGAAATCCTCCCCAGAGCATCGCAGTCACGATGAACCCGTTCCCCAGCGCAACGGTGACGAGCACCTCGGGGAGTTCCTTCCCCGGGTTGTTCATCAGGCGTTCGAAATTCGCGGCGGGGACGAAAGCCGTATTCCCGAACTTGATGGCGAGCAGCCGCGCGACGGTGGGAAAGAACGCGAAGGCCACCGCCGGGGCGTGCCGGGCGGGACTCGCCTGGAATGCCTGAACGATGATGTCGAGCGCGACGAAGACCAGGATCGGCGCGAGCACCGCACGTGGGATAAGCTCGATGGCGAAGGAAATAAAGCCAAGCATGCCGCCGAGACCGATGAAGAGTCCGGTTATAAGCGTATACCCGGCCCGGGATCCCATCCGCTTGTAGGCGGGTTGACCGATGTAAGGAGTCGTCTGTGCCACACCGCCTGTGACGCCCGCCAGAAGCGTCGCCACGGCTTCGGTCAGAAGTATGTCCCGCGTGTTGAAATCGTCCCCCGCCACCCGAGCGCTCTCCGTCACATTGATTCCCCCCACGACGGTCAGAATCCCGAACGGAATCGCGATCGGCAGATAGGTCAGGGCCGGCACGAACCCGTTGATGAAATCGAGCGTGGGAACAGGGAGGCCAAAATGAAGGTCAAGGACAGGAGCCCCGCTGTAGCCGGAAAGCAACCCTGAGGCACCCGAGGCGTAGTAGACGAGGGTCCCCAGACAGACGGCGGCGAAAACGCCCGGCACGTTCCCGGGGAGACGGATTCCGGAGACGAGGGTGTAGAGGATGAGTCCGAGGGCCATCAGACCGACGATCGGCATGCCGAAGATGTCGACCAGGGGGACGAACCCGATCAACGCCAGCCCGATTCCCGCCAGCGAACCGAGAAGCCCGGCCTGCGGGACGATCTTCTGAATCCATCTGCCGAAGAAGGACATGACGAGCTTCAGCACACCGATCATGACCATGGTCGCCATTCCTACGTACCAAGTCATCATCGCCGCTTCCCGTTCCCCCATCCCTTTTGCTTTCATCGCGAGGAAGCAGGGGCCGAGGACGACCAGCGCGATGCCGATGGTCGAGGGGGTGTCCAGACCGAGGGGCATTGCGGTGACTTTCGTGTTCCCCGTCTTCTTCGCGAGGCGGAAGGCCATCCAGGTGTAGACGAGGTCGCCGAAGAGCACGCCGAAGGCGGTCCCCGGAATCATCCGTGCATAGATGATGTCGGCGGGGAAACCGTACACGAAGATCAGGATGCCCGAGAGGAAGGAGAGCACGGTAAGGTTGTCGAACATCAGCCCGAAGAATCCGTTCAGATCCCCGGGGGTAAACCACTTGTACCTCGTCGTCCCACTTTTCATGGCTGGTTCCTTTCGGTGAGGTGGTGCGTGAACAGAGGGGTCGCCGGGGCCGTCAGGCCTGCGACGGGACGGGGGGGTATTCCTTTTCCCACCGCGCGATCACGACCGTGGCCAGGCAGTTTCCGACAACATTGATTGTCGTCCGCCCCATGTCGAGGATCTCATCGACACCGAGAATGACCGCGACCCCCTCGAGGGGAAGACCGAAACTGGCGAGCGTGCCGGCGAGGATCACCAGCGACGCCCGCGGCACCCCCGCGACCCCCTTGCTCGTGAGCATGAGCGTGAACATCATCAGGATCTGTGTGCCGATCGGCATGTCGATCCCTGCGGCCTGAGCGACAAAGACAGAGGCAAGGGAGAGGTAGAGCGTGCTCCCGTCCAGATTGAAGCTGTACCCGGTCGGCAGGACGAACGCCACGATGCGGCGGGGGATCCCCATACGCTCGAGAGCCTCGAAGGCCTTCGGCAGGGCCGCCTCGGAACTCGTCGTTGAAAAGGCGATCAGGGCCGGTTCCCTGACGACGTTCAGGAACTCACGCAGCGGGATCCGCGCGATCAGGATGATCGGCAGAAGGACGGCGACCAAAAAGACCGCAAGGGCGCCGTAGAGGGTCAGGATCAGGAGGCCGAGGTTGATCAGGACGGTGAGTCCCCGGTGTCCCACGGTCACGGCGATGGCCGCGCCGACCCCTACGGGGGCGTACCGCATGACGATGCCCGTGACCTTGAACATCGTTTCGGCCAGGGCGTCACAGAAGCCGACGATAATCTTCTTCTTCTCCTCCGGGAGAGCGGCGAGCCCGAGGCTGAACAGGAGGGCGAAGATCACGATCTGAAGGACCTCCCCCTCGGCCGCCGCCTGGACCACGCTCTGCGGAACGATATGGGTGATGACCTCCCCGAGGGTCTGCGTCTTTGTCACGATCTCCGTCGCCTGTTCGGCCGTGTGGATATTGACCCCGACCCCTGGCTTGACCAGGTTCACCGCGATGAGGCCGACCACGAGCGCGAGCGTCGTGACGACCTCGAAGTAGACCAGAGCCTTGATCCCCATGCGTCCGACCTGCCGCAGGTTGCCATGGCCGGCGATCCCGACGACGAGCGTCGAGAAAATGAGGGGTGCGATCAGGCTTTTGATCAGGCGGAGGAAAATCGTGCTCAGAGGCCTCAGGCTGACCGCGGTGTCGGGAAAGAGCCAGCCGACCAGGAGGCCGATCGCCATGCCGAGGAAGATGAATCGGGTGAGAGAGTGGGAATTGCGCTTCATGGGGTCCCGTGTTCCGCCGGCGGACGCCAACGGTCTGCAAACATAAGCAGAATAACTGACAGAGTCACGGGAAAAATGGGCGTCCGGGGGGAGACGGTACCTCCGATTCTTAACTTCCACTTGCGTCTTGCCTCTGTTTTTTGTACTCATAGTAGTATAACTCGTTAGAATAGAAGGCATAGTCTCTCTTTTTCCTCAGTACATGGGGCACCGGCATTGAACCAGGGGCGGTCATCTCCAGAATCCCCCTTTGAGCGCGAGGAGCACGCCAGCTGCGGCGTGGGCTTTGTCGCCGCGCGAACGGGAGCCTACAGCCATGCGATCCTCCAGGAATCGCTGCGCGCCCTCCGCTGCGTGGAGCACCGCGGTGCCTGCAGCGCCGACCAGGTGACGAGCGACGGGGCGGGCATCATGGCGGACATACCGTTCGAACTCCTCGGGTACCGGCGGGGCGAGGTCGCGGTGGCGACGCTCTTCATGCCGCGCGACCCCGGGCGGATGAAGCGGTCCCTGGGGATCTTCGAGAACACGTTCAAGTTCTACGGACTGGATATCGTCGGCTACAGGGACATCCCGACCGACCCCTCGGTCCTCGGCGAAGACGCGGCCGGGACGCTGCCGGGTATGCAGCACGCGATCATACGGAGGCCTGCGCAGTGCCGGACTGACGATTCGTTCGACCGCCTGCTCTACACCGCGAAGCAGTCGGTGCGGACGCAGCAGTCCGACCAGGGGATCAGCAACGAATTCTTCTTCACCTCCCTTTCGACGAACAGCATCGTCTACAAGGCGCTCACGCGCGCGGAGGCGCTGGACAGGTTTTATCTCGACCTGCGGAATCCGGCGTTTGTGACGCGCTTCGCCCTCTTTCACCGCCGTTTCAGCACGAACACCAACAGCACCTGGGACAAGGCGCAGCCTTTCCGCCTCATCGCGCACAACGGCGAGATCAACACCATCGCGGGGAACCGCTCGCGGGCGTTCTCGAGGGAGAAGTCGCTCGGCCTGAAGGACAGCCAGCTCGTCACCCACACGAACATCAGCGACTCGGGGAGCCTCAACGAGATGGTGGAGGCACTGATGTACCGGAGCAGCATCCCGCAGATCGAGGATATCCTCGCCATCATGATGCCTCCCGCCCACGGGCAGAACGACTTCTACAAGTACTGGAGCCGGGCGATGGAGCCGTGGGACGGTCCGGCCATCATCATGTATTCTGACGGCCGGAGCATCGGCGCACGGCTTGACCGGAACGGGTTCCGCCCTTCCCGCTGGGCGCTCACCGAGGAGACCTTCTATCTTTCCTCCGAGGCAGGATCCTTCGCGCTTGACGAAGCCCGGATTCAGCGCAAGGGGATCCTGCACGCGGGGACCGGGGTGAAAGTGGACCTGGCCAACGGCCGCGTCCATTTCCGTGATCCGAGCCTCTCGCGGGAGAATCGCGATGCCCGGTTCGACCCGCGCACGATACGGGTCGGGACTCTTCCGGTGAGCAGTCCCGGGAGTCCGGTGAGCGTGTTCCGGAAGAACCTCTTCACCTGCACGCAGGAGGAACTGGATCGGATCCTTTACCCGATGATCGCCCACGGAAAGGAGCCGATCGGTTCGATGGGGGACACCGCCCGCCCGAACGCATTTTCGTCGGAACCGCGGCCGTTCTTCGACTACTTCTATCAGAATTTCGCCCAGGTGACGAATCCCCCCCTCGATTACATCCGGGAGCGGAACATCACGGATCTCCGGGTGTTCCTCGGCAGGCGTCCGAACATATTCTTCGCGAAGGACCTGGTGCCGCTCGGGGAGGCGATCGAGCTTCCGGGACCGGTGCTCACCCTGGGACAGATGCGCTACATCCAGGAGCTGACCACTAAGCGCCCTTCGGAGTCGCACATCATTCCGAAGGTCTTCCCGATGCTCTTCGACCGGGCCGGGGGGATCGGGGGTTTCCGCCCCGCCGTCGAGGCTCTGGCGGCTGCCGTCCTCCGCGTGGTCGAAGCGGGCTCGAGCGTGATTGTCCTCAGCGACGCGGGGGCGGACTATGAACATCCGCCGATCCCCAGCCTGATCGCCCTCCGGGCGGTCGTGCGGGCGCTGAATGTGTCGGGCCTCCGGCTCCAGACCTCGATCGTCGTCCATTCCGGGGAAGTGAGAACGCCCCACCATCTTGCCGCGCTCATCGCCTTCGGTGCGTCGGCGGTCTGCCCCTATCTCGCGCTTGAGATCGCGCGCGACGACGATGATCAATCCATCCGCGCCCTCTCCCCGGATCTGCGGGAACGCAATTACACGGAAGCGCTGGAGGCGGGGCTCCTGAAGATCATGTCCAAGAGCGGCATCTCGGTCGTCCAGAGTTACATGAGCGCGAAGCTCTTTACAGCGATCGGGCTGGGTCCGGAACTGATGGAGAATTTCTTCCCCGGCCGTCCGACGCCGCTGGGGGGGATCGGCTATGAGGAACTGGCCCAGGACATCCTCTGGAAGACCGGGCTGGCCGCGATGCCGGAATACAGGGAGACGCTGCTCAACACCTACCAGTTCCGGGAACATACGCGGGGGGCGACGGGAGAGAAACACTACATGACCGCGGCGAGAGCGAAGCTCGTTCATCGCCTGGTCCGCGACGAGCATACCCCGGCGGAAGAGTCGGAGCTGTACCGGCAGTACCTCGAGATGGGGCGGCAGGCGGAGCCCGTGAGCGTCCGGCACCTGTTCGACCTTGTCCCGGCGGGGAGGCCTCTCCGTGCGGAAGAGGTGGGGCCGCGCGAAGAGATCCTCCGCACGTTCGGGGCGGGGGCGATGTCCTTCGGCGCCGTCAGTGCCGAGAGCCAGCGCGACATCATCCACGCGATGCGGGAGCTCGGCGGGCGGAGCAACAGCGGGGAAGGGGGGGAGAACCCCTACTACCATGTGGACGGCACCTCAGCCTCGACAAAGCAGGTCGCCTCGGCCCGCTTCGGCGTGACCGCCGAGTATCTCATCGCCGGGCGCGAGCTTCAGATCAAGATCGCACAGGGGGCGAAGCCGGGCGAGGGGGGGCAGCTGATGAGCGTGAAAGTCGACGCCGATATCGCGCGCGCGCGGCACGCTCTCCCGCACGTGGATCTGATATCGCCCCCTCCGCTCCATGACGTCTATAGCATCGAGGACCTGAAGGAGCTCATTTACGAGCTCAAGCAGGTCAATCCCCGCGCGGACATCAGCGTGAAGCTCGTCTCCGGCTCGGGCATCGGTACGATCACCGTGGGAGTCGCCAAGGCGGGAGCGGACATCATCTACATCGCGGGGGGGGACGGCGGGACCGGCGCGGCGACGCTCGGCTCGATGAAGCACGCCGGGCTCCCCTGGGAATTCGGTCTGATGGAGGCGCACAAGACCCTCTGCGTGAACAGGCTGAGGGGCTCTGTGAAGCTCCGCACGGACGGCGGTCTGCTCTCGGGCAAGGATGTCATCGTCGCCGCGATCCTGGGGGCCGAGGGGTTCGACTTCGGCAAGCTGCTCCTGGTCGCCGAAGGCTGCATCATGGCGCGCATCTGCGAGAAGAACACCTGCCCGACCGGCATTGCCACGCATGATCCGAAGTTCAAGGCGAAATACAGGGGAAACAAAGAGCAAGTCAAGAAAATGCTCACGATCATCGCGGACGACGTCAGGTCGACGCTGGCCCGTCTGGGGGTCCGGTCGTTGCGCGAGATCATAGGGAGAACCGATCTCCTGGCCATCGCGGGGTCGCACGCGGAGTTTGTCCGGGAACGGAAGTTGAGCCTGCAGTTCTTCCTCGGAGAGAACCTCTCCGACATGACGGGGGGACGCATCTATGAGAGCGAGCCGCTCGGTCCGCTCAACGCCAGAATTCTGCATGACGCCCGTCCGGCGCTGGAGGAGGGGTCGCCTGTCACGCTTGCGTACGACATCACGACGGCCGACCGTGCGGTCCTTGCGACGCTCTCCGGCGATATCGCCCGTCGGGTACACGAACGTCGCCTTCAGGGGGGGGCGGTCGAAGGCTCGAAGGGGGTTGGGGACATCTGCGTCACCCTGACGGGAAGCGCGGGACAGGGATTCGGTGTATTCCTCGTCGATCCGATCCGTGTCATCCTCCGGGGAGAGGCGAACGATTCGGTCTGCAAATCGATGTCAGGGGGCACCGTCGTCATCCGTCCTCATCCCGGCGCGACGTTCTCTCCGGAAGAGAATGCCATCATCGGCCACTGCAGCCTCTACGGGGCGACCGGCGGAACGCTGTTCGTCCACGGACAGGCGGGCGACAGGTTCGGTGTCCGCAACAGCGGTGCGACTGCCGTGGTGGAAGGGGCTGGCCTCCACGCGTGCGAGTACATGACGCGGGGGACTATCGTGATCCTTGGACCCGTCTCTTATAATGTGGGGGCCGGGATGACCGGGGGGGCAATCTATCTCCGGCGTGAACATGCCGGGGTGGTCAACACCGGATATATCGTCCCCCGCGACATGGATGAGAAAGACGAAGATGAGCTACGGGGGCTGATTGAGCGGTACGTGCGGGAAACGTCGAGCGCCCGCGCACAGGCGGTTCTGGACCACTGGTCGACGGTCGGCGACCAGTATTTCAAGTGCGTTCCCCGCGAAGGGGTCTGAGGTTTCTTCATCGCGGGCTTGACAATTCATCGTTCAGAGTCTATATTGCTCTACATCCTTCATGGAACTGAACCCTCACGATAGCGCCCCACTTTTTGCCCATCATGCGTGGTGGTGGCACGCCTTTGCCTTCCCCGGTGAAGCAGTGAGGGACTGAGAACTCGACCGTTTATCGTGTTCACCCTCTCTGGCTCGCCAGAGAGGGTTTTTTATTATGTGGCAGGAGCCTATGATCTCATTTGAGGAATTCGAACAACTCGCGCGGCAGTACAATGCCATCCCGCTGGTGCGCACAACGCTCGCAGACCTCCATACGCCCGTCTCGGCGTTTCTCGGGCTGCACGAGGGGGGACGTCCTGCGTTCCTGTTCGAAAGCGTCGAACCCGACGAGAAGATCGGCCGCTATTCCTTCGTCGGCGTGGATCCGTCGGTCATACTTCGCGCGAGGGGGGATCACGTGGAGGTCACCGAGCGCGACGCACGGTCACGCGTTGAGGGAAACATCTTTGACCTCCTCTCCTCTTATGCCGGCCGGTTCCGTCAGCCGGCAATAGAGAGGGGATTCCTGGGGGGATTCGTCGGCTACCTGGGATACCCCGCCGTCGCCCGGCTGGAACGCCTCGCACTCCGCCCCCCTGACGTGGAGGAGGAAGACGAGTCGGTGTTCGGGCTTTTCGAATCACTTCTCCGGTTCGACCACCGTCGGCAGATGGTCATGATCATTCATAATGTGATGATCGCAGGGACGCGCCCCCTGCGGGAGCAATACGAAGAAGGGAAGAAGGTCGTCGATACGCTCGAACTGAAGCTTCGCCGCTCGGTCGTGGCTCCCCAGAACTTTTCGTGTCAGATTCCCGAGACAGGAGAGGGGGACGATTCGTTCTGTGAGGCGGTGGAGAAGGCCAAGCGGTATATCGTTGAAGGTGACATATTCCAGGTGGTACTCTCCCGGCGCGTCAGGTTTCCCTATACGGGGAACCTTTTCCCGGTCTATCGTGCGCTCCGTATGATCAACCCTTCTCCGTATCTGTTCTATGTTGATTTCGGCGATACGCAGATGGCGGGATCCTCCCCCGAAGTCCTGGTCCGCGTGATTGACGGCATGGTGGATGTTCTGCCCATCGCCGGGACCCGGCCGAGAGGAAAGGACGAAGAGGAGGATGCGCGGTTTGCGATGGAGCTGCTGGCCGACCGCAAGGAGGTGGCCGAACACGTCATGCTGGTCGACCTGGGTCGGAACGATGTCGGCCGTATCAGTACCTATGGCAGCGTCCGGGTCCCGGTCTTCAAACGGATCGAACGCTACTCCCATGTCATGCATATCGTCTCGGAGGTGCGGGGGGAGTTGCGCGAGGGGCTCACCTCCCTTGATGCCCTGAAGGCATGCTTCCCGGCAGGGACCGTTTCGGGGGCCCCGAAGGTCCGCGCCATGGAGATCATCAACGAGCTGGAAACGGTCTCCCGCGGGGCGTACGCAGGGGCTGTGGGCTATCTGGGGCTGAACGGAGCCCTGGACACCTGCATCGCCATCCGGACGATCATCGCGCACGGGGGGCATATTTCGATCCAGGCGGGAGCGGGGATTGTCGCGGATTCGCTGCCTGCTACCGAGTACCAGGAGACGGTGAACAAGTCCACGGCCTTGCTCGAGGCGGTTCGCGCCGCCATGACGGGCCTGAGAACCATCGGAACATAATAGGAACGAGAGGCGATAACTCATGGTTCTTGTTATAGATAACTATGATTCTTTCACCTACAACCTTGTTCAGTTGCTCGGGGGATTGAACGTGGAAGTCGTGGTGAAGCGGAACGATGAAGTAACGACGGAGCAAGTCCGCCGTATGCACCCCGAACGGATCCTCATCTCCCCCGGTCCGGGACGGCCTGAAAATGCAGGGATCACGCTCGATGTGGTGAGGCAACTCGGGGAGAGCACCCCTGTTCTGGGGGTGTGCCTCGGTCACCAGGCGATCGGGCTCGCCTTCGGAGGAGAAATTGTACACGCTCCGGTCCTGATGCATGGCAAAACGTCAGAGATCCGGCATACGGGCACCCCACTGTTCGAAGGGGTGAAGAATCCGTTCACGGCGACGAGGTACCACTCTCTCGTGATAGCTCTCCGCGGTTTTCCCCCCGCCCTCGAGGTCACCGCGGAGACCGAGGACGGGACCATCATGGCGGTCCGCCACCGGAGGTATCCGATCACAGGCGTCCAATTCCATCCCGAATCGATACTCACCCACGAAGGAGCCCGGATGCTCAGCAACTGGCTGGAGGTGTAAGTATGAGCATGAAGCATTATATTGAAAAATGTCTCGCGCGGGAGAATCTGAGCGTCGAAGAGGCCTCCTCTGCTCTCGAGGTGATCATGACGAACCAGGCCACCGACGCGCAGATTGCCGGACTGCTGATCGCTCTCCGGTCG
>Ga0315273_10006991_pt1 | contig 14096 bp, 11 predicted proteins | sample YL17G02_0_MG_FD_205753 | JGI IMG/M metagenome (GOLD analysis project Ga0315273, IMG submission 205753) | Sediment microbial communities from Yellowstone Lake, YNP, Wyoming, USA - YL17G02_0 | ecosystem: Environmental > Aquatic > Freshwater > Lake > Sediment | place: USA: Wyoming | collected... | reverse complement strand
GCCTCCGCTATCTCATCGGGGCCTGATTTTTTCACTTCGCTTCGCTACGTTCTATTGGTTGTTGCTCATCGCGGCCTCAGGCAGAAATGCTATATCTCTTTGCCCATCGAATCCAAAATCATAAATTAGAAATGAATCCAGTTTGCCCCACAAACTTGTTTGTATTGCAAACCACAATCCGCATTTCTACCTTCAGTTCGCTTGCCCCGTGAGATGTTTACCCTGTGAGCTATCTCATCGGGGCCTGATTTTATTCACTCCGGCACATCGTGCCTGCGTGACACTTGCAGATGCTCATCGCGGCTTCAGTCGAAATGCTATTAATTTCTTTTCCGTCTGTCGTCTTTGGTCTGCGGTCTTTTGGCTAATCATCTTCGCGGCTGAAAAAATAAATACTGCATCTTCCGCCGTTCCTTGAACGATATACTATCTGCTATATACGACGCACGAATACATCGCGGCTTCGGGTTTCAATGCTCCTTTAAAAAACCTCCCCCAAACCAGCAAACCCACTACCCCCCGATAAAAAACTCCCACTACATCAAATAAATAAAACTCCTAATAAATAAAAAAGATTCTTCTTCTTACTCGATTTCGGATATATTGTAGGCAAAGTATCGGTAGTAATTTAGCTAAAATATCGCTTTACTTCTGCTGGTCTTGAGTCTGGGGTCTTGGGTCTTCAGTCTCGCTACCAGTATCATATACTGCCAGCGTCGTTTTTACGCTAAAAAACCGTACCACTTAGTGGTACGATTTTGCCGTAAGTCTTTATTTTAAGTTCCTGCCCTTCTGAACGCTGTCCGCTATACGCTCCACGCTACCCCCCAAAAATAACGACTTATGAACGCTCAATCGACTTGACTTTTTTTTGACATGTTCAAAAACCTATCAAACACATGCAATTTACTATCGATTTCCGTTCAAACACCCCTCAAAGTTGTTCAAACTCGTTCAAAAACCCTCAATTTTCATCACTTTCCATTTTTGCATTTAACCCCTCAGGCATTATGTTCTAATGCCTGCCCTGAGCAAGCTTTGTGCGTCGAATGGGTATACACTTGCGCATTTTTTTCTCAAAAGTCTCATTTACAAGGTGTCCAAAATGATACTGAGCTTGTCGAAGGGCTAAAAACAAGATGTCATATTTGTCGGTGCAAGTCAGTGCACGGAAAAAATTTCCGGATTTTCGGAAAAATTTTCCGGTCGGTGTAATAGCGGCAGGGGGGATTTTATTGGACACAATCGGGAAAAAAAGAATCGCAAGCAAGATGTAGTATAGTGGGGCGGAGCCAATCGTTTATATGGTGTGGGCGGTTATAGGTCTTTGCAAAATCAGGAGTTAACGGCCTTAAAGAAAAACAAAGTATAGCGTCGATATTGCGTAAAGTCTCAAACAAGTTTCAAAGGAAAATTCGTATGAGCAAAAGAGAATTAATCGACTGCATTTGCGAAATCAACAAAACCGCCAAGCCCGAATTTCTCGCCCGCTTTAGCGAGGAGGAATTGCAAACCTATCTTGAGAATCTGATGGCACTGGACCTCGAAGAGTTGGCCGTGTGTTGTTAACTGCACATGGGCAAAGAAGTTGCCCATCCTACATTCATGGATTCCCGCCTGCACGGGAATGACACAAGGTGTCATTTTACGGAGAAGGCTTCGTATTTTTCGAATTTCTGGGGGCTATTAGCGTCGGCTGGTTTTACGCCAGTGATTAACGGATTTCCGACGGCCTTAACCATATACAGCGTATAGAATTCGGTGATTTCTTTCGCTTTTTCTGTCAGCCAGACGGTTTCGGGGTACGGCTTTTCGACCGCGCCATTTTCCGTAATTGCCAGGCAACCGGGGTTGTTGGGGTCGTCACTGATAGGGACGGAACAATAATCGACTTCCCAAACGGTCTGCGTATCGATTTTACCGGCTACGATGACCCCGACAGGGTGGTGCATCAGGCCTGAGAGTTCCATAAGTGTCGGCAACTGCGCACCTTTGAGTTCTGCGCCGACGGCGGGGCTGTTGCATTTGAGGGAAAGCAGCATGTAACCGTTGATGGGTTTGAGCATATTGCCGATGCCGGAAGCGGCCTCGACTACTGTGGTCTTTGGTACGAATCTTTGTTTTTTCTTTCTGGGCGGGGTCTTTGTTGGCTGTGGTTCCTGCGCCGCTTTTTTCAAATCGGCCTTGTTCGGCTCTTTTACCATCAATTCGGCCCTTGTCTGTATAATCTTGTTGTCTTCAAATTGCGCTGGTTCGATGCTGGCGTCTGTTTGATAGAATTTCCATTGTGCGAGGTCTTTTATTTCGAGGGTCAGGCCTTCGAGGAACTTTGCGCCGGAGAGGAGTTCGATTCCGTAAACGGCGGCGGATTCGGCGGGCTGCAGCTGGGCGGCGCCGGATGCGCAATCTGCCTGCGGGATGAACGGCTGGGGCAGCGGGGCCTGGTCTGCGGGGACGGGCGGCGGCAGTTGCGCGATGTTATTTTGCTTGAACTGCGCCATAACCGGGACGAGATTTTCGGGGACATTGAAAACGAAGTCGAGCCATCTGATGGGGGTCGCGAAGTCGGCGGGTTCGAGTATTATTTTGTCGGTCAGATTCTTTGTCTGGACGCAGTCCGCGGCAATAAGATAACCGAGTGGATAAATGTTTGTCGCTTTTCCGGCGAGCGGGTCTTTGGCGTAGGCTTTTTCCTTGCAAATGAGGCTCAGTTGCGCAAGTGTGAACTGGGCGGCGTCTTTTTCGGCACTTTGCTTTATACCGATTTGTGCAATCATAGGTTTAGCGCCGGTTTCGGCGGGTAGCGGTTTACCGGCGGCAGTTTTCAGGTTTTCCGGAGCGGGCCAGACGGCGGCTTCAGACGGTATTTCAATGGCATCGGTGGAAGTGGCAAGCGGAACATTGGCACCGATGCGATTGAGAAAGAGCTGGTTCAGGAAGTTCGGATGCAGTGCAGAGAAAGCGGTTTTACCGCTGAGGCTGCCGCGGCTTGCGAAGTTGAATAATCCGGTCACGAAGCCGTCTGTGTTGAGCAGTGAAGCGTGGGGTTTATCGGTGTCCGGGTTTGCCGGGTCGAAACGCTGGTAGGGGCTTTTGGGAGATAGCGGCCCCATCGCGAGGGCGGTCAAAAGTGCGCCTGATAGAAGGAGGCCTAAAATGATTCCGCAGACGACTCGTCCGATGCGTTCTGGGAGCTGCCCGAAATTGACTGGCCAGCGGGTGAGAGTCAGGGCAAGGGCGAAGTAAATCGCGAAAGTGAGAACGAACAGCAGGAGGAATGAAACCGTGTATGCCGAGGGCACCATTGTTCCGTGTTTAATGAAGAATGAGGCAAGTGATTCGAAATACGCGAAGGCAGCGACGCAGGCGAAGATGGCGCTTATTATGCAGGCGAATGACCGGACGATAGTTCCCTTGAAATACAGGAACGCGGCCGAACCGAGTATTAATAAAAGGACTATTATTATCGCCATTTAAATATCTCCACGTTTATAATGTACGTTAAGTATCTTCCGGTGTTTTTCTCGGTGCCGCTTCGGGGATGGACAGCACCCGGACGATTTCGGTTATAGCGGTAGCCCCGGCTATGACTTTCCTGAGTCCTTGTTCCTGCAGATAACGCATTTTGGCGCGTCTGAATTCCGTTCCGATTTCCGACAGCGACCGCGACTGTTTTATGAAGTTTCTCAGTTCCTCATCGATTGTTATAATTTCGAATATCGGGATTCTGCCTATGAAGCCCGTTCCCTGGCAGGCCTGACAGACGACGGGTCTTCCGCGTTTGTCGGTTTTGGGTTTGCCGGCACGGTAGAGCACCTTGACCTTGTCTGTCGGCAGGTTGAATTTGCGAAGCAGGTCCTTGTTTGGCTCGTATGCTTCTTTGCACTGGTCGCAAAGTTTTCGAAGGAGTCGCTGGCTGGTGATGCCGACAAGATTTTCAACGGCGAGGTTTTTATCACCGACGAGTTTGACCCATTTGCCGAGGGCCTTTATCACGTTTTCGGTCTCGAGAATTACATAAACGAGCCTGCCTTGCGATGCGGCGGCGCAGGCGACTTTCGCGGTTTCGCTGTTGTCGCAATCGGCGACACCGACGACATCGCATCGCAGTTTGAGCAGAGCCTGGAGCTTTCTGGCGTATGTGGTTGTGCTGGAATCGCTGAGTGCGAATACGTTTTGCGTGACACTGGGCAGGTCTTCGGAGGGCTGTCGTTCGAGCGTGATAATGGTATTGAGATACGGGTCGTGGTTTTTAAGCAGGGAATAAAAAGTTGTGGTTATGCCGGTTTTTTTCAGACCCGATATGATAAACAGGCCCTGCTTCAATTCCCGCACTTTGCCGAGCTGTTCCAACTGGTCAGATGTAAGGCTGATGTCCGCGAGCTTCGATATCTGCTGCTGCATTAGCTGTTTGAGGCGAAGCTGCTCACCTGCGGTTGAGCCGGCGGTAATCACTTCCCACTCCGTGTTTTGCTCGTTTCGCCGCACACGGAATCTTCCTCTTTGTGGTTTGCGTTTTTCATTCACATCGAGGCCCGCGAGCTTTTTTGCAAAACTGATGAACTGCTCGGCCTGTTGTCTGGTGGTGGCAGGCTGCTTCTGAGGGGCGCCATCTATATAGTAAATTACGTTATAGTTCGGAGGGGCCGGTGAAAAGATTACGTCGCTTGCTCTTCGCCAGACGCAGTCGTTGAAAGTATCATAAGCGATTTTATGGCTGGAAGCTTCTGCAGTCCCTGATTCAGGCGTCGGGACTATACTGTTGTGGGCTGTAACAAAGGTGATTTCGTCGAGGGTGACGGCTTCTTTTTTCTCTTTTTTGCTGGATAAGTTTTTAAAGAATTGGGGAGTGAGAATTCGCTGGGGGTCAGGGACTTTGCTGTCGCGGTGCTTGAGGTAAATAATTACCGGTACAGCGGCCGCGATGAGGAATAAAGACATTCCAACCAGGAAAATTGGCACGAGCAGCCAGATAATTGCCGCAACCGCACCGGCGGCAAATACGATACCTGCCCAAAGTGTTTCTCTGGTTCCGACAATAGTGGCGTCTTTTGCTACCCAGCCGACCAGCGGCAGCCATGCAAAAAACAGTACCACGAACAGGGCGAATTTTATTATCGATATATAGCTGCCGTACTGGACGGAAAGCAACAGCACGTCCGACATATAACACTCCATTTTAAAACGAGTTTTCAAATACTCATTTAAATACTGCCAAGATACTAAACTTTGTCGGCTTTAGTACCCTTAAACTCCATTTTGCTCGTGTATTTTACTTAAGCCTTAAGATGTAGATAAACTTAATTATCACAGACTGGAACCTTCACAAAAGTAATTCTTGACGGCAGCCCTGCCGACTAACCTGTAAAACCATATATTATAAGGCCTTGCCAGAAAACGTCAACACGGATAACTTTTTGTGAATTATCATTTTTTGGCGTAAATTTGGGCCTTTTGTCTGATTATCGGCGCTAAATTTCTCTCTTGCACCTTATATGTTAATCCATCCATCCGGTTACGGATTCGGTGGAATCTGTCTTTTTTCCAGGGTACTTATCGCTAACAGGACGATGGCGTTGTCTTCAATAAGTTGGCCGGTCTTGGGTGCCTTGAAGCCGGTTGTGCCTCGCAAATTAATCTGCTCGATTTTTTTACCGAGCCGTGCGTTTGTCAATTCGAAGGCGTAGAAGTACAGAGGCTTGTCGCTGTTTTCTTTCGCGCAATTAATACGTTTGGCGGCGTAGCAGTAATTTTCGCTGCTTTGGTTCCATTCGAGGATGTTTACACCATAACGTAACGGAATCGTTTCGACGAATCCGTCTTCGTAAACAATTTCGTACCAACCGAGCAGGTCGGCAGTATCCGGAAAATTATAGAGAAGCGTATAAGTCAGAAAGTTTCTCGCCGGTTTCTGGCAGGCATGGAGGAAAATCAGGCTTGTCACGTCTTTGCCGATTTTTATGCCGGATATTTCGTTTGGTAGCGTAATAAGTCCCGTACCTTTTGTGGCGACGGCGATTGCGCACTTGACATCGGAGTTTGCGTCAACAACGTTGAATATTTTCTTATTCGCTGTGATAGTTCCGCCTCGCAGATTGCAGAGATTTGCCGAAACAATCTGGTCGCAGCGAGCGACATTAAAATGCTGTGCGAGGTCGATGGGAACGGCCGAGTCGCCGTCACAGCTTGGGTCGGTCTTGCCGCTGATGTATTTACGTATCTGTGGTGTTCTATCGCGGACGATTTCAATGAGTTCGGGTCTGTCCGGCCAATGCGTTGACCAAAGAAGATTTGCGCAGCCGAGGAAATCAATCATCTGGTCTTTGCCGAAATTAAATTCCGTGGTTGCCGACCACGATGATGAAGCGCCGCCGATGATACTTGGCCGCTTGGTGCGTTCTGCCCAGTTCTGGATGTTTGCTTCGAAGTTGCCATAGACCTGTTTGAAGCCCATATCCTGAAGTTTAAGGTCGTTCTTTTCGCCGCCGCTCCAAACCCCTTCTATTTCCTGTGTCTTTGACCAGAACCAGTTGAAAATGAGAATGTCTTTTGGGATTGAGTCCCTGACCTGCTGTTCGGGCATAGCGCCGGGAAGGTTGTAGATATAAGCATTTGGGTCGACCTGTCTTGCCTTTTTTTCGGTCCAGACATCACCGGGGAAAATAGCGGAGGAACCCCAGTTGAGTTCCTTGCCGCGGACAGATTCCATCAGGTGGTCTCCCCACATAGCGACTTTGACATTTTTGGTTTTGAGATGATTATATATTTTGGTCACGTCCTGCATGAATAAATCTGAGGTCTTCTTGCCTTTGCATTTTTCGCAGGTACCGACGGGCATTCGCCATTCGTCGTGGCCGATATGCACCATATTTGGTTTTATTACTTCGATATATTCATCGAGAACATCGAAGAGCAGCTCATAACTTTTCGGATTGGACGGGCAATATGTGTCGGGCCATTCAGCGTCCTGAATTTCTGCGAGGTCGCGATGATGGAAAAGCAGATAATAGCTGTGCGTCAGTGAAGGAATTTCAGGGATTACATCTATATTGTGCTGGCGGGCGTATTGGACGATATCAGCGAGTTCCTGTTTTTCGAGCAGGCCGTAATCACCGGCGTCGTAATGCGCGGAATCCTGGATGACATTGTGGGGGCCTTTGGGTCTGTCGCGGCGGGTGTAAATCATGCTTTTTGCGAATTCAGAAGCGCCGATGTTCAGTTCCGGGTGCTTGTCAAAACGCATTACCGCGTTTACCTCGAGAATTACCTTGTTGTATTTATACAGCGACATAAAGTCGCGCAGGAATCTTTTGAAAAACTGCAGGCTGTCTTTGCCGGGGACATAAATCCGTAGTCCTCGGAATGGTTTGTATGGCCAGTCGCGGACATGCACGGCGGTAACGGTGAGTTTGCCGTCTTTTTTGCAGATTAGCTGACGCAGTGACTGCACGCCATAGAGTGCGCCCGCCTCATCAGAACCTCCGATGAAGACAATATTTTTACTTACGTTGAGGGCATAGCCTTCGGCACCGGGGTCGGTGGGAGACAATGCGATTTTATTTTTTTTGCAATATTGTTTTACGAGCGGGTTTGAAACGGTACCAGCGAGAATGATATTTTTATTATCAGGCAGGTTTGACGTCCGAACGGTTTTAATCGCGAAGCCGAAACGGTCGGCAAGCTCGGTTGTCAGAAATTTCGCAAGAAAGGTATCTTGCTGCGCGGGTTTTTCAGGTATTGCAATTACAGTCTGGTCGGTGATGGGAAAGCTGTCACCTGTAACCTGCATCTGCTGCGGAATTGGGAAAATCAGAGGTTTGCTTGAATCGGCTAAACAGAAATTGGTAATTAGGCAAAAGATTGCGACTGAAATGCTGATGCGTCCGATGCGGCTCATTTTCGTTCTCCTAACTTTGGTACGGGGTTTATTTTGTACGTTATTTGGTCAGGGTACAAAATTTTGCGAAGGCTTGCAAGTTTTTGCTTTTATATTTGAAAGTAAAATAAAAAGGCAGCCCTTTTAAGACTGCCTTTTGCCTTCACTGCGGTTCTTATCCTGGATTATGGTTTTTAAAGTATCGCAGCTACATTACTTTCCGTAAGTCGGCCGCAGTTCCTCGGATGTGGGAATGGTTTTATATGTCTCGCCTTTCGGGCCGACCCAGACATCGCCGGAGCGTTTCAAGGTTACCGGCGTTACAGTACCATCTTCATTAGGAACCCTGATTGTAACTGTGTCAGGAGCCTGCTGACCGGATACCGCCTCACGGCTTTGGTCTTTTTTGTCCATCCCGCGTCCAACTAAATAGCCGCCGCCAGCGCCTAAAGCGCCGCTTATCAAAGCGCCTTTCGTATCGCCCACTGCGGCGCCGGCTGCGCCTCCGACAAGCGCACCGGTTTGGGCTTTTGTCTGGCATCCGGACACCAACACGAGATTTAAGCCGATAATCAAAACCATTAGTGTTGCTATTAATTTGCGTAACATTTTTTAACCCCCTTAATTAATTCGCTTCCTCTATAGTTTACCTACTATCAGGCTGGTTGTATAGTTCATATTAAAATTTTTTGACAAATTAGCAGGTGCCATAAAGAAAATGCCTATGCCTAACGGATGAGGCCAAATAAAAAAGCAGCCTCATAGTTAGGCTGCTTTTTCGGTTTCGCGATTTTTCAAATGCCGCGTTACATTCCGTATATCGGTTTTAGCTGTTCCGGTGTCGGCATAGACATATACTGCTCACCGCGGGGACCGACCCATACGTTGCCCGAACGTCTCAGGGTTACAGGCGTTATGGAGCCGTTGCTGTTGGTGATATTAACCACAGTGGTGTTGGCCTGCTGCTGGGCGGATTGAATCTGTTGGTTCATTTGCTTCTTGTCCGCCTCATTACCGACCATATAACCGCCGCCTGCGCCAACCGCACCACCAATCAAAGCGCCTGATGCTGCGTTGCCGGATTGATTACCAATTATTGCTCCAAGACCGGCGCCGGCAAGTCCACCGACGGCCGCACCGCTTTGAGCCTGGGTTTCACATCCTGTCACAAACAGGAAACCGGCGATGATAATTATGAGCAATGATGCCAATACTAATTTCCTTAACATTTTTGTATCTCCTGCAATTAAGTAATAAGTTAAATTTTTCCTTATTCTACATTATCGGCATTTACAGTCAAGGTTGATAAGGTCTTCGTCTGGGTACTGGATGGTTGTTGATTAATGCCCGTAATTATACTTTTCATATGGCTTTGTTGCAAATGGCGGATTTGAAGATTATAATTTGCAGCAAGCTGGTTGCTTATTCAGAAAGCGTTTAGTATGCGAGAGAAATATAAACAATTGTTTGTGATTTTGGTTTTGGCAATAGCCGTTCTGGCGGCTTTTTGGCAGGTCCACAGCTTCGAATTTGTACAATACGACGATGACAGATATGTGAGTAATAATAAGCATATTTTATCCGGCCTTAGAGTCGAAAATATTATCTGGGTTTTTACCAGCGTTCACGGTGGCAACTGGCATCCCCTTACAGGGCTTTCCAACATACTGGATTGTCAGTTGTTTGGACCAAATGCCGGGCGGCATCACTTGGTTAATTTATTGATTCACATAATCAATACTTTGTTAATTTTTGTGATTTTCCGGCAAATGACGGGTGCATTATGGGCAAGCGCATTTGTCGCTGCTTGCTTCGGTTTGCATCCGTTACATGTTGAGTCCGTCGCGTGGATATCCGAGCGTAAAGATGTGCTAAGTACGCTGTTTTGGCTTTTGACAATTGCTGCATATTTTCGCTATGTCAAAATGCCAAGTATAGGCCGATACCTGCTTACTCTGATACTTTTCGCACTGGGCCTTATGGCAAAACCTATGGTAGTCACATTGCCGTTTGTACTTTTGTTGCTTGATTATTGGCCATTGGGGCGGTTGGAACTTTTTGGCGCTGATAAAAGCAATAATCAAAAAAGGCCCTTCGCTATTGATAAATGGAAAAATTTCTGGAAATTGCTTCTGGAGAAGGTGCCGTTATTTGTTCTTTCGGCTGTTTGCTCTGCGGTTACCATTGTTGTTCAGTCAAGTTCAGGGGCGGTAAAGGATATAGAACAATTCTCTCTATCGGTTCGCATGGCGAATGCCGTAGTATCATACGCCCGGTACATTGGAAAAATGATTTGGCCTGCGGACCTTGCTGTTTTTTATCCCCACCCTCATGAAAAGATAATTTATTGGCAGTTATTCGGTGCGTTTATTCTGCTTGTAGTGTTAACTTTTCTGGTGATGCGAGAGTCAGCCAGACATAAATATTTATTAACGGGCTGGTTTTGGTATTTGGGGACGCTTGTGCCTGTTATAGGTCTGGTTCAGGTGGGTGGCCAAAGCATGGCGAACCGCTACACATATATCCCATTTGTAGGTTTATTTATTGTTGTTGCATGGGGAACAAATGAACTGCTCGCGAAATGGAGATATAAAAAACCTGTTCTTGCATTATTGTCGTTGGCTGTTATCTTGATTCTCGCAGTTTTAGCCCGGTCGCAGGTGGGTTACTGGCGCGACAGTATGAGCCTTTTCGAACACGCAATCAGGGTAACGGAAGGAAACTATGTGGCCTATGATGGGCGGGGGCTTATCTATAGGCAGAAAGGCCAATACGACCTCGCCGTCTCGGATTTCAAAAAAGCTCTTGCGGCTAATCCGAGATACGCGCCAGCCTATGGCAATTTGGGACTTGTGTGTAACAGCACAGGCCGGTACGACATGGCCATCTCCTGTTACAATAAAGCCATCGAGATAAACCCGAAGAAAGCGCTGGCTTACAGCAATCGTGGGAACGCTTATTCGGGCAAAGGCCGCTTAGACCTTGCTATATCTGACTATAACAAGGCTATCGAGATAGACCCGGAGTTCGCTGAGGCCTACTACAATCGTGGAAACGCCTATATGGACAAAGGCAAAGGCCAGTTAGACCTTGCTATTTCGGACTACGATAAATCCATCGAGATAAATCCGAGGGATGCTGTGGCCTATAACAATCGCGGGCTTGCCTATTTAAGCAAGGGCAATTTCGACCATGCCATTTCCGATTACAACAAATCCATTGAAATAAACCCGAAGTATGCTATAGCCTACAACAATCGTGCCAATGCCTATAAAAGCAATGGCCAGTTCGACCGAGCTGTTCCCGATTATAACAAGGCCCTCGAGATAAACCCGAAACTTGTCGGGGCATACCTTAACAAGGCAGGTGCTTGTGAAAAAGCTGGTCACACCAGGGAGGCGATTGAGGCATACAAGGCTTTTATTCAATATGCTCCAGCCCAGCATCAGTCACTTGTTGAGCAGGCCAGGCAAAAGATAAAAGAGCTGGAAAAACAGAATTAAAAGTTGGGAATTCTGAATTTAGAATTTGCTGGCGCAGAGGCATGTATTTTCAAGAGAGGCCCCACATGTGTTAAATAGAAACAAAGGGGGAAACATCTACGTATTTTGCTGCGGTCTCTTGTCCAGTTCCAAGCGGATTATGTCTGCTATCGCTTGTCTGTCTTTTGCCCTGTTTTTGCTCAGGTTGTAGATGAAGATTACTCCGAGCAGGATGACCAGCGTAAGCAGCAGGGCTATCACTCCGAATAAGCCGAGGAAAATCAGTATTACAGATGAGGGGGAACTTGCGCGTTTGTACTCTTTCGCCATTTGCTCATATTCTTGTTGCATCTGTTTATACTGCTCATTCGCTTGTGCATAGTCTTTGCGCAATTGGCCGTATTGCTCTTTTAGCGTCTCATACTCCTTTTTGAGTTGACCGTACTGTTCTTTCACCTGGTCGTTGGAGTCTGCGCCGCGGACGATGGTTGCTGTTAAAAGCGACATTATGATTGCCAGAAGAAGATAGTTTTTCGCCAACATAGCTTTTCCTCCTTTTTGCTTTTATGCCATAGGTTATCAGATTCGTTATAAAGCGGCAATCAAAAAAACAATTGAAATCGTGCGGAAAAAATATGTGATTTATTATTTACTATTTACTAAGCATTATTGATAATTGATTTGAAATGAAGATCGGGATAATTAGCGATACGCATGATGGATTAGCCAATGCGGGTAAAGCTGCGGAGGTGTTCGGGCAGCAGAAAGTCAGCTTCATACTCCACGCTGGGGATATTGAATCCGGGGACACGGCGGAGATATTCGCTGGTATTAACGGGGCGAAATTCATAGCGGTTTATGGCAACTGCGATACGCAGCGCGCAGAATTGGTGGAAACGATAACGAGTTTCGGAGGCGAGGTTAACGAGATTTACGACGGGCAGATTGGCGAGCGACGAATTTTTATGGCGCATCGGCCGGAATTGGCACAAGAGGCTGTTGAAAGCGGAAAATTCGACCTTGTTATCCACGGCCATACGCATAAATTGGACATCCGCAAAGTGGGGCGGACGCTGATTGTAAACCCCGGTACGGCAAGACGTTGGCAGATGGGGCATCCGCACGTGGTTATCGTAGAGCTTGATGGTATGACCGCCGAAGCGGTCGCGCTGATTTAGTAATCAAATTCGGGGGTTTGTGACGATAAGATAAATAATGTTTTTCGCCTATATCGACTGAGATAGTGTTTGAAAAAAGGGGCGATAAAATCAAGGTTTTCGCGGCAGTTGGCCGAAAACTATCCGAAGTTGTTGCCGCTGAAGTGACAGTGTTCGTGCGGTTGTAATTTGATCGTTTGTTTGGCTTCGGCAGCAGATGAGTCGAGGCAGAAGGAAGAGCTAAGTATGATTATGAAAAATTTTGTGGGTAAATATATGAAGATATTCGAAATCAAAGAAAAGGCAAAAGCATTAGGCATCAAGCCGGGGAACATGAAGAAGACGGAGCTCATTCATGCGATTCAAACGGCGGAAGGGAACACACCGTGCTTCGGCGGAAGCAGCAACGGCAGTTGTCCGCATACGAATTGCTGCTTTATGGATGAGTGCCTGACGGTGAAGTGTGGCTGCAGCTAACTTTTCGCCTTAAACGTCAATTCGGTTCATTTGCAGGTCGCTTCTTCAATGGAGCGGACAGGGTGTCTATGTGCCGCAGGAGGCCCAATCAGCCGGTTGAAATTTCAGCCCCTCTGTTGTAATATGCTCACATGAAAAATCGGTTATTTGGCCTGTCAGGCAAATGTGCGCTTGTAACCGGAGCGAGCCGTGGAATCGGAGCGGCGATAGCGAAGGGTCTTGCGCAGGCCGGCGCTGATGTGGCGATTCTTGCCCGTGATGTAAAAGCGCTCGATGCAGTCAAATCGCAAATCCAGAAACAAACAGGGAAAAAAGTCTGGACATTTTCTTTAGACTTTGAAGCGATTGATAAAATCGAAGCAGGGTTCGAAGAGATAGTTAAACAAACCGGCGGGGTGGATATTCTTGTCAATTGCGCAGGGACATCTCGAAGAGCGAACGCAGAAGACGTGGAACTTGCGGACTGGCAGAAGGTGCTGGATATAAATCTCACCGCGGTGATGAAATTATCGCAGGCGTTTTGCAACAGCAGAAAACAAGCAAAACGGGGCGGCAGGATTATCAATATCGGTTCGCTGATGTGCCACGGCGCAAGGCCGCAGACGATGGCGTACGCTGTGAGCAAGAGCGGAATTCTCGGTTTGACGAAATCGCTGGCGGTCGAGTGGGCAAAATACAATATCAATGTCAACGCAATCGCGCCGGGATACATCGTTACGGATTTGACTGCGAAATTAAAGGCTGACAAGGATTTCGACGCGTGGGTGCTTTCGCGGACGCCTATGGCCAGATGGGGTAATCCGGAAGATTTGGTCGGGGCTGCCATTTTTTTAGCTTCGAACGCAGGTAACTTCGTTACAGGCCAAATGTTATACGTTGATGGTGGCTGGACTGCGGCGGTTTAGCGGGTATTTTCTTGACCTTTTGATGTCGGTGCGCATATAATGTGCAATTCTTGTAGTTTCAGCAGTATGAAGGTTTATTTGGATAATCAAAGATGGTCAGGATGATGAAAAGAGGGGGACGGTACCTCAAGGGGGCCGCACTCGGTAAGTTGGGTTTCTGCACATCGTGGGCGGTCAGCGTCCGTAGCGGCGGACCCGA
>Ga0315273_10006990_pt1 | contig 14096 bp, 11 predicted proteins | sample YL17G02_0_MG_FD_205753 | JGI IMG/M metagenome (GOLD analysis project Ga0315273, IMG submission 205753) | Sediment microbial communities from Yellowstone Lake, YNP, Wyoming, USA - YL17G02_0 | ecosystem: Environmental > Aquatic > Freshwater > Lake > Sediment | place: USA: Wyoming | collected... | reverse complement strand
TCAAGCTTCTCGCCCGGCTCCACGACGAGGAACTCCTCGTCGTGCGGGCCGTTGACCAGTTTGTCGAGGTAACGCAGCGAGCCCTCGAGGTACTCGATGGGGAGGCGGTAGAAGGCGCTCACCATCTCGACGTACGGACGCAGCGTCTCGAGCTCGACGACCCCCGTGTCGATCACGGCGATCCGCGTGTAGTTGGCGAGGATCATGCGGGCCAGCGCGGCCGCCTTCTCCTCGCCGTACTTGGGAATGATCTTGAGGTAGTCCTTGTACGGGTCGTCGATGAAGTCGATCCAGCCGCGCGTGTAGTAGAAGGTCCCGGGGCAGCCGCGGTGCTCCTCGAGGTAGCGCCGGCGCGAGCCGAGCAGCAAGGAGATGCAGTCGTCGGCGGCGGGTACGACAAGCCGGTGGCATCCTGCCTCGAGGCCCACGGTGCCGTTGCTGCAGCGCCCGCAGCAGAGCAGGATCTCGCGCTCTCCGGGCGTGGCGTCGATCTTCTCCTGCAGGGCGGCGCGCAGCCTGTCCGGGTAATCGTGCAAGGCTCCGTCGATGAACTCGATCTCGAGGCCGGGATTGACGCGCTCGATCTCGTCGCGGAGGACCTCGCAGGCGATGATCTTCGGTCGGTCATCCATGCGATCGTTCTCCAAAGTGGGCGTTCTCCAGGGGCAGTATACTGCAGGCGCACGTGACCGCGGCAGGGGGGAAGGCAGTGGCGGCTGAGCGCGAGGGGTTCATCCAGATCTATACAGGCGACGGCAAGGGTAAGACCACGGCCGCCCTTGGTCTCGTTCTCCGGGCGCTGGGCCAGGGCCTGAAGCCGGCCGTCCTGCAGTTCATGAAGTCCGACCCCACCTGGGGTGAGATCGTGACGCTGCGCAGGCTGGACGTCCCCGTCCTGCAGTGTGGCGCCGAAGACTGGGTGTTCATGGGCGAGGCCACGGCGGAGGACCTCGCCGCCGCGGCCGCCGGCCTGGCGCAGGCGCGGGCGCTGGTGAGCAGCGGCGACTACGATCTTGTCGTCCTGGACGAGTTGATCACGGCCGTGTATTTCGAGCTGATCCCCGTGGCCGCCGTGCTCGCCATGATGGCGGCCCGGCCGCGCGCCGTTGAGCTCGTGCTCACGGGCCGCCGCGCGCCCGAAGTACTCATCGCGGCGGCCGATCTCGTCACCGAGATGCGGCCCCTCAAGCACTACTACGACGCCGGCGTGCAGGCGCGTCGCGGCATCGAGTTCTGACATGCCGCCGCGTCGCGGGGCGGCGCGCTTCCGCACCGTGGCGTGACGCGTCGACGATGGTAGGATCGGCCCCGTGACGCACACCCTCATCTATCCCCACACCACCATCCACAACGCCGCCGGTCATCTCGAGATCGGCGGCTGCGACGTGGTCGATCTTGCCCGCGAGTTCGGCACGCCGCTCTTCATCTACGACGAGCAGACGCTGCGCGAGCAGTGCCGTGCCTATCGCACGGCCTTTGGCGCGCTCACCGAGTCGTTCGAGATCGTCTACGCCAGCAAGGCGTTCAGTTGCCGGGCGATGTGTGAGCTGATCGCCCAGGAGGGCCTGTCGCTCGACGTCGCCACCGGCGGCGAGCTGACCGCGGCCGTGGCCGCGGCGTTCCCGCCCGAGCGCATCTACTTCCACGGCAACAACAAGTCGGTGGCCGAGATCGAGGCTGGTCTCGACGCGGGCATCGGGCATTTTGTCGTCGATTCACTCGAGGAGATCGCGCGGCTGGAGTCCGCGGCCGCCGGGCGCGGCCGCGTCCAGGAGGTCCTCGTGCGCGTGACGCCCGGGGTGCGTCCCAACACGCACGATTTCGTGCAGACCGGCCAGCAGGACAGCAAGTTCGGTCTCGGCCTTGCCGACGGCCGCGCCGAGGAGGCCGTGCGGCGCATCCACGCCGCCGCCCATCTGGAGCTGGTCGGCGTCCACGCGCACATCGGCTCGCAGATCTTCGAGCTGTCCTCGTATCGTCGCGAGGTCGAGGTGCTCTTCATCGCCATCGACGACTGGCGCCGCGACGTCGGCTTCGAATGCCGGGTCTTCAACATCGGCGGGGGCCTTGGGATCCGCTACACGAGCGCCGACATGCCGAGCTCGATCGCCGAGTTCGCCGAGGTGAGCGTGACCGCGGTGAGAGACGGCGCCGCCCGGCACGGCATGGTCATGCCCAGGCTCTTCGTCGAGCCCGGCCGCAGCATCGCCGGCAAGGCGGCGGTGACGGCCTATACGGTCGGCACGGTCAAAGTGATCCCCGGGGTGCGCACCTACGTCGCCGTGGACGGCGGCATGAGCGACAACCTGCGGCCGATGCTCTACGACTCGCGCTACGAGGCGATGCTGGCCAACAAGGCGGAGACGCCGCCGACCGAGGTCGTGACCGTCGCCGGCAAACACTGCGAGTCCGGCGACGTGCTGGTGCGCGATGTGCACATCGCCCCACCCGAGCCGGGCGACATCCTCGTCACGCCCGGCACGGGAGCCTACGGCTACGCGATGGCGAACAACTACAACGCGCAGCCGCGGCCGGCGGTGATCCTCGTCGATCGCGGTACGGCCCATGTCATCATCGCGCGCGAGACCTGGGTCGACCTGCTGCGCCTGCAGCGCCCGCTCGCTTAGCCGGTCGTCGCGCCCTTCGGGGGCTCGCCCGGCCGGCGGCTCTGACGCGTCATCCGTCTGCGCGTTCTCGCCGGGGCACGGGGCTCTCTCAGGGGCCGCCGCCGTCAGGCACGTCTATCCGCGAGATCCTCCGTGTCGCTCGCCGAACACGGTTCTCATATACTCGGAGACGAAGGTGAGTCGCGCGACCGTCGCACTCCCGGTCGCGCCGGAGACGCGGAGGATCACGTGGATACAGTAGGCATCGGGCTCCTCGGCTACGGCACGGTCGGCTCCGGCGTGGGTACGCTTCTCGCCAGGAACGCCGAGGCCATCCGTCTTGCGACCGGCAAGCATGTCTCCCTGCGGCGCGTCCTCGAGAAGGATCCGGGTTTCAGCGCACCCGGTCTGGATCCGGCGCTGCTCACGACGCGTTTCGAGGACATCCTCGAGGACCCCGAGATCGAGATCGTCGTCGAGCTCATCGGCGGGACCGGCGTGGCCCTCGACTTCCAGCGCCGCGCCCTGCGCGCCGGGAAGCACGTGATCACGGCCAACAAGCAGCTCCTCGCCCAACACGGCGCGGAGCTTCTTGAGGCGGCTCAATCTGCCGGCGTCCACCTGCGCTTCGAGGCCAGCGCCGTCGGCGCCGTGCCCATCGTCAAGGTCCTTCGCGAGTCGCTCGTGGCGGCCGAGGTGAAGACGGTCTTCGGCATCGTCAACGGCACGACCAACTACATGCTCAGCGCCATGGCGGCGACCGGGGCCGAGTACGCCGACGTCCTCAAGGAGGCGCAGCGCCTGGGGTACGCCGAGGCCGACCCTACCGAGGACGTGGGCGGCAAGGACGCGGCCGCCAAGATGGCGATCCTGAGCTCGATCGCCTTCCATAGCCGGACGAACCTCAGCGACGTGGAGTACGAGGGCATCACCAACGTCACGTCGCTCGATATCGCCCACGGCAAGCGCCTCGGCCTCGTCGCCAAGCTTCTCGGCGTCGCCAAGCTCGTCGACGGCGGCATGAACGTCCGCGTCTACCCGGCCTTCCTTCCCTGCGCTCATCCGCTGGCCGGCGTGACCGGCGCCTACAACGCCGTCTTTCTGGAGAGCGACACCTTCGACGAGATCATGCTGTTCGGCCCGGGCGCGGGCAGCGTCCCGACGGCCTCCGCCGTGATCGGCGACATCATCTCCGTGGTGAACACCGTCAAGGGCAGCTTCGTGCAGAACTGCATGTGCTACAGAGATCTGCCCTTCTTCCCCGATGCCGACATGGTGTCGCGCTTCTACCTGCGCCTCCGGGTCGCGGATCAGTCTGGTGTCCTGGCCAAGATCAGCGCCCTCTTCGGCGAGGAGGCCGTCAGCATCCACTCGATGGTGCAGGAAGGACGCGGCGACGAGGCCGAGCTCGTGCTCGTCCTTCACCCGGTGCGCGAGGCGCAGTTCTTCGCCGCCCTGGGAAGGATGAAGCTGCTGAGTGTGGTCAGGGGCGAACCCAGCGTGATCCGCGTCGAAGGAGAGGTCTGACGATGGGCGGCGGCATGGGCAAGGGCAAACGGGGGACGCTCGGCATCCTCACGGGTGGCGGCGACGTGCCGGGGCTCAATCCCGCGATCCGCGCGGTCACGTTGCGCGCCCTGCACGCGGGCTTCAACGTCATCGGCATCCGCCACGGCTGGGGCGGTCTGGTGGAGCTGCAGCGCGAGGACGGCGCCGACAACAGCGACTGCTGGATGGAGCTCACCGAGGAGCTCGTCAATCGCCACGTGCACGTCGGGGGCACTCTCCTGCACTCCTCGCGCACGCGTCCGAGCGCCGTCCCGCTCAAGGATGTACCGGAGCATCTGCGCGGCACGTACCTGGCCGAGAAGAACGACCTGACTCCCGAGGTGCTCGCCAATCTTGAGTACCTCGGTATCGACTACCTCGTGCCGATGGGCGGCGACGACACGCTGAGCTACGCCGTGGAGCTCGGCCGGCACGGCTTCCCCGTCGTCGCGTTGCCCAAGACGATGGACAACGACGTGCCGGGCACGGAGTACTGCATGGGGTTCAGCACGTGCGTCACGCGCACCATCGAGCTCGCTCACCAGATCCGCAGTTCGGCGGCGTCTCACGAGCGCATCGTGGTGCTCGAGGTCTTCGGTCGCTACGCCGGCTTCACGGCGCTGCTGCCGACCATCGCCGGCGCCGCCAACCGCTGTGTCATCCCCGAGTGGAAGTTCGACCTGAGCCGTCTTGCCAGGCTGCTCGTCGCCGATCGCCGTGACAATCCGGATAAGTTCTCAGTGTGTCTTGTGAGCGAGGGCGCCATGCCGGAGGGCGGCGAGATGGTCTTTCAGGGGGCGGAGACCGACCAGTATGGCCACGCCAAGCTCGGCGGCATCGGGAAGCGCGTGAGCGCCAGGATCAAGGAACTGGCGCCGGCTCACGACGCCAGGAGCAAGATCGAGATGATCCACATGAACCTGGGCTACTTTGTGCGCAGCGGCCCGCCGGACGCCCTGGATTCGATCGTCCCGACGGTGTACGGCAACCTCGCCGTCGACCTGCTGCTGCGCGGCGAGACCGGGCGCATGGTGGCGCTGAACGGGGGCTGCTATGGCTCCGTGCCGCTCGACACCGTCGTCGATCACAAGAAGGTCGTCGATGTGGAGAGGTTCTACGACACGGAGCGTTACACGCCGAAGTACGGGGCCTTCGAGCTGCAGCCGATGCACCTCTTCGGTGGCCTCGGCCGCCGCACCGCAGGATAGGCATGAGCCGCGGATCCACTCCCAAACGCGTGCTGCTGGTGCCCGACGGCATGGCGGACGACCCACTCGTCGAGCTCGACGGCCGCACCCCTCTGGCGGTGGCCGACACGCCCAACATGGACGCCCTGGCGCAGCGGGGGACGCTGGGCCTCGTGCACACCGTCCCCGCGGGGATGTCGCCGAGCAGCGACGTCGCCAATCTCTCGGTGCTGGGCTACGACGCGGCGGCCGTGTACAGCGGGCGCAGCCCGCTCGAGGCCGCCAACATCGGCGTGGAGCTCGGTCCCGGCGACGTCGCCTACCGCTGCAACTTCGTGACCATCGTCGACGGCGTCATGAGGGACCACGCCGCCGGGTACATCACCACGGACGAGAGCCGCCGCTGCATCGCGGCCCTGCAGGCCGCGCTGGGCGGCGGCGCCTTCGAGTTTCACGCCGGCGTGAGCTATCGCAACCTGATGGTCTGGCGCGGCGGTGCGCTCGTGCCCTGCACGCCGCCGCACGACATCCTCGACCGGCCGGTCGAAGGCTACCTGCCTGGAGTGCAGGCGGGCGCCCGCGGCGACCCTGCGGCCCAGGCTCTCGTCGAGCTGCGGCGCCAGGCTGATGAAGTGCTCGCCAGCGTGCGCCCTGCGACCAACGCGTGGTTCTGGGGCGAAGGCACGGCGCCGAGCATGCCGCGCTTCGAGCGGCTCTACGGCCTGAGCGGCGCCGTCGTCGGCGCCGTCGATCTCATCCGCGGGATCGGCCGCTACGCCGGCCTCGAGGTACTCGACGTTCCCGGCGCGACCGGCGACCTTGCCACCGACTACGGCGCGAAAGCCCGCGCCACCGTGGCGGCTCTCGAGCGGCACGACTTCGTCTGGATCCACGTCGAGGCGCCCGACGAGGCAGGCCATATGGGCGATCTGCGCGAGAAGATCAGAGCCATCGAACGCGTCGACGCCGAGGTTTTGGGCCCCGTCCTGGCGTCCCCGCGCCGGCCTTCGGTCCTCGTCCTCCCCGACCACTACACGCTGCTGCGCACGCGTACGCACGCCGGGAGGGCGGTGCCCTTCGTCTTCGCGCGAGGTGACGCCATGGGTGAGGCAGCGCCGGCGCGGCGCTATTCGGAGGCAGCGGCGGAGGCGACGGGGGTCGTCATCCCCGATGGTCCGACGCTTGTCCGTCTGTTCCTCGGGGCTACGGGGTGAGCACTGGCCGGCGCCGCTCGGCGTCGCGGGCGCCAGCACTATTGAGTCGAGGCACAGCAAGGTCATGAGCGTGTCACCAGCCGATCCCGCACCGATCGCTCTCGGCGATGAGGGCGACCCTTCGGCGCGCGCTGAGCGGGTCGTGACGATGGACGCCGAGCGCTACGTCATGAGCGCAGGGCGCGTGCCGCACCTGGCGGCCAAGGAAGGCGACCTCTTCCTCTACACCAACGACGTCGGGCAGATCCCGGGGAGCGAGAACTCGGAGCTGGGGTTGTACTACCGCGATACGCGGTATCTCAGCCGGTTCGAGTTGCTGGTCGCAGGGCGACCCCCGGTGCTGCTCTCTTCGACCGCCGAGAGTGGTTACGGCGCGACCATCGAGCTCACCAATCTGGAGTCGCGGACCGTGGACGGTCGCCTGCTGCCGCAGGCCGGCGTCCACATACGGCGCAGGCGCTACCTCGCCGATCGTCTGCACGAGTCGATGCATGTGCACAACTACCATCATGCCGAGGTCGAGCTGCTCATCGACCTGCACTTCGCCGCCGACTTCGCGGACCTCTTCGAGGTCCGCGGCCTGCGGCGCCGCAAGCGCGGCACGCGGCTGCCGGCGAGAGAGGAAGCCGACAAGCTCGTGCTCGCCTACATGGGCCTTGACGACGTTGCCCGCCAGACTGTCGTCCGCTTCCTCGACCGACCGGAGTCGGTGAAGCAGGGCCGGGCGCGCTACCAGCTGCGTCTGGCGCCCGGCGAGAGCACGGAGATCTGCTTCGAGGTGCGGATCGTCGTTCCCGACCCTCCGCCCGCGATCCACGGTGGTTTTCGCGAGAAGCTGGTGGAGCTCCGCGAAGAGCACCAGCGCTGGGATGCGGGCGCCACCGAGATCGTCACCGACAACGCCCTTGTCAACGATGTCCTGCGGCGCGGGCGAGACGACCTGAGGATGCTCGGCGCGGACGTGGATGGGCAGCGCGTCGTCCTCTCCGGCGTGCCTTGGTTCGTGGCGCCCCTGGGGCGCGAGATGCTGCTCGTCGGCCTCGAGACTCCGTTCCTCGACCTGCGCTGGTCCCAGGCCGCCGTGGACTACCTCGGGGCTCGCCAGGGCAAGGCGGAGAGTGCCTTCCGGGAGGAGCAGCCGGGCAAGATCATGCACGAGCTGCGCCGCGGCGAGCTCGCGGCGCTGCGCGCCATCCCGCACACTCCCTACTACGGGTCCGTCGATGCGACGCCGCTCTGGCTCCTCCTCGTGACCGAGCTGACGATGTGGACCGGCGATCTCGATCGGTTCGATCAGCGGCAGCCAGCGATCGACGCGGCGCTCGCGTGGCTGGACACCTACGCCGATCTCGACGGCGACGGGTTCATCGAGTATCAGCAGCGATCTCGCGCAGGGCTCAAGAACCAGGGTTGGCGCGACGGGCGCGACGCGGTCTTTCACACCGATGGGACCCCGGCCCAGGGCCCGATCTCTCTGGCCGAGACGCAGGCGTACGTGTTCTACGCCAAACGGCGCCTCGCCGCCATCTACGGGCAGCTCGGCGACGTGGAGCGCTCCCAGCGCCTCATCGCCGAGGCCGCCGCGTTGCGACGGCGCTTCAACGAGCGCTTCTGGATGGAGGAGGAGGGTTTCTTCGCCATGGCCCTCGACGGCCAGAAGCGCCAGGTGAAGACCGTGTGCTCGACGATCGGGCACGCTCTCTGGGCGCGCATCATCGCCGACGAGCACGTGCCGAGCGTGGTCCGGCGGCTCATGGCGCCTGACATGTACACCGGCTGGGGGGTGCGCACCATCAGCGAGGAGATGCGTGGCTACAACCCTGTGAGTTTCTACGACGGCAGCGTGTGGCCGCACGACACCGCCATCGCCGCGAGCGGGATGAAGAAGCACGGCTACGCGCAGGAGTCGAACCTGCTGGCATGGGGGCTCGTGGAGGCCGCCGCCGCGCACGAGTACTCCCGTCTGCCGGAGCTCTTCTGCGGCTTCACGCGGCAGGCCATCAACAAGCCGGTCTCGTTCCCGATGGCCTGCTCGCCCGATGCAGGGTCAGCGGGGGCGTTGTTCCTCATCCTGCAGTCAATGGTCGGGGTGTACGCCCAGGCCGAGGCCAACATCGTCTACGTGCACAATCCGGTGCTTCCCAAGTGGCTCGGCGAGGTGACCTTCGGCAACCTGCGCGTAGGTCGCACGACGATGCGCCTGCGCTTTCGCCGCGAAGGCGGCCAGACGACCTTCTCGGTGCTCGACAAGCAGGGACCCGGTCGGATCATCGTCGTGGAGTGAGCCGCGCGGCCTGGCTCGAGCTCGGAGCATGCGGGCTGCTCTTGTTCTGCGCCCAGCGTCCGATATACTGAGCGTCCTGTCCGGCGCAGTCACCTCGCCGGGATCCTGCTCGCAGACACACGGGACGCCCCGCCTGATCCGCCGCCCAGCGGCTCAGCCTCATCCACGGACAGCGACGGTAGTGGGAAACTGACGCGACATGTGACATACTCAGCAGCGGAGCCCGGGCGGACTCCATCTCCGATCACTCCATTCATCTCTACTCGCACGACATCCCCAGCGTCACGGCCGCACGCTACGCCGGCCGGCGCCAGAGGTCTCAGGAGCCCATGGAAACGCAAGAACAGACAGAGCAGATAGCGATCACGGCACAGCCCGAGGCGCCGAGCGCGGACGCGCCGGCTGCGCCGGTCACGCCACCACCGACGCCGGAGGTCGCCGCAGCGACGACACAGGCGCCGACGCTCCAGCCGACGCCCCAGGCGCCCGCCCCATCACCGCCACCGCCTGCGGCCGACGCCGCCGCGGCTGCGCCACCGCCTGCGGCCGACGTCGCCCCGGCGCCCACGCCGTCCGACGACGGCGCGCCGCCGGCTGCGGAGTACCCGTCGGGCGACGAGCGTCAGGCCGCGCCGCCAGGCGAGCGCCAGGGCCAGTCTTCGGGGCGTCCGCAGGTCGCCGGCAAGGGAGAAAGGGCCCGTCGTGGGCGCGATCGCGAGCGCGGCAAGCCGCGCGAAGCGCGCGAGCCTCGCGAACGGCAGGAGCGGGTCGAAGGCCCGCCCATCCCCTGCAACGGCATCCTCGATGTGCTTCCCGACGGCTTCGGCTTTCTGCGCACGAACGGCTTCACGCAAGGCGACCACGACGTCTATGTGTCGCTCAGCCAGATCCGTCGTTTCGGCCTGCGCCGCGGTGACGAGATCGACGGGCACGTGCGCGAGCCCAAGGACAACGAGAAGTACAACGCCTTGCTCAAGATCGACACGGTCAACGGCATGGACCCGGACGAGGCCCGCAAGCGGCCCGTCTTCGAGAAGCTCACGCCACTGTATCCCGACGAGCGTCTGCGCCTGGAGACCGAGGAGCACGACACCGCGGCGCGCATCATGGACCTCATGTGCCCGATCGGCAAGGGACAGCGCGGGCTCATCGTCTCGCCGCCCAAGGCGGGCAAGACGACCATCCTCAAGAAGCTCGCCAACTCCATCGCGCGCAACAACCCGGACGTGGACCTCTTCGTCCTGCTGGTCGACGAGCGCCCGGAAGAGGTCACCGACATGCAGCGCTCGGTGGTGGGCACGGTGGTGGCGAGCACCTTCGACCAGCCCAGCGAGAACCACGTGCAGGTCACCGAGCTGGTGCTCGATCGCGTCAAGCGGCTCGTCGAGATGGGCCACGACGTCGTCGTGCTGCTCGACTCCATCACGCGCATGGCGCGCGCCTTCAACCTCAACACGCCGGCCAGCGGCCGCATCCTCTCGGGCGGCGTGGACTCCACGGCGCTGTACCCGCCGAAGAAGTTCTTCGGCGCCGCGCGCAACATCGAGGAGGGCGGCTCGCTGACCATCCTCGCCACGGCGCTCGTCGACACCGGCTCGCGCATGGACGAGGTGATCTTCGAGGAGTTCAAGGGCACCGGCAACATGGAGATCCGTCTCGACCGGCGCCTGGCCGACAAGCGCGTCTTCCCCGCGATCGATATCGACGCCACGGGCACGCGCAAGGAGGAGCTCCTCATGGATGCCGCTGAGGCGGCCGCCGTCTGGAAGCTGCGCGGCGTGCTCCACAGCCTCGAGCCATCGGCCGCCATCGAGCTCCTCATCAAGAAGGTGCGCGAGACGCATAGCAATGCCGAGTTCCTGGCGGCGCTGCAGAAGAACACGCGGTAGTTTGTGCTATCATGCCGTCTTGGTCCGATTCGCGGGCCCCATGACGCCATCATCCGGATGCACCGAAGGGATCCGTCGCGATGAAGAAAGACATCCACCCGAAGTACGAAGAAGCGACCGTGCACTGCTCCTGCGGCAATACGTTCACGACGCGCAGCACGAAACCCGAACTGCGCGTCGAGCTCTGCTCGCAATGCCACCCGTTCTACACGGGCAAGCAGAAGCTTGTCGACTCGGGCGGTCGCGTCGAGCGCTTCAACCGCCGTGCCGACAAGAAGACCGACAGCAAGGACTGAGGGTCCCGGTGTGAGCGCGCACCTCAATGTCACGCTCCTGCAGTACACCCCAGACCCTGATCGTGCCGTAGCCATCGCCGGTCGGCTCTGCTATGCGCCGGTCTCGGCGGCCGAGCTCAAGCAGGACATGAGCGCCGAGGACGTCGGCAAGCTCGTGCGCATCCTCGTGCGCTCGGGGCATCACTCGGCCCTCGAGCATGCGTCGTTCACGTTCGCCGTCGACGGCGTCAGCCGTGCCTGTACGCACCAGATCGTGCGGCACCGCCTGGCGAGTTACAACCAGCAGTCGCAGCGCTACGTCACCTTCGGTCCGGTAGACAGCTTCGTCGTCCCGCCGAGCATCAGGGCGAACGCCGAGGCAGAGGCGGTGTTCCTCACGGCGATGGCGCAGGCGCGCGCCGCCTACGACACGCTGGTCGACATCGGGCTGGGCGAAGGCCGCAAGCGCGAGAGCGTGCAGGAAGACGCGCGTTTCGTGCTGCCCAACGCTGCCGAGACGAAGATCGTCGTCACCATGAACGTGCGCGAGCTGCGCCACTTCTTCCAGGTGCGCTGCTGTCACCGGGCGCAGTGGGAGATCAACGCTCTCGCGTGGCGGATGCGCGCGATGCTCAGGTCTGTCTCGCCCTATCTCTTTGAGGGCACAGGGCCAAACTGCCTCTACGGGGCCTGCGGCGAGGGCAAGATGACCTGCGGCGATCCCTACAAGCCAGAGGACGTCGACACTCCGGTGACGGCCGTCGGGTGAGGCTCGCTCTGAGCGGCCGTCGCTCAGTGCTGCGTCATACGACCGTCGCCGGATCCAGATCGAGGAAGGTGCCCATCGACGCCAGGCTTCGCGTGATCCTTGCACTTCCACTGCTTGTGGCGCGCCGCGCCCAGGTCGGCGGCCAGGCCGTCATCGAAGGCGTGATGATGCGTGGCGTGGCGAACTGGTCGCTGGCCGTGCGTCGGCCCGACGAGACGATCGGTCTGCACCAGTTCGCGCTGGTGAGCTGGATGACAGCGCACCCGATCCTCAAGACACCCGTCGTGCGCGGCGTCGCGGCGCTCGGTGAGTCCCTCGTCCTCGGCATGCGCGCCCTGTCCATCTCCGCCAACGAGTCTCTCGGGGAGGGCGAGGCCGAGATCACGCGCCGAGAGATGGGCATCACCATCGTCGTGGCGATCGCCCTGGCCCTCGGGCTGTTCTTCCTGCTGCCGCTGTTCCTCACCGGGCTCCTGCGCGACGAGATCGGGGAGGGCTTCGTCTTCTGGATGGTGGAGGGCCTCGTGCGCGTGGGCATCTTCGTGGCGTACCTCGCGCTCGTCACCCAGCTCAAGGACCTGCGCCGGGTCTTCGAGTACCACGGCGCCGAGCACAAGTCCATCCACGCCCTCGAGCATGGTGAGGAGCTCACTCCCGAGAACGTCGAGAAGTACTCGACGCTGCACCTGCGTTGCGGCACCTCGTTCCTGCTCGTCGTCATGGTCGTCAGTATCCTGGTCTTCGCGGTCGTGCAATGGCCGGCCTGGTACCTGCTCATCCTCAGCCGCATCATCCTGGTGCCGCTCATCGCCGGCATCAGCTACGAGATCATCAAGTTCGCCGGGCGGCACGAGACCAGCGCCGTCGTCAGGTTCGTCATGGCTCCCGGGCTGGCGCTGCAGTACATGACGACGAAGCCGCCGGACCGCGCCCAGATCGAGGTCGCCATCACGGCTCTGGAGAAGATCATCGAGCTTGAGCCGCAGGATCGGCCGCTGGAGAAGGGCGTGGAGGTCATGGCGTAGACTCTGCCCATGGCCACTCTCCACAACCTCATCGAAGAGATCGAGCGCTCCTACGAGGAGTTGAACGCGCAGCTCGCCGACCCAGAGACGATGGGTGACCGTGCGCGGTACACGGACGTGTCGCGCAAGCATGCCGAGCTCCAGCAGGTCTACGAGCTGACGCGCCGCGTGCGCGCCGCGGAACGTACCGTCGCCGACGCCGAAGGCCTCCTCGGCGACGCTTCATCCGACGCGGAGATGCGGGAGTTCGCCCAGGAGGAGCTGCTCCGGGGCCGGCGCGCGCTCGACGAGCTCAGCGAGGAGATCCGCGTGCGCATGCTCACCCGCGACCCCAGCGACGACAAAGACGTGATCATCGAGATCCGCGCCGGCACGGGCGGCAACGAAGCGTCGCTGTTCGCCGCCGACCTGGCGCGGATGTACACGCGTTACGCGCAAGCTAAGGGCTTCGCCGTCGACATCCTCAGCGCCAGCGAGAACGAGGACGGCGGCTACAAGGAGATCACGCTCGAGGCCCGCGGCCAAGGCGCCTATTCCGCGCTCAAGTACGAGAGCGGCGTGCACCGTGTCCAGCGGGTGCCGGCCACCGAGGCGGCGGGCCGTATCCACACATCGACGGCCACCGTGGCGGTGCTGCCGGAGGTCGAGGACGTCGAGGTCGAGATCCACCCCAACGATCTGCAGATCGACGTCTTTCGGGCACGCGGACCTGGCGGGCAGAGCGTCAACACCACGGACTCCGCCGTGCGCATGACGCATCTGCCCACGGGCTTGACGGTGAGCTGTCAGGACGAGAAGAGCCAGCTGCAGAACAAGGAGCGCGCCCTGCGCATTTTGCGCGCGCGCCTGTACGAGGCGGAGCAGGCCAGGCAGGACGAGGAGCAGGCCACGGCGCGGCGCAGCATGGTCGGCAGCGGCGATCGCTCGCAGAAGATCCGCACCTACAACTTCCAGCAGAACCGCGTCAGCGACCACCGTATCGGGCTCACCAGCCATCGCATCACGGAGGTGCTTGAGGGTGATCTCGACGAGTTCACCGAGGCTCTGGCGGCGGAGGACCGACGCAAACAGCTGGCCGCCGCGGGCGAGGCCTGACGCCATGAACGTGGCCGACGCGTTGCGCGCAGCGGCGCAGTGTCTGCGCGCCGGTGGTTCGCGCTCCCCGCGCCTGGACGCCGAGCTTCTTCTGGCGGCCGGGCTCGGCGTCGACCGCGTGGGCCTCTTCAGGTCTCCAGAGCGCGAGCTTTCGGCGGAGGAGGCCGAACGCTTCGCCGAGTTCGTGCGGCGCCGAGAAGCTTT
>Ga0315273_10006988_pt1 | contig 14097 bp, 15 predicted proteins | sample YL17G02_0_MG_FD_205753 | JGI IMG/M metagenome (GOLD analysis project Ga0315273, IMG submission 205753) | Sediment microbial communities from Yellowstone Lake, YNP, Wyoming, USA - YL17G02_0 | ecosystem: Environmental > Aquatic > Freshwater > Lake > Sediment | place: USA: Wyoming | collected... | reverse complement strand
ACAAGTACATCGATTACTACAACAATTCGCGAATCAAGGTTAAACTAAAGGGACTGAGCCCTGTTCAGTTCAGAACTCAGTCCCAGTTTCTTACCTAATTTTTGTCCAATAATCGGGGTGCACTACATTCACGGGCCGCCTTTTTATTTTAACCCGCCCGGTACTTTATTCCTATCTCAACTATTGACATTTTCCTTGAAATGGATATACTATTGGTATATTTGGTCTGACCACCATACCACAGGACTTGTATGAAAATCCAACCAATTGCCCATAAAACACTCGCTGAAACTGTCGCCGGAAAACTGGCCGCCTCCCTGCTCGACGGCAGCCTGCCTCCCGGCGCTCAACTGCCCGCTGAACGGGACCTGATGGCCCAACTGGGAGTCAGCCGCGCTACCCTGCGTGAAGCGCTAAAGGCGCTGGAAGAATTCAGGTTGATCGAATCCCGGCCTAATGTCGGGTGGTTCGCACATGCCATTGACGAAGGTAATGTCACCAAGGCACACGAACTAACGAGTGCGGTCGAAAGAACCACTTCGCGTCCGGCGACCAATGAGCCGCCGACCGGTCCCCTGCGCGTACCGGTCGCACCGGAAAAACCGCTCCACATCCCCAACCTGCACACCGACCGGCTGGGCACGTTCGAGTTCATCTCCTGGTGGGACCGGGAAAAGGTCCAGAACGCCCGCGTTATGGTGGTCGGGGCCGGGGCATTGGGCAACGATGTCATCAAGAACCTGGCGTTGATGGGAGTCGGTTACATCTATATAGTTGATTTCGACACCATCGAAGCAGCCAACCTGAGCCGGTCGGTTTTATTTCGTGAATCCGATAATAACCGCAGCAAAGCTGAAGTCGCCGCCGCCCGCGCCAAGGCCCTCAACCCGCAGATCCATGTTCAGTATTTAAATGGCGACGTGACGACCCAACTCGGATTGGGCGTCTTCCGCCGCATGGACGTGGTGATCGGCTGCCTGGATAACCGTGAAGCCCGCCTGGCTGTTAATCGTTTCTGCTACTGGATGAACAAGCCCTGGGTGGACGGGGCCATCCAAGAACTGCTCGGACTGGCACGCGTCTTCGTCCCCGGTCAGGGCGCTTGCTACGAGTGCACCCTGACAGAACAGGCTTTACGCGACCTTTCCTTGCGCTACTCCTGCCCGCTGCTGGCCAGGCAGAATATTTTACTGGGCAAGGTGCCCACCACTCCCACCATCGCCTCGATAATCGGCGGGATACAGTCGCAGGAAGCACTCAAACTGATCAACGGAATGCCGGTCGAACCGGGCAAGGTCATCCACTATAACGGCATGGTCAACGAGATGCATACCACCGCCTACGTCCCACGCCATGACTGTGAGAGCCATTGGAATTACGGTCAGGTGACCGAATTGCCGGCTCGCGCCGAGCGTACCACCATGGAGGACATGCTGCGCATTGCCCGCGCGGACCTGGGACCGGAGGCTCTGGTCGAACTGGACCAGGAACTGATCACTTTTCTAAAATGCACTACCTGCCAGACTGTCGAGCAAGTACTGAAGCCTTTAAGCGCGGTTAGCTTCGAGGCTGGTCACTGCCCCACCTGCGGGACATTGCGCGAGACCGGCTTGACCCACGTCATCACAGGCGAGGAAAACTATCTGCACCGTACTCTTTCCAACGTCGGCGTGCCGCCACTGCACATCCTGCGCGCCCACAACGGACAGGAATACCGCTTTTACGAGTTGACCGGCGACCTGCCCGAGGCGTTGCACTTCCACCACTTCGAGCAGACCGGTCAAACTGCGCCGGCTCGCGGACGTGTCCGCCTAAAGAGCGATAATGACCTCAAAGACTCCCCCAAAAGCCTGGCGCAGGGACGTGTGAAACTGCATGAATGATTTGAGATCAAACCATGATCCTGACTGTAAATTCCATGCGTAATCCGGCCTCTCCCCCGCCCGAGCCAGTTCAACTCGTATTGGCGCGCAAGCTCATCCTGCTCATCCTGCTCATGATTGCGGCAGCTCTGGGTCTGGTCATGCTGCTTCAACGCATCCGGATTTATTCTCTGCTTTTACCCCACCTCCTTAGCGACTCTATCATAGGATTAATCGCCGGTTCCTCTGCCCGTTGGGTCATGCGCAAACAGACTGGGTTCCTGCGTGTCACGTCTGCAGTGGCATTCCTGATCGGCGGGCTGGAACTGTTGGGTTGGTTTACAGGCTGGCAGATCGGTCTGGGCCCGCTGAAATTTGATCAAACCAGCGTGGACTGGTACAGTCTGGGTCAATTGCTTCTTGGAGCAGGGATAGCAATCCTGGCCCTGGTTGCCTGGACACAGCCCGCCTCCCCGGTTGTCAGTCCTGCACCAGCACCAAAATCCGGCAAACGAGCCCCGCGCGCGCGGCAGATCCCGAAAAAACGCCCGAGTCGCTCTGCCCGGCCCAAGCTCCAACCTGCACCAGCAATGGTTGCCGAACGGTCCGTCGAACCGAAACGCAAACGACCTGCCCATCGCAAACCAATTTTGCAGCTTTCCGGTCAAGAAGAACATCGTTGTCCTTATTGCCTGGAATTGATTGAGCCGCACGACAGGCGCGGTACGGTGGAATGCAAAATTTGCCATACCCTGCACCACGCCGATTGCTGGGCCATCACCGGGGCATGCCAGGTGCCTCATTACACCGCTTGATAGGAGAAACCCATGCCTGATCTAAACGTGACCATTGTGTTGCCCAGCGGCGGGGCGCGCACCGCCGAAGTCCCCGACGATGTCAGCGTGCATGACCTGCTGACAGAACTGACCTCCCTGTTGTCGTTGCCCACGGTCGGGCCGGATGGGCGCCCAATGTACTACCGGCTGGACAGCAAAGCTCTCGGCCGTGAACTCAAAGACGATGAGACCCTGGTCTCCGCCGGGGTGCTCGAAAATGACCGGCTGATGCTGACTGCCGATATCACCGCCGGCGCCACCCGCCTCGACCAAAGCCCGCGCATGCGCCGGCTGCGCGCCGACCACGAATTGATGAAAGAGTTGTCCTCCCGCAGCGACCTGATCAGTTTCGAGACCAGGGTGGCCCGCCCCAACCTGCCCCCCGAAACCTACATCGTGACCTTCAAGTGCAAAGGCATCCTGGACGTGGATCGCCAGGGAAATCCCAGGTTCGGCAGCCGCCACCAGGTGGAAATCTACCTGCACAATCAGTACCCGCAGCGCTGGCCGGGCATGAAATGGCTGACACCCATCTGGCACCCCAACATCAACCACCTGAACGGTTCGGTCTGCATTGACGCCGCCTGGTGGACCGCCAGCCGCTCCCTCGACCGCCTGGTGGTCATGCTCGGCGAAATGCTCCAGTACAAAAACTTCCACGACGACCCCACTAAACCGCCGTTCCCTTGGGATCCGGAAGCGGCGCGTTGGTGCCGGGAATACCGCAAGTTGCACGCCGCTGCATTCCCCGTGGATCAGCGTGAACTGTTGCGCCCTGAACGCGTCAAATTGAAACCCGTCCAGGCCAGGACAAAACCCAGGATCCACCTCAAGTAATCTTTCAACCGGCTGAGATCCAGCCACCACTCAAAAGGAGTCAAACCATGTCTGATCTATCCGTTACCGTCGTACTTCCTTCCGGAGGCAGCCGCACAGCCGATCTTCCCGATGATGTCGTCGTCAAGGAACTGATCCCGGAACTGACCACCTCTTTGGAACTCCCCGTCACCGGCCCGGACGGGCGCCCGATGTCCTACCGGCTCGACAGCAAAGCCCTCGGGCGCGAGCTGAAAGAAGATGAAACCCTGGCCCAGGCCGGTATCCCCAAAGATGACCGGCTGATGATGACCGCCGACGTCACGGCTGGCTGATCTTCTACTACCTCATGGACCGCTCCCGGTTCTCCCCGGAGCGGTCACCACTCCCAAATGTGAAAAATAAATCGAAAATGGCCATATCCCAGCTTCACGTTCTCCCATCTGAAGATCCTGCCCCTTCAATGGCAAGTATGCCCCTCAGCAACGCCAAACGCTGGTTCTCGCACCATGAAGATCCGGGGTTTTACCCGCATATCCCGGTGTTCGTCGCCCAGAGCGCGTATGGTCGTCTCGTGGAGCATGCCGCCAGCGACCTTGAACAGGAGGTGGGTGGCACCCTGGTGGGTACCTGGTCCATGGATTCCGAAAGCCGGCAGCAGTTCATCCATGTCGAAGCCGCCTTGCCAGCCCGCTTTACCAGGCAGGGCAGTTTGTATCTGACTTTCACCCAGGATAGCCTGGTGGACCTCCACGCCGAGATGGATGAGCACTATCCTGGCAAACAGATTCTCGGATGGTACCACACCCACCCTGGCATGGGCATTTTCCTCTCCCCTTATGATACCTGGCTCCACCACCACTTCTTTCCCGAACCATGGCAGGTGGCTCTGGTGATCGAACCGCATTCCGCTACCGGCGGCTTCTTCATTCGCCAGGCTGACGGGTCTCTGGATCCCGCTCGTTACTTCGGTTTCTACGAACTGGATGGCACATCCGGGCAGAGTCTCGTCTGCTGGAATAATCTGCAACAAGAATCGGAAACCGGTATGGAAAAAGGAGTTGATCTTCATGAATAGACGCATGCGCACGTTCTACTATGCCGTGTTTGGTGCCATCGGCGGGCTGATCGGCTGGCAGGTCAGCAATCTGCTCGGCCTGTCATTCGTTTCGAACCTATATCTCAGCGAAGCCGTGGTCGGTGCACTGGTGGGTTTGTGTATCGGTCTGCTGATCGGGATTGCCGAGGGCGCGCTGACCCTGAACCTGGTCCAGGCCGCCAGGTCCGGAGGCCTGAGCGGCTTGCTGGGATTGAGCGCCGGGGCCATTGGTCTGCCGCTAAGCGAATTCCTATTCCAGTCCGTCGGCGCCGGGATTTTGGGCCGCTCCCTTGGCTGGGCAGTATTCGGCTTGCTGATCGGCCTGGCCGAGGGCCTGGGCAGCAGGAGCCAGGTCTGGAAAGGCTTGCTCGGTGGGCTACTGGGCGGCGCGCTGGGCGGTGTCCTCCTGGAAGCGATGCAGAGTCTGCTGAAAGCCTCCATGCTCGGGAAAGCCATCGGTTTGGTACTGCTGGGAGCCTGCATCGGCGCGTTCATCTCGCTGATCACGGTCCTGCTCGCCCGCGCCTGGCTGGAGGTTAAAACTGGCAAACTCAAAGGCACCGAGTTCATCCTCGATAAGTTCATGCGCCTCAAGGGTCCCGCCATCGCCATCGGCAGCAGCCCGCTCAAGTCTGAGATCGTATTGCCCGACCCCGATATCGCCCCCCAGCACGCCATGCTGACCGGGGACGGCTGTCACTTCACGCTAAAAGATATGAGTCTTTCGGGGACCTTGGTCAACAAGCGCCGTATCGAGCGCAGCCAACTCACCAATAACTGCACCATCCACATGGGCAATACAGAAATGGTCTATCACGAGAAGAGGTAGAGATGAAAATACACACACGAGGTTTTCTTGCCGGTCTTGCGCTGCTGCTGTCATTCGCCCCGCTCCAATCGGCTTTGGCCCAGGTTGATAGAGCCCGACTGCGCATCACCCAGGTGGATAATTCCGCCTTCCCGCAGGTCACTGTCTACGTGTCTGTTACCAATGCCGCCGGTGAACCGCTGGCTGTTGACCCGGATCAGATCCAGATCTTCGAAGACGGCCAACACATGCAGCCCGGGCAGATCAGCGCCTCCGGCGAGATCGGCCCCCTCACCACCCTGCTGGTGATGGACGTTTCAGGCAGCATGTTCGATGAGGGCAAATTGACTTCCGCCAAAGCCGCCGCGCAGGCCTATGTCGAACAGATGCGCCCCGGCGATCAAGCCGGTCTGCTGACATTCAACACGAACGTGACCTATCTTCAAGCCCTCACCACCGACCGCTCTGCCCTGGTCCAGGCCATCAACAGCCTCGACGCCCGGGGCGATACCACCATGTTCGACGCCCTCGACCGGGCCGCCCAACTTTTACAGGCAGTGCCCGGGCGGAAGGCGATCATTGCCCTGACCGACGGGCTCGATAACCGCAGCAAGCGCAATGCGGACGAGGTCATCCAGGCCATCGGTGCGGGCGGTCTCTCCATCTCGACCATCGGCCTGGGCGACCCCTCCAAACTGGGGATCAACTCCGGGCTTGACGAAGCCGCCCTGCAGTCACTGGCAGCCCGCGCCGGGGGTGTCTATGGTTACGCCAACGATCCCGAGGCGTTACGCGGGCTGTATGAACAATATGGCCGCGCCCTGCAAAGTGAGTACAGACTCACCTATACCACCACCTCCACGCTGCGCGACGGTCTCGTCCGCACGCTGACCGCCTCGCTGGGTGGCTCGGCCTCCACTCAGACCACCTATAATCCGGGCGGCGTCCTGCCCGAAGTATCCCGGGCTGCCTCCTGGCCGGTATTCATCGCCATCCTGGCCGTGCTGGTCGGGTTGCTCTTCATCCCCGCTTTGGCAGGCCGCCTCCGCTCATCTGCCAGGGCCAGGAAGCCCACAGACATACCCAGGCCGCGCATTAAACTCAAGTGAAGATCAAAAACGGATTCCACCCTCAATACAATTAGCATATCGCAGAGAATTCTCCCGCAGGTACGGCTTTTCACTTTGCCTGGGCGGGTTGGAGCCGCAACAACACCTGCGTTTTGGCGTAAGATGCAGCGCAAAATGGATGGGCGGGTCTCGTACTCGCCCATCTTTCCAGGGTATCCCTGGCTCGGCCCCCGTGTATCGGTTTTGCATGGCTGATCTCCAACCCGGTTTCCTGCCTGCGCCTGGTCTCAGCACTGCTTGCCGGGACCAGCCCTGAGTAACTGACCGGCAGAACATATTTGAGTTGTCAAGGTTTCGAGATACTTGTTCTTTCTTTCAGAGACAACCCTTGATCTTGAATTTACAGAATAAATCCTTCCCTATCTTTCTTCCCTGGCGAAAAATTTTATCAAATCTATTCCTTTGCCACTGCCGCAGGCAGCGAGGGAGTATCCCCTACGGGAAGGATGGCGCTTGCGCAACCCTGGTTGCTTGAATAGCGTATATTTCCTTGGTCAAGGATAATTCAAAAAGGAGAACAAATGGCTACTGAACCAAACTCCACAGAGCAAGAACATCAGAAACCAAGAGCGATTCACCATGGCGGCCCTTCAGAAGCCGTCTATGGATTTGGTCTCATCGGCGCCTGTGTTTATTACTTCAGCCACGCCGCTACATTCTGGACTGGCTTGTTGGGATTTTTTAAGGCCCTCGTCTGGCCCGCCATGCTGGTCTACGAGTCGCTGAAATATCTATATGTGTAGCGACTGGTCCATCACTTCCTAAATCACCGATCCTTGACAGAATATCTCGCTGATCCAGCATACTGAAAATTTCATCGGTAACATCCATGCTGGAATGCACCACTTTCATACTGACCGCTTTATGATCCACGATCGAAATAGACCATTCCAGACCAGAGCGAATATGACCATATTCCGCTTCTATATTTTTTGAGAACACATGGTGAGGGTGCCTGGCAAGAAATCAGGAACATAGCCTCTGCCATTCAAATTGGCCATTACGCTGTAGATATTTCTTCATCCTGTGTGCGCATGAACTTTTTTTGAGCCCTGCGTTCAAACCACCCCAAAATACCACTGATCGACAATTCGATGGAAATGATCATGGTGGCCCAAAACAGGAATTCAACCAGGGTGGAATGGATAGGCGCAATGTTCCAGCGCCCCAGGAACTGGTTCACCTCGGCGGGTGTATCCCAGGTCGTATTCGGCATCTGGAATAGCCATAGAATGGCGTGAATGATCGCACGGCCCAGGAACCAAATTGAAATCGATCCAATGCCAGGCAAGTAGTTGCATACGGCGGCCAGTATGAAACATAAAAAGGCCAAAGTAGGGCCAATAATGAATGCCTCCAATTTATTGGAAGCAGGCATCGACAGGGTGACCCAGCCGCTGATTCCGAGAAACACCAGGAAAGAATATACGATCAGCTCATATAAGACTTTGTCAATGAAGCGCCTCCGCAGACGTGGAGCGCCCTTCTCCTTCAACAGTCCCTTTTCCATTAAGCCCATTCCCTGCACTTCACTCCCAAAGCCGGGCTCCGGCGCGACGATCGGGGGTTCGATCCGATTCATCAAAGCCATCATTATCCGCAGGTAGGGGATATTATGATTGAACCTGGGCAGATAAAAATGCCGTTCCTTGTTGTTTTCCAAATAATACAGGAACACCGCGTCCCTCGACCCATAGGGAGCTTCCAGATTGATCCGCCGGATGCGTGCCAGATCAATTCTTTTTACTACGGGAATGAGCGGGAATATTATCCACGGCAGCCGGATTGAAACCCAGCTCTCCGCCAGGGTCACTTTTGTAAAAAATCCCTCCATTAGGGAATAGACAAAGATCCACCCCGCTAGGTAGCAGGGGATGCCGAGAAGAATGAATCCAAAAAAGGGGAACCAGCCGGGTGTATTGTCTTCGCTTAACAATCCCATGAACACCACAAACGGGACCACCCAACAGATTAATCCAACAGGCAAACCCAAAGCCCAAACCCAAAAATGATCTTTCCAAAAATCGAATTTAAAAGTCTTCAACGGATTTGATGTTTCCATAAGGTAGTTCTCCTAATAATCCCCAAAACCATCCTGGAGCAGTTCGTATCCACCCCCTGGCAGTTCACGGTAATACCCACCGCCTTCGGGACCCGTTGCCCAATACGACTCCAGGGGCACCAGGTAATGCTCACCAATCGACGGGGAATACACATTTTCATACCCCATGATCGCTTCGGTCCAATTCTCCGACAAATCCACCTCCGGGTTGGAAAAAGGATCGGACGGGTTCGCGGACCCGGGGTCCACACCTGCAGTCACAGGACGCAGTTGCGTGACACAGCGGATCGAGATCGATGCAGATAAAGCCTGCGCCCCGCGCGTCTCCCAGAGATCAGTTTCGGTTGCAGCCATATAGACCGAGATCACATAAATACCCGGGTCAAAGTCATAGATTTTATATAAAAGCTGTCCCTCTTGCCCCACTCCGGTGCTAAATTCGCGGCTCCAAAATCCATACCCCGCTTCCGACTTCGAACTTATCAACGTAAAACCCTGGTACACCGCAGTCATCAGGTAATTCAGAGCAGAATCATCAGTGGGATAAAGGGTCTTGTAAATGCCGGCAATGCCCCAGGCAGCATGGATGCGCCGGTCTGGTGAGAAAAGATCCGCCCCTGCATAAGGTGGGATGGACGTGAAACTCCAGTCCCCGGGAGCCAGGGCAACACAATAACCGGCTCTCATTTCAACCATTTTTATCGCCTGTGGGTCAATCGTAACCGCTTGAGGGTTGGTGATGTTCCCCGCCGGCTGGCTTGCCACTGGGAGGGCTTCCTCCGCTCCCAACCCGGAATTTGCTGGGGGTCGGTTGATCAGGGCATCCAGCACAAGAACCCCCACCACCAGTACTCCGCAAAGCATGATGCCCGCTGCCAGCGCTGCCCCCAGACCGATCATGATTTTACTTTTTCCGCTCATATTTACCTCCCGCCAAATCGACGACCCATGTCACCGCGGCTCATTCCACCGTCACCACTTTCGTCTTCAATAGCATCTCCCCAAACCACAGCTCCATTTTGTATTCTCCCGCAGCGAGGTTCCGCGCCGCGTTGTAATCCCCATACCCATTCATCCCTCCCGCCACGCTGTAGGTCTTTTCCAGCAGGGTGTTGTCTCCGCTGTCCACCAGCCTCACCGTGGCTTGACCGCACTCGATCGGATCGCTCACCATCGCATAAATTTTCTCCCCCCCATGGAACACGCTGACTGGTTCACCGAAATCAATATTGGAAACGATCAGCTCCATGCTTTTGTAGCACTCGGCCTGCTGGGTGCCCGTTAACGTCGGAACAACGTACAGGGGTAGCCGGTCCACCATGCTCCGTGCCAGGCTTACCGCAAACCCGGTGGCGGCCTCATCGTCTTTGCCGATCACCTGCACCATCCCCGAGCATTGACCTTGAATGAATGAAACCGTTACTGCCGGCTTGCCGATCACCGGGCCGTGAAAGGTCATCGATTCCTGTCCGACTGTGGGGGCATCCACCCGCACCGTATCCGCCCATTGCAGTGACAGATCCGCGACCCCCAACGGCGAGCCCGAACAGCAGATCGTGCTGTACACCTGCAGGCCGTCCGGGGTCATGTACGACACGGCATAATCCGTGCAATCGGGATGGGGCACCTCCTGGTATTGCAGCACCCTGGCCCCCTCCGGCAGGTCACCCGGCTGGAGAAGATAGCCCGGCAGCCCGCTGGTGGGGGGCGGAGTTGGGCTCGCAAATAGCTCTGCCAACAGGTTGCTCACCCTGGGCGCAAACAGGACATACCCAATGATCAGCATCAGGGCGCCCAACATGAATACGATCGAACAACACTTCAATAATCGTTTCATATGAATTTTTAGTTTCCACCGTACTTTGCCCAGGAGGGGCGATGTAACTTAACAGATGGAATTCCAGGTGAATTTGTTCAATAATTCACTAAGTTTCCTTGTTGAGTATAACCTCAACCACTGTTGGAAAATTATACAGCTTGCTTACAATCCTGCCTCTCCCCCCCCTTGGTCGTTTGGTCCGTAGAAACCCTCTTGTCCTCCAATCAGGCCGCCTCCGTTCGTCTCCCATGGCCAGGCAGCCCACTGGCATACCCAGGCCGCATATTAAACTCAAGTGAAGATCAAAAACGAATTCCACCCTCAATACCATTTGCATATCGCAGAGAATTCTCCCGTAGGTACGGCTTTTCAGGTTACCTGGGCTGGGTCTCGCTGGCAGGTTTTGTGTTCTTCACTGTCTTCCAATCGGTTGTGGAGAGACGGGCGAAGAAGGCAGCCAGGTCATAACCGGCGGTTCCAGGCTTCCGAAGCCGGTATATATTTGGAGGGTAAGCGCCCATCCAGCCCCCTCCCAACCTGTGTAGCTGCCACTAACCGAGGCGGTCACAAGCCGCCACACTTGCACCCGATTTGCATAGCAAATCGTGCGTTTGGTGCACACCTGCCCTGGCGGGCGGTGCCAGGGGTGCAGGTGTCGGTTGCTTCGGCGATTGCGCAACATCCCGTAGGGACATGAGTCGTCTATGCAGGTCGCCGAAGCATATTTCTCCTGATGAAGGTTATTCTGGTATGGCATACCTGAATGAGAAGGTAGGGGCGCTTTCTGAGACGGCTCCACTGCCTGCAAAATTTGCAGACGCAGGCAGTGCAAATATAATAACCTTGGTTCGGGAAAGCCTCTCTTATTGGAAGCCGGGTTTTGTCTCAAATGTTCTGAGGACGTACATCGGCATCCTTTTTGCCATCACTACCCCCGCCAAAATCCTCCGTTTACTCCCCGGATACCGTAAGAACCTCCTTAATCGAATTCTCGACCCGGTCAGAACAGCGGTTCGAATCCCCTTGGGGGCACCTATTTGTACGGTAGTAAAGTTTTGACAGTTGAATGGGATTAGGTATTAAGATAATGCCACTCTTCGCTATAGAGGGGCATTATGCTTTATTTTCTTGATTTGGAAACGAGCTCTACTAATATTAAGCGATACTGCAACAGATTTGGCAGAATTGAAAGTCATGACGAAACGACTATTAGAAATATTGGGTGGCGATTCTCAGTAAGCACTCATACAACAACAAAAGTGGGCTATTCATTCCTAAAATATATATTGTTCATAATCAGGATTGTCATTTTCAAGGTCATGATCATCATTGTCCTCGTGGTGGTCATGGTCATAATCATCATCATTTCTGACATTCTGTCGATGTACTTTATTACTAAGGTTGTAGAAGTGGGGACTTACTGATGAATTCTTTTATTGATATTCAAACCTTCAATTTCGTCTATCAGCTGCTGAATTGATTTGCCAGCGTTAATTGAAAGTATAGTTATGTTTGGATGACTATTGGCAAACACACGGTATATTTCATCTGTAAAAGCTCTGCCGACAATTTTAATATTTCTAAAATCAAAGGCAACTGTCTTAAATTTTTCTAGGCGCGTTAGCAAACGCTTTGCTTGGGACCTTGATATTAGGTTTTCATTCCCATAACGAGCAAGCTCAACAGGAATGATGGTCTTATCAAAGCCATAATCATCTTGATTGCTTGTATATTTATCAAAAATGCTTTTTGTTGTCCTTTTTGAGATGGGAGATATTTCCATTGTTACTACAGTGCCTTTGATATTCTGGTTGGTTTCAAAAAAAATATCTTGAGTTTTATGTCCAAATAATAAATTACCTGAGCCAATCCTAAAAGAGTCAAACATCCGTGAAGTAAAAAAAACACCTTCGCCCGAATGACTTGCAGGATTTGTTGTCAATTTACCTTTAGAAAGTTCAAGTATTGCATGTAGTGGATCTTCAAGATTGTATTGGCGTTGAATTCTATTAAAAATCCCAATCCCATCATCAGCGATCTCCATAATAATTCTATCTACCCATATACTAATTTTTGTTTTGATTTCAGCGCCTTCGGAATGCTCAATAGCATTATTAAATATTTCTGTAAAACCATAATTGCAAATATGTTCAATATTTTCTTTTATTTTTTCAAATAATGGTAAAACATCATTTCTCCAAACTCTATCTTCTTCAAGTGAGGATTTCAACTTATATAAATTATTACTTATATGCAATGGTTTTAAAGAATACCGAATATTTTTTGTCGAACCGATTACTTCAATATAATTATCAATAGCTAGATTATGAACATATCGCAGAATCGCAGGCCGAGATAACTTATATTTTTCCTGTGTGAATCGAACAATATCAGATGGGTGATCGCGAATATTCCATAAAACAAAATCCCTAATTTCATCGCGCTTCTGTTTCTTGACACTCATATTTCTTGTTCCTTAAGTGTTTATTTGTAAACTTATCTTGTTACAATTATGAACATATTCACGATAGATTGTAAACATAATTCAAGACGATTATAAACTTATTCGAGTTGAATTATAAACATAATAAGCATAAATTGTCAATATATTTTGAACGTATATATTGAACGTGTGTGAAAAATAATTAATAACCCCCATTATCAGAAATTACGCAAATCGCTGTATCAATAGTTGGCCTGGTTGGAGTAGAACCAACGACCAAGTGTATTCAGGTTTAATTCCACTGCGGCTACAATTCGATGTAATTGGATGGCAGTTATTGCATTCGTCGATCTAATTGTGTGACCCGTATGCTCTATTTTTAAACGATTAAAGAAGCATATATACTAATGGTAATGACAACAATTTATATTTGATAAAACATTAATTAGAGTTATAAATTGTAAATGCCGCTGATAAAGCGAATTGAGTAAGTTAGGTGGTAGGAAAGAAAGATTTTCACGTAATGGTTTTTCAATATCTGTGCGAAATCTTTCCAAAGGTATTATTTCTTCCCCAAAATATATTTCCGAGATAGGCTCATCATCCGGGCTAATTTCGGGAATGTTGTATTTTTCCCTGATGTTTTGAAGGATTAGTTGAAAATCGGGGTGGCTAGGCAAAAGAGAACTAAGCAATTTGTTTTCATTCATCGCGATATAATTATATCAAGGGAACAACGATAGCTGCGCACTTTCGTTGGCTTGCCCCTTGCTCAACAAAGGTATAAATGTTCAGGGAAGTTGATTTATGGAAAATCTCTCTCTTGACGAATGCGTTGCCCTAATTAAAAATGGAAAGATGGTTGAAGCAAGGCAAGTGCTTCAAAGCATTTTACAGTCAGACTTGCATAATTTGAATGGGTGGTACTGGTATGTTGGAACTTTAGATACCCCAGAGCAAAAGGTAAAGATTTTACAACTGTGTCTTAAATCCAATCCGGACAATCAAAAAGTTAAAGGTGCAATTCGTACTTTTGAAACAAAGTATCCTCAAGTTGTAAAAAAACTGCCTATTAGCAATAAGCCCACGCAAAATAAGATTCGACCATCCAGAAGTAAAAAAAAATAACAAAATAATATGTATTATCGGATCAATTATTGGAATAGGGGTTATAGGTATGATTTGTATTTTGACTATAGGAAATTTCTTAAACAATAAATTG
>Ga0315273_10006987_pt1 | contig 14097 bp, 9 predicted proteins | sample YL17G02_0_MG_FD_205753 | JGI IMG/M metagenome (GOLD analysis project Ga0315273, IMG submission 205753) | Sediment microbial communities from Yellowstone Lake, YNP, Wyoming, USA - YL17G02_0 | ecosystem: Environmental > Aquatic > Freshwater > Lake > Sediment | place: USA: Wyoming | collected... | reverse complement strand
TGAAGCGCTCCCGAAAGCCGGGCGGCGGCTCATAGGGCCCATGGGGGTCGAGCAGGTGGACGTAGGCGAAGAACGGCTGGCCCGGCGGGAGCGCCTCGATCGCGGCTCGGACGCGTGCGACGACCGCATCGGCGCGCCCGGAGACGAGGTCGAATGCGTTCAGGTCCGTGGGATCGACGCCGCGCTGGAACATGGCGTCGAAGGAGTCGAAGCCGCGCGCGAAGCCGAGCCTCGGATGGAGCTGCGGGTTCGTGACGAAGGCGAGCGTGCGGAAGCCGTGGCCCTGGAGGATCTCAGGGAGGTACGGTACGTCGCGGGCGAGCCCGTCTGCGCCCTGGGTCACCACTCCGTGCGCGGAGACGAAGCGCGAGGTCAGGATCGTGGCGACCGATGGCCGCGTGCTCGAGCTGTGCGCGTAGCAGCGGCGAAAGGTCGTGCCTTCGCGCGCCAATGCGGCGAGGCTCGGCGACGTGCCCCGCTCGTACCCGCCCGTCGAGAGGTGATCGGCGCGCAGGGTGTCCACGACGACGAGGACCACCCCCTCCGGCGGCGGCGGCGCGCCGCACCCGGGCTCGCCGGCAACCAGCGCGGCGAGGGCGAACGCGAGCAAGAGCCGAGTGATGCGGGTCGACTCGCGCCGACGCCGTCGCGTCCGCTGCCCGCCGACCCCCACCACGGCGCGCCCTCCGGCCGCCCCGTCGAGGACGGCCGCCGTACGGTACGCGCTCGGCGGGCCGCGCACACCTTCGTCAGAAAATGCGGCCCGATCCGCGCTGGTCTGGGTAGAATGCTCCGGGGGGATCGGATGTACGGCTTTTGGGAACTGCTCGTCCGCCCCGCGCTCGAAGCCGCGGACGCGCGCGAGGTCGTGGAGGTCGGCTCAGAGGGCGGCCGGCACACGTTGCGCCTGCTCGAGTGGTGCGCGGCGAGGGGCGCACGCCTGCACGTGATCGAGCCCGAGCCCGGCTACGACCCGGACGAGCTCGCCGCGGCGCATCGCGATTGCCTCGTCTTCCATCGCGCAACGAGCCTCGAAGCGCTCGCGGGCATCGCCCCCGTCGACGCGGTGCTCCTCGACGGCGACCACAACTGGTACACGGTCTTCCACGAGCTCAAGTCGATCGCGACGTCGCACGGGCGCGACTTCCCGTTGGTGCTGCTGCACGACGTCGCGTGGCCCTTCGCGCGGCGCGACATGTACTACGCGCCGGCCCGCATCCCCGGGGAGGCGCGGCAGGCCTACATGCAGGGCGGCCTGCGGCGCGGTGAGCCCAAGGTGCTGCCGTACGACGGGCTCTCGCCCGAGCTCTTCAAGGCGATCGAGGAAGGCGGACCCCGCAACGGGGTACGGACGGCGATCGAGGACTTCATCCGCGAGTCCCCGCTCCCGCTTCGGTTCGAGATCGTGCCCGTGGACTTCGGCCTCGGTTTCCTCGCAACCGAGACGCTGCTGTCGAAGCGGCCCGCGCTGCGCGCGCTGCTCGACGGGCTCAGTGACCCGGTGTTCCGCGAGAAGCTGCTGCTGCACCTCGAGGAGCGGCGGATCGACGACCTCGTGCCCCTGCACTCCGACAACGCGAAGCTGCGGAACTCCCTCGAGTGGACGGTCGCGGATCTCGGGCGGCACCAGGCGGAGCTCGCCCGCCACGAGGTCGAGGTGAAGCGACTGCGCGAGATGCTCGCACGCGCGATCGGCGACGCGCAGGGCTCCGCGGCACGCGCCGCGGAGCTCGATGCGCGCGTCGCCGCTCTTCTGAGCTCCCGGTCGTGGCGCGTCACCGAACCCCTGCGACGCGTGGGCGCGCTCTTGCGTGGGCGACGGACGGGAGCGCCGTGAAGCTCTCGATCGTCGTCGTCGTGTACAACATGCGCCGGGCTGCGCCGCGCACGCTGCTCTCGCTCTCACCGTCGTACCAGCGCGGCGTCGCGGCAGCGGACTGCGAGGTGATCGTCGTCGAGAACGGCTCGAGCGAGCCGCTCGATCCCGACGCCGTGCGGGCCCTCGGGCCGGGCTTCCGGTACTTCTTCCTCCCCGACGCCGGAAGTTCGCCCGCGCCGGCCGTGAACTTCGGCCTGCGAGCGGCGCGCGGCGAGCACGTCGGCGTGCTGATCGATGGCGCACGGATCACGACGCCGGGTCTGTTCGAGGTCGCGCTGCGCGCGCTGGCGGCGCATCCAGCCGGCGTCGTGTGCACGACCGGCTGGACTCTCGGCCGCGATCCCCAGAATCTCGCCGTCGCCCGCGGCTTCGACGAGGCGAAGGAGGACGCGCTCCTCGCGCACATCGCCTGGCCGACGGATCCCTATCGCCTGTTCGAGATCGCGACGCTGGACGGATCGTCGGCGCTGCTCGGGCCCATCGCGGAGAGCAACGCCCTCTTCATGCGCCGCGCCCGCTGGGACGAGCTCGGCGGGATGGATGAGCGCTTCGACCAGCCCGGCGGCGGCTTCGTGAACCTCGACACGCTGGAGCGTGCGCTCGGTCTGCCCGCAGCCGAGATGGTGTTGCTCCTCGGCGAGGCGACCTTCCACCAGGTCCACGGTGGAATCTCGACGAACTCGCTGCCGCATCAACTCGCGAGCGACCTCGAACAGTGGCACATCCACTACCAGAACCTGCGCCAGCAGGACTGGCGGCTCCCGAACCCCCACACCACGTACTTCGGCAAGCTGCCGAGCGCCTATCGCGCGCACCTCGTCGAGTGGGGGAACCAGCAGACACTCGCTCGCGTCAAGTCCCTGCGTGGCGAGCTCGAGCACCTGCACGAGCGCGTGGTCGAGGCGACGCGACGCGCCGACGCAACAGAAGCGGCCGCTCGCGCGGCGGCGCAAGCCGCCGCCGCCGAGCTCGGCCGCCTGCGGGACAGCCTCGCGTTCCGCGTGGCGCACGCGGCGAGCCGCCGCTACCACGCGCTGGCACCCGAAGGGACGCGGCGCGGGCGCGCGGGCGCCCACGGGCGTGCGCTGCTGCGCTGGGCGGCGCGCTGGCGACGCGCGCCGGCGAGCGCCGGAGCGCGCGCAGAGCTGCGGGCCGTGCTCGCGGCGCTCCAGCCCGGAACGCTGCCGGCACCGGAGATCCGGCACGTCCTCACCGAGGGTCCTCCGCCGGCATTCGCGATCGACGAATGGGAGGAGACCCCTTTCCTCTACCAGTCGGAGATCGACACGCTACTGCCCGCGCTCTGGGACTCGGTCGGGCGCACGCGAGGGCCTGGGCCGGCATGAGCGTCCGCAAGGCCAACCTCATCGTGCTCGCGTGGAACCACTGGGAGCTCACGCGGCGCTGCCTCGAGACGCTGCGCCGCACCGAGCTGCCCGACGCGGAGGTGATCGTCGTCGACAACGGATCGACGGACGAGACGGCGCGCGAGCTCGAGCGGGAGCGCTGGGTGCGCGTGGTGCAGCTCCCCGAGAACTCGGGCTACGTGCGTGGCAACAACGCGGGCATCGAGGCCGCCGATCCCGACGCCGATGTCATCTTGTTGAACAACGACGTCGAGTTCCATCAACGCGATTGGCTCGAGCGTCTCCGTCGGTGCGCGTATTCGAACGACGACGTGGGCGTCGTCGGCTGCCGGCTCACGCTCCCCGACGGTCGTCTCCTGCACGCCGGGACGTACATCCTTCCCGACACCATGTGGGGTCAACAGATCGGAGGGCTCGAGAAGGACTTCGGCCAGTACGGCCGCTGCCGGACGGTGCAGGGCATCGTATTCGCCGTCGCCTACCTGAAGCGCGACGTGCTCCGGGCGATCGGTCCGCTGTCCACGGACTTCCACTCCTACTTCGAGGACACGGACTACTGCCTGCGCGCCGCCGACGCGGGCTTCCGGACCATCGTCTGCGGCGAGACGACGCTCGTCCACGCGCAGCACGGCTCGTCGGGCAGCGAGGAGGCGATGCTCGCGCAGTTTCGCCGGAGTCGCGCGGCGTTCCGCCAGAAGTGGGAGGCGCGCCTGCGGCAGGAGGAGCGCCCCGCATTCCTCTGGCAGTCCGTGATGACGCTGCCGGGTGGATACGCGGAGAGCAGCAAGGCGTTTCTCCACGCCTTCGTGCGGCGCGGCGCGCGCCCGCTGTACCGCTACGCGTATGGCCGCGGTACGCCGTTCCCGTACGCCGAGCCGGCGGCGACGGGCGACTACCTGCTCGATGTCGTGAGACAACGTGAGGTGCCGCGCGACCCGGACGTCGCGGTGGTGTATGCGCAGGGCGATGTGTTCCAGCGCAACCCAGGCCGTTACCGCGTCGGATACACGATGCTCGAGGTGGACGGCTTCCCTGCGGAGTGGATCCGCCAGGCCGAGCGCATGGACGAGGTGTGGACGCCCACCGAGTTCAACCGTTTGGGGCTGCTCGCGTCCGGCTTGCGGCGGCCCGTCCATGTCATGCCGCTCGGCGTCGATCCCGATCGCTTCCACCCGGGTATGCGCGGCATCCCGAGCCCGCACGGCGAGTTCGTGTTCCTCGCGAGCCTCGAGTGGGGCGAGCGCAAGGCCCCTGAGCTCCTGCTTCGAGCCTTCAGCGAGACCTTCGACGCCCGCGAGCCGGTGCGGCTCGTCGCGAAGCTCTCGAACACGGACCCGACCGTGAGCGTCCGCGCCGCAGTGCGCGCGCTCGGCCTCTCCGCGAGCGGCGGGCGCATCTCCTATCTCTTGAATCGTGCCCTGCCCTACTCGCAGCTCGGCGCCCTCTACCGGTCTGCCGACTGCTTCGTGTCGCCGAGCCGCGGCGAGGGCTGGAGCATGCCGGTGATCGAGGCGCTCGCGTGCGGTTTGCCTGTGATCGCGACGGACTGGGGCGGCCACACCGCCTATCTCCACGAGGGCATCGCGTATCCACTGCGCGTGCGCGCCACCGTCCCCGCACGCGCGAAGTGCCCCTACTACGAAGGCTTCCGCTGGGCGGATCCCGACGAAGAGCACCTGCGCCACCTCCTGCGGCACGTGTACGAGCAACGCGAGGAGGCGCGTGCACGCGGGCTCGCTGCCGCGAGCGAAGTGCACGCGCGTTGGACGTGGGACCACGCGGCCGCACGCGTCTTGAAGCGGATCGACGCGCTCGTCGGCGGCGCGGGCGGGGCGTGAACGATCCGCTCGCGAGCACCGGTCGCGCGCACGTCCGCGACGCCGACGCGCTGCTGGCCCAAGGCCGCCGCATCGAGGCCGTCGCGGCGCTCCAGACGGCGTGCCGCGTGCGTCCGGAGTGGGGTCGCGAGCGGGATCTCGTGCGCCTCAGGTGCGCCGCATTCGCGGACCTCGACCGATCGCGACGGCCGCCGTGGCCGCCCGCGGTGCCCGACGCGCGGGCGGAGGCGTCGGGTCCACCGGTCGTGACAGCCGCAGAGCTAACGCCGGCGCTCTTGCAGCGGGGCGTCCTTCGACATGGCTCGGTGTGGGCGCGGGGGCTGGTGCCACCGAATCGGGTCGACCGGCTCGTGGAGGCGATCGACCGCGCGTTCGACGCCCACGACGCGTGCGCGCGGGGCGGGGGGCATTCCCCCTGGTTCGATCCGCTCGAGGAGATCCCGGAAGGCGAGGCCATGCGCGGTTGGATCCGCGACGGAGGCGGCGTTCTCGCCGCCGACTCGCCGCGCGGCCTCCACGCGTTCCTCGACGCAATCGAGGCCGTCGGCATCCGCGCGCTCGTCGCCGCATACCTCGGCGAACCGCCCGCGTTGTCCGCGGAGAAATGCACGTTGCGCCGCATCGAGCCGGGGCCGTCGCGCGCGTCGTGGCACCAGGACGGCGCGTTTCTCGGCGCGGGCATCCGGACGTTGAACGCGTGGATCGCGCTCTCCGACTGCGGGCGCGACGCGCCGGGGCTCGACTTGATCCCGCTGCGCCTCGATCACCTCCTCGCGACGGGCGAGGAAGGCGCGATCTTCGACTGGGCCGTCTCGCCCGCCACGATCGCGCGCGAGCTCCCGGGCGTGCCGATCTGGCGGCCGGAGTTCCGCGCCGGCGACGTCCTGTTCTTCGACCACCTCTGCCTGCACCGAACCGCGTCGGACGAGGGCATGAGCGCTTCACGGCATGCGATCGAGAGCTGGTTCTTCGCGCCGTCCGTGTATCCCATCGGCAGCCAGACGCCGATCCTCGTCTGAACGCTCGCCGTGAGCGCGATCGGCGAAGAAACGCTTGCGCTCCTCACCCGCCTCGCGTGGGTGGCGCTCGCCATCCTGTTCGCGGAGGCGGTGGGCCACGCGCACGCAGCCGCGCGGGACGGCCGGCTTTCGGGCGGGATCGCGTTCGCGCTCGAGCTCGGGGCTTGGAGCGGCGCCGCCGCGCTGCTCGCGAGTCTCGTCGCGCGGCCGGGGCCCGATCTCGCCGCAACCGCCGCCGGGCCGCGGGCCCTCGCGTTTGCGGCGCTCGCGGGCGCGGCGATCCGGCGCCTCTCCCCTTTGGCGCGAGCCACCGCCGTGGCTGCCGTGAGCGCGCTCGTCGTCGGACGCGTCGCGGGGGCAGCCGCGCTCGCGGCGAGCCTGTCCGCCTGCTTGCCGGCTTACGCGCTCGTGCGTCACATGGCCCCGCGCCGCCCGCGCCTCGCCGCGCTCCTCCAGGTCGCGCTGTTTGCGACGCTGCTCGGCGTGCTCGCCCACCTCCGCACGCGCGACGGGATTACGGCGCTCGCCGCCTTTGGTCTCCTCGCGTTCGTCGGAATGCGCCACGCGAGCTTCGCGCTAGCGACGCGCAGCTCACCGCCCGCGTCGCTCGCGCAGTATCTCGCCTACTTGCTCTTCTATCCGACCTGTCTCGGCGCCATGGAGGTGTTCGACGAGTTCCGCGACAAGAATCTCCGCGGCGACTCGGTGCAGGCTCCCGCGGAGGCGCTCGGCCGGATCGCGCTCGGCGCGGTCGCGCTCACGATCGCGCTGCAAATAGACGCATCGATGGACCGCGTGACGGCCACGGCCGGCGCGCTCGCTGCGTGGGGCGAGGTGTCGCGGCTCTTCGTCCGCGCTTCGCTCGCGGTGTCCGGCCTCTGGGGGATGCTCGAGGGCGGCGCGCTCCTGCTCGGCTTCCGGCTGCGCCCGAACTTCCGCCGGATCTTGCTGGCCGAGAGCCCGCGAGAGTTCTGGCACGCGTGGCGCGGCACGATGACGCGCTGGCTCACCGTGCACGTCTACGTCCCGCTCGGTGGCGGCCGCAGACATCGCATGCGCAACACCGCCGCCGCGTTCGCCGTGAGCACGGCGTGGCACTGCTTGGGGGTGGCGATGCTGCTCGGAGAACGCGTGACGCCCGCGTCGTTCGCGCCGGTGGCGGCATGGGGAGCTTTCTCGTTCGCCGGCGTTGCGGTGCATGCGGCCGTCCGCGCGCGACGCGCCCCACGCGACCGCGCGCTCCCCGCTGCCCTCGCAGTGCGCGCACTCAAGATCGGCGGCACCTGGATCTACGGGAGCTTCACGGTAACGCTGCTCGATCTCTCGCTCGGCGATCCCCAGCGCTTCGCGCTCTTCCTGCGGCGGATCACCGGACTCGGGTGAACGGATCGGCTCACGGCGCGAGCGGAACGAGCCGGCCGATCCGCTTGCGGCAATAGTCGGCGAACCACACGGCGCCGGTGCGTGGATCGATCGCCACGCCGGCCGCAACGACGGCGGTGGGCGCGCCCGATGGCGCGCACTCGGTGCCGGAGCTCGTGAACGGGAAGAGCGAGAGCGGCGGAAGCACGGTGAAGTGCGCCGCCCCGGGCGCGAGGAACGCGAGCGGCGCATGCGTGCCCGGCGACGTCACGAAGTCCAGGCCCGCGCCCTGGGTGATCCAGACGCTTCCCGCCGCATCGATGGCCAGCGAATGCCCCGCGTCGCGCGCCGGGTCGAAGCCGGGTATCGGCGTGTCGCCGATGCAAGGATTGCGACCGCTCGCGTCGAGAGCCGTACACGCGGGGTCGGTGTTGCGCCGATGGTCGAAGCGCGAGAGAGCCCCGCCCTCCTGCGTCGTGAAGAGGACATCGCCGCCCGGCGCCTCCGCGAGCATCCAGGGTCCCCGGCCGAGGAGCCGATAGCGACAGCAGCGGGCGGGACACTCCGCCTTGTCGGGCTCCGGGAAGAAGCACGAGCAGGAGTCGCCCGGGCAGTCGGCCTCCCCGGGTGGACGCGGGAGCGGATACCGCGTGAAGGCGCCCGTCGCCGGATCGAAGCGACCCACGTGGTTCCCGCCCCAGAACGCTGCGTACCAGAAGCTGCCGTCGGAGTGACGGAGCAGATGGCCGGGCACCACGACCCCGAAGTCCGCCGGCAGCTCGTGCTCGCGGAAGCACGCCGTGTCGTCCGCGGCGCCTCCGGCGCAGACCTCCCGCGCACGGAAGCAGTCACGATCGGTGAGACAGCGGCGACCGCTCGTCGCGCTGCATGCGCCCACGACCTCGCCCGTGGGCACGTCACAGGCTTCGGCAGGCGCGGCGGCAGCGGGATCGTCCGGCGGGATCCGCTCCGGGTCGAAGCTCGTGAGCCGGGCCTGCTGCGCGACGTGCTCTTGCCGCCCGAGGCGCGTCGCCCGACGAGCCTGCGTGAACCAGATGCGCCCGCGGGCGGGATCCCACGCAATGCCGACGACGCCGCCGTCGTCACCCGGCACGGTATAGACGTGGAGTGCGGCGGCTCCCGGCTCGCGCATCAGGATACGGCTCGCGTTCCCGTGCACGCCGCCGTAGGGCGTCGCCCCGGCTTCCGTCCACCACGTCCGGCCGTGCGGGTCGACCATGACCGCCTCGCCGAGCGTCGCGACGCGAGTGGGATCGTCACCAAAGAGCGTCGAAGCAAAGATCCCCGGTCCTGGCCGCTGCGGGACGTCGAGGACGGACCAGCGGCCGTCCGGCGCGAGCGCCTTCACCTGTGTATGGAACTCTTCGTTCACGAAGACCGCGCCGGCGCTGTCGATCGCGAGCGCGAGCGGCGAGGGGTTCGTGCCCGGATCGCTCCGAGGGACCTCGAACGCGTCGTAGCGCCACGTCTCCACGGGCGCGGAGACGCTGCCGCCCGAACGGCAGACCTGTACCGAGAGACCCGGCGCGCGCGCAAGCTCCGCTGGGACGCTGAGCACGATCCGCCGGTCGTCCCAGGCCCTTGCGCCACCCGGGCCGGTGGCTCCCGCCACGTGCAGCGCGCGACCTCGTTGGTCGCGCACCACTGCGAACGCGCCCGCCTCGAACCGACCGCAATCCAACACCCGGAAGCTGCCGGACCGCGGGGCGCCGAATCCCACGCCGTCCACGGCGAGCAGCAAGCGCCCGGCGCCGGATGCCTCTGCCTGCAAGACGCCGGTCGCGGGCGCGAATGCGACGGGCGTGGTGCACGCGAGGAGGGAAGCGAGCAATGTGGAAGCGAGCGAACGCTCGACGTCGAGACCTCGCACCGGCCTCGCCGCACGCTGCGACGGCCGAGCGTCTCCCGCCCTTCCCAGTCGGGACGTCCCCGGATCGTCGGCCGTCTGCGGCTCCGCCCCTCGGGTGAAGCGGATGCGATCCGCCCGACGCGCCGATTCGCAGACCCCGGAGGTCGCAGCGACGAACCTGTTCGAAAGCGCGAGCCAAGCGCTCAGGGCGTCACGATCGGGAAGTTGCCCGCGACGGGATCGAGCAGCCGGAAGAACGAGAACAGCGCGGTGCGGCTGCCGTCGACGTCGAGCTCGTCGGAAAAGACGAGGTCCTTGAGCCCGAGCTGACCGGTGCCCAGCTTCAGGAACAGCGCACGCGTGAGCTTCACGGTCGCGGCGGCGTTCGGGTCGGCCTCCCGCTGCCGGTGATGCAGGACGGCGTTCTCGAGCGTCAGGACGTGCGTCTCGCCGACGTCGGTGAACACGAAGTTGAGCGTCAGTGGCTCCTGCTCGGCCGCCTTCGGGCCGTTCAGGCGCGTGGCCATCGCCGCGAAGAACAGGTCGAGCGGGATCCGCGCAAGCAGCTCGCCCGCGAAACGCGCATCGACTCCCCCGCCCTCCGGCACGCCGTGACGCAGCTCGTTCGCTCCGGTCAGGTATACCGCGCGCCACACGCCGCTCTCGGCCTGGTAGCCGAGCTGGTCGTAGGCGCGCGCGAGCAGCTCGCGCGCCTCGGTGTCCTGCGGGTCGCTGAAGACGAGGTGGTCGAGCAGCGTCGCGGCCCAGCGGTAGTCTCCGCCTTCGACAGCGGCCCGTGCCTTCTCCTTCACCGCCGCGGCCCCGCCCATCGCCTCGACGTACTTCGTACCGAGCGCGACCGGCGGCAGCGGATCCAGGTTCGCGGGGTTGCCGTCGTACCAGCCGAAGTAGAACTGGTACACCGCCTTCGCGTTGTGCCGCAGCGTCCCGTAGTAGCCGCGGTTCGAGAAGCTCTTCGCGAGCTGCGGCGGCAGCTCGATCTGTTCGGCGATCTCACGCGGCGTCGCGCCCTGGTTCGCGAGCCGGAGCGTCTGATCGTGGATGTAGCGGTAGGTGTCGCGTTGGCCCTTCAGGAACGCGACCGCGCGCTCGTGGCCGAAGGTCGGCCAGGTGTGGCTGGTGAACACGAGCTCGACGTCGGCGAAGCGCTCGATCGCGTCGTCGATGTAGCCGCTCCACTTGAGCGAGTCGCGCACCTTGGCGCCGCGCAGCGTGTAGAGGTTGTGCAGGGTGTGGTTCACGATCTCTGCGCCGCAGTAGGCCTTCTGTTGCGGCAGGTAGAACGCGAGCTCCGCGGGCGCTTCCGAGTCGGGCGTGTACTGGAAAACGAAGGGCACGCCGTCGAGCTCCATCTCCTGCGGCGTGTGGTCCACGCTCTCGGTCGGCAGCGCGAAGCTCGTGGTGCCCGCGAGCGGCTGCTTCCCGAGGCCCGTATCCACGTAGCCGCGCGGGCCGAACGGCAGGTTCGTGCCGAACTGGAAGGTGGCGCGGCGGCCCATCGCCGCGCCCGCGAGCACGTTCTCGCTGGTCACTTCCTCGACGAAGCGTCGCGGCGTCACGATGCGCACGCCCTCAGCCGAGCCCTCCGGCAGCACGGCCTTCACGCCGGCGAAGTGATCGAGATGGCTATGCGTGAAGATCACGGCCACGACCGGATCGTCACCGAGGTGCTTCCTCGCGAACGCGTAGGCCACAGCGGCGCTCTCCACGCTCGTGAGCGGATCGACGATGATCCAGCCCGTCTTGCCGCGAATCCACGTCATGTTCGAGACGTCGTAGCCGCGCACCTGGTAGACGCCCTCGGCCACCTGGAAGAGGCCGTGGATCCCGTTCAGCTTCGCTTGCCGCCACAGGCTCGGATTCACGCTCGCGGGCGCGTCACCCTCGACGAAGGCAAAGAGCTGTTGGCTCCACTTCCTGCCGCTCGCCGTCTGCACCTCCATGTTCGGATCGCTCGCGATCAGGCCACGCTTCGCGTCCTCGAAGTCGAGCGCCTCGTCGAGCGCGAGCCCGACACCGAACTTCGCGTTGGCTTCGGTCGTGGTCGCGGTGGCCGCGGTGAAGCCGTGCTCGTCGGCGTCGACGGGTGCCGCCCGCGTGGCGGGCGGCGCGTTCGCCTCGCGCCTTTCACCGCAGGCGGCGACGAGCGACACGAGGCATGCGAGAGCGAGGGCGGGGGCGCGCATGGCTTCCTCCGGGCGATTGAGCCCGGGCCATGATGGGGCAGCGCGGCGCCCTACGCCCCGACGGCTCGCCCGCGCGACTCGGGCGCTTGCCGCAGGCGCCGCTCGAGCTCATCGAGCTCGTTCGAGAGCGCGGCCGGGAGCTTCACGCCGAACTGTGCGTAGTACTCGCGGATGAGCGGGATCTCCTCGAGCCAGGCCTCGGTGTCGACACCGAGGAGGGCCTCGAGATCCTCGTCGCGCAGCGTGAGGCCCGAGAGGTCGAGGTCGCTCGGCGCCGGCACGGTGCCGATCGGCGTCTCATGGCCCTCGGCTCGACCGGCACAGCGTTCGAACACCCACGCGAGCACGCGCGAGTTGTCACCGAAGCCGGGCCAGAGGAAGCGGCCGTCCTGCTTGCGGAACCAGTTCACGTAGTAGACGCGCGGCAGCTTCGCGCCGGGGCGTAGGCCGATCTCCAGCCAATGCGCCCAGTAGTCGGCCATGTTGTAGCCGCAGAAGGGCAGCATGGCCATCGGATCGCGGCGCAGGTTGCCGACCTTGCCCGCAGCCGCCGCGGTCGTTTCGCTCGAGATGATCGAGCCCAGGAACGTCCCGTGCTGCCAGTCGCGCGCCTCGTGCACGAGCGGCACCACCGTGGCGCGGCGGCCGCCGAACAGGATCGCGCTGATCGGTACGCCGGCCGGGTCCTCCCACTCGGGCGCGATCACCGGACACTGGCGGGCCGGAGCCGTGAAGCGCGAGTTCGGGTGCGCGGCGGGGGTCTTGCTCTCCGGGGTCCACGGATTGCCGCGCCAGTCGGTGAGGTGCGCGGGCGGCCGGCTCATCTCCTCCCACCAGACGTCGTCGTCTTCGGTCCGAGCGACGTTGGTGAAGATGCAGTGCTCGGCGACGCTGCGCATCGCGTTCGGGTTCGAGCGCATGCTGGTGCCGGGCGCTACGCCGAAGAAACCCGCCTCGGGGTTGATCGCGTAGAGCTGCCCGTCGCTCCCGAATTTCATCCACGCAATGTCGTCGCCGATCGTCTCGACCTTCCAGCCCGGGATGGTGGGCTCGAGCATCGCGAGGTTGGTCTTGCCGCACGCGCTCGGGAACGCCGCCGCCACGTAGCGGACCTCGCCTCTCGGCGAGGTGAGCTTGAGGATCAGCATGTGCTCGGCAAGCCAGCCTTCGTCGCGCGCCATGGTCGAAGCGATGCGCAATGCGAAGCACTTCTTGCCGAGCAGCGCGTTGCCCCCGTAGCCCGAGCCGTAGCTCCAGATCTCGCGCCGCTCCGGGAAGTGCACGATGTACTTGTTCTCGTCGTCGCAGGGCCACGGCACGTCGGCCTGGCCCTCGGCGAGCGGGGCGCCGACCGAGTGGAGACAAGGCACGAAGTCGCCGCTCTCGCCGAGCGCGTCGAGCACGGCCTGCCCCATGCGCGTCATGATGCGCATGCTCGCGACCACGTAGGGCGAGTCCGAGATCTCGACACCGATCTGCGCGATGGGAGAGCCGAGCGGGCCCATGCTGAAGGGCACGACGTAGAGCGTGCGGCCGCGCATCGAGCCGGCGAAGAGCCCGCGCAGCGTCTCGCGCATCTCGTTCGGGTCGCGCCAGTGGTTGGTCGGGCCCGCGTCCTCCGCCTTCTCGGAGCAGATGAAGGTGCGATCCTCGACGCGCGCCACGTCGGCGGGATCGGACAACACCAAGTAGGAATCCGGGCGCTTCTTCGGGTCGAGGCGCACCGCCGTGCCGGTCGCGAGCATCCCCTCGAACATGCGGTCGTACTCGGCCTGCGAGCCGTCGCACCAGTGGATGGCGTCGGGCTGCGTGAGCGCTGCCACTTCCTGGACCCAGCGCGTGAGCTTGCGATTGCGGGTCGGAGCGTTGGCGTTCGTGAGCATCATGTCAGGGGGCCTCTCCCGAACGTGAAGAACAGGATAATGGCAGGTTGGGCCGACGAGCTGAAGGGGCCTTGGCCCGAAGCGATCCCATCCTAGTAGGTGCCCCATGACTCGCATCGGTTACGCACGAAGGCCTCCGTGTGCCCCCGGGGGTGCTGAATCGGCCAGATTCGGGGCTACTCGGCGTAGCCCAGGGCACGCAGCCGCTCGCGGGTGGCTGCGTCGAGCTCGGGAGCGCCCGCACCCGCGGCGAGCGGCGCGGCGAGCGCCGGGAGACCGAGACGCGTCCGGGCCTCCGCCATCCTGGCGCGCATGTGGGTGAGCTCCGCGGGACGCTCGCCCCCGAGGTCGCGGGACTCCCCCGGATCGGCGCTCGGATCGTAGAGGAAGCCCTCCTCGTCCGAGGTTTCCACGAACTTCAATGGCCCTTCCGCCGATCCGCCCGCGCGCAGTCAGGCGACCGGGCTGTCCGCTCGCGAGGTAGACGGCTGCCCCTGCGCGCGACGGACGCTGACGGATGCCTCGAAGCACAGACGGATCCAGACCATCGTACGCAAGAGCGCGTCGGCTCGGCCGACTCGTGGGATCGGCCATGAAACCTCGAGGCAAGCTGGGTAGACTGCCCCGACCCTCCGGGACCCCCTGCGGCCCCGCGGCATGGGGTACGAGAGG
>Ga0315273_10006986_pt1 | contig 14098 bp, 10 predicted proteins | sample YL17G02_0_MG_FD_205753 | JGI IMG/M metagenome (GOLD analysis project Ga0315273, IMG submission 205753) | Sediment microbial communities from Yellowstone Lake, YNP, Wyoming, USA - YL17G02_0 | ecosystem: Environmental > Aquatic > Freshwater > Lake > Sediment | place: USA: Wyoming | collected... | reverse complement strand
CGGACGAAGCCCCCGGTCAGGTAGATGGCCGCTTCGCGCAGGCGTTTCTCCTGCTCCTCCCGGCCTACGTTTTCGTCGCAGACCGCGATCTTGAGCAGCGGCGAGGTGCTGCGGATAGCCCCGCCGCCGAACCGCGCTTCCCGGCCGACAGCCAGGTCCGCCTCCAGCAAGGCGGCTTCGACGACCAGCAGGTGGGGCACGTCGGTGCGCAGCTGGATGCTGGCGTACTCCACCCGGCGCCCCGATGCCTCCGGCGCCCCGATGCCCACCAGGGAGGCGGAGGAGGTCAATAGCAGCGCCCCGCGGCCGTCGGCGGCCGCCAAGGTCTCCACTTCCCGCATGTCCAGCGCCCGGATCTGCGCTTCGAACATGCTCTTTTTTTCCAGCCACGCCCGGGCCAGCGGCTCCAGGGAGCCCTCCGGCAATCCTGAATCCCGCGCCAGGCCCGCGAGGTGGGCCCGGATCGCCTCCGGCACCTGCGCCAGGTAATCGCCCATCGGCACCTCCTTGTCGTTCATTGGCCCTAATGGTAGAGCGTAAGGGAAGAATTCTCAACCCTTGTTTTTCGGTCTTTTTCCGCAAGTGGGCTATACTGTATGATGTCGAGGAGGACACGATGGGTAACTATCTGGACCAGGTTCCCGCGGAGATCCAGGAGCATATCCGCCAGATCACCAAGAGCTCCGGGCTGCCCGATACGCAGGACTCGGTGGAGCTGATCGCCCAGGGGTGGCTGGAGAAAAAAGAGCTGTTCGAGAAGCAGGTCGCCGAGCTCCAACTGGAAGAGGTGGAGCTGCTGGAGAGGCAGGAGGAGCGCGGCTGCCTCGCCATGACCTACTCCGGTTCCCTGCTCAACATCGGGCCACTGCGGGGCGAGGGGCGCAAGGTGGAGTATGCCGCGATTGGGCTGCGCCAGGACGTGCCCGCCGCCGTGGGCAAGGAAGGCTCGCAGCTCGCCCGCGACGTGGTCGTCGGCGCGGTCGCGGAGTTCAGCGTCGGCCCCATCCAGAGCTCCTCGCCGGTGTTCAAGATCGCCGCCGCCAATCCGGACCTGGACCCGGCGGCCCAGGAGAAGCAGATCACCAAGGCCACGCGCATCCTCACCAAGGAGTTCGTGGAAGTCAACAAAGAGCTGGAAATCGGGTAAGTGAGCCCGCTTGACCAGAGGCTGGGGGAGATCCGCGATCGGTCGAGCCCCCCCGAACCCGCGGCCTTCGCGGCCACCCTGCGCCGGACGCGCGCGACCCTGGCCGCGGAGCCGCCGGAGCAGCGCCCCGCGGACGGCCGGGGCTTTCCGGGCGGCGTGGTGCGCCTCTGGGAGAGACTGCCGACGATCATCGTCCCGGACCTGCACGCCCGCCTGGACTTCTTCCTGGGTTTGCTCGAATGGCGGCGCCGCGGCGAAGCCCCGGTGCTGGAGCGACTGGCCAGCGGGGAGCTGCAGCTACTGTGCTTAGGCGACGGGATGCACGCCGAGGCCAGGGCCGCGCGCCGGTGGAAAGCGGCCCAGCGGGAGTTCACGGGCGGGTACCGGGAGCACGCCCGTATGGACGAGGAGATGCGGGAGAGCCTGGGGCTGATGGAAATGATAATGGAGGTGAAGTGCGCCTTTCCCGCGTGGTTCCACTTCCTCAAGGGCAACCACGAGAACATCGCCAACGAGGAGGGGGAAGGCAACCACCCCTTCGTCAAGTTCGCGCTGGAGGGATTCATGGTGGCCGACTACATGCGCCGGTTCTACGGGGACGAGACCCTCGAGGAACACTACCAGTTCGAGAAGGAGCTCCCCCTGCTGGCCGTCGGCAACGGTTTTCTGGCGTCGCACGCCGAGCCGGCGGCTTTCTACCCGCTGGAGCGGGTGGTCGCCTGCCGTGAGGACCCGCAGGTCGTCCTGGGATTGACCTGGACCGGGGACGAGACGGCCGAGCCGGGCAGCGTGCGCCGCATGCTGGAGCACTACCTCGGTGAGAGCGACCAGGCGTACTACTTCGGGGGCCACCGCCCGGTGCGCGGCCCCTACCGGCTGCGGGCGGATGGGCGCTACGTGCAAATCCACGACCCCGAGCGGTGGGTGATCGCCCTGCTGCCCGCCGACGGGCGGATCGAGCCGGAAAGGGACATCTTGGACATCGGCGAGGAGAAGGCATGATCGAGAAGAGGCCGGTACGCCGGATCGGGAAGTACGAGCTGCTGGCCAAGGTCGCCCAGGGGGGGATGGGGGCGCTGTACAAGGCCAGGCACCCGACCCTGGACCGCGTGGTGCTGCTGAAAAAGCTCACCTTGAGGGGGGCGAGCCAGTTCGTGGAGCGCTTCAAGCGGGAAGCCCGCCTGATGATGGACTTCAAGAACGAGCACATCGTGCAAGTCTACGATCACTTCAAGGAAGGCTCCTCCTACTATATCGTGGAGGAGTTCGTCGACGGGGTTTCCCTGGACGCCCTCATCCGCCGCGAGCGCTACCTTTCCAACGACGCGGCCATGCTCGTGCTCTACGAGGTCTGCAAGGCCCTGAAATACGCCCACGACAAGCAGGTGATCCACCGGGACATCAAGCCCAGCAACATCCTCGTTTCCCGCCAGGGCGAGGTCAAGCTGGTGGATTTCGGCATCGCCACCTCGCAGGAGGAGACCGAGGACGGGCTGACGCGCGACGGTATGGTTCTGGGCACGCCCTGCTACATCCCGCCCGAGCAAATCGAGGATGCCCGCAACGTGGACAAGCGGGCCGACATCTACTCCCTGGGGGTGGTGCTCTACGAGATGCTCACCGGCAAGACCCCCTTTCCCGGCAGCTTCAACGCCGAGACCATCGCCCTGATCCAGAAAGGCAGGTACACCCCGCCCCGGCGACTGAACCCGCGGATCTCGCCGCTGCTGCACGGGGTGGTGCGCAAGGCCATGCGCGTGCGCCCCCGCCGTCGCTACCACGACTTAAAAGTGGTCATCCAGTTGCTGGAGCGGCGGATCCGGCGCCGCGACCCGGCTGCCATCCGCCAGGCCATGAAAAAAGTCCTGGCCGGGGAAGAGATCCGCGAGGTGTTCCGGGCGGGAAAGCCCTGGGTCCCCCGCCTGACGGCGGCCCTGGGTGTGGCGGCGCTGGCCGCCGCGGGAGGCTATTACTTGGTGCGCGAGGGCTACTACTACGAGCTGGCGGCCCCCTCCCGCTACGGCGCCCTGGTGGCCTCGGCCCGGATCAGCACGCGCTACAAGGAGCCCGAGGAGATCTTCATCAAGCCCGTGCTCTACCAGGAGCTGGCCAGCGAGCTGGTCCGGGTGGAGGGGATCGACTGGAACTTCCGGGAGAACCGCTCCCGCCGGAGCGCGGGGGTGTTCGTGATGGAATCCCGCAAGCTGTACCTGGAAGCGGGGCAGTACCGCCTGAAGTTCAGCCTGGAGGGGGAGCTGTACTGGCAATCCTTCTTCCTGAACCCGCGCACGGCCCAGCGCCGCCTGCTGGCCACGGCGCGTGCCCAGCAGGTCGTGATCCAGCTCGGCGAGGGCTCTGCCCTGCCGCTGGAGGTCGAGCACGCGGTGTACGACGTGGAAACGGGTGAGGAGATCACCCGCGACACCTCCTTCTCCGTCTTCCTGGGGGATCGCTGGCTGCCGTGGAGCCGCAAGCTGGAGCTGACCTCTTCGGCGAGCTACCGCTTCCGCTTCGAGAAGGAAGGCTACTTCCCCCGCACCTACAGCCTGGTCCTCCAGCCATACCAGACCCGGCTGCGCCTGGAGGCCCAGCTCATCCCGGTCCCCGGCAGGCTGCGCCTGCGGTCCAACGCCGCCGGACTCCGGCTGCGCCTGGGCGGCTCGGAGCATTACTTCGCCGGCGGCAGGCAGCGGGAGTATCGCCGGCTGGCACCCCTGGAGGCGGGGGTCCGCGAGCTGGAGTTGAGCCCCGGGCAGTACCAGGTTTCCGTGCAGGCGCACGCCTCCCTGGCCCGCAGCCTGAGCGTCGCCGTGGAATCCGGCAGGACCACGACCCTGGAGGTCAGATGGGACCGGCCCCGGCGGAGCCTGGAGGTCACGATTGTCGAATAGGAGGTGCGCATGTCCACCCTGGCCCGCAGGCTGATCCTCGCCGCGTTGGGTATCCTGGCCGGGGCCGCCGTCTGGCCGGCCGCGGAGCTCGTGCTGTATTTCCAGGCCCGCTTCGCCTCGTACCTGCCGTTCCTGGGGGTCCTGGGCGCGGTCACGGGCGCCCTGCTGGGGGCCGTGTTCGGCTCCGCCGAGGGGATCAGCTCGCGGGTCAAGACCCGGATACCCGCGGGAATGCTCCTGGGGGCCCTGGTCGGCTGTGTCGGGGGGGCGGTGGGCCTGCTGGCCGGGCAGGCGGCGCTGTGGCTGGTCGGGGAAGCGGCCTTGCGCTCGTACCGCAGCTTCCGGACGGTCGTGCTGCCGGCCAGCCGCGCCGTCGGCTGGGCGGTCCTGGGCCTGTTCGTGGGCGTGGGCGAGGGGGCGCGCGCCGGCTCGCTGAAGAAGGCTGCCGTCGGGATGCTCGGCGGGGTGGTGGGCGGCCTGGCGGGCGGGCTCGTGCTGGAGTACGCGGGGCTGCTTTTCCCCCGCCTCGCTTTCCCCCGCCTGATCGGCTTCCTGATCCTGGGCTTGGCCATCGGAGTGTTCTACGGGCTGGTGGAGCGCGGGCTCTCGCACGGGGTTCTCCGCCTGCTGGCCGGCCCGCTCAAGGGCAAGGAGTTCCTGCTCAACCAGCGGCGCCTCGGCATCGGAGCCTCCAGGCGCAACGAGATCGCCCTGCCCGCCTACGAGGGCCTGGCGGACCGGCAGGCCCTAATCCGCATCCGCAGGGGTGAGGTGACCCTGGTCAACCTGGAACCCCGGGTGGCGGTCCTGGTCAACGAGCGCCAGGTCCAGGAGGCCCGTCTCAAATACGGGGACGTGCTCGCCATCGGGCCGGCCAAGCTGTTCTTCAAGTACGAGTGAGGAGAGGGTATGGGCAAGAAACACCTGGCTTTGCTCCTGCTGCTGGCGGCCGCGTTTTCAGCCGGGGCGATCAACCTCAGCCTGGCCCAGATCGACGCTTCCCGGCTGCTGGTGTCCCAGACCGTCGACCTGTACCTCAGCGTGACCGGCCAGGACGGGCGGCCTCTGCGCGGCCTGCCGGTTGAAGCCTTCCGGGTATCCGAGTCGACGGACGGCCGCCAGTTCCACGAGGTGCGCGACCTGGGCGCCTTCACCCCCGCGGCCGGCGCCGCCGAGGGGATCACCTTCCTGCTGCTCATGGACAACTCGGGCAGCATGTACGACTCCGTGCGGGGCGGGGCGACCCGGGACCCGGCGCTCATGCGGGTCAACCACGCCAAGGAGGCCGTACGTTCCTTCCTGACCCGCATGAGCGGTCCCGGCGACCGCGTGGGCCTCGCCGCGTACAACACCTTCTACCGCGGTCTGGTCCGTCCCGGGCAGGACCGCGAGCGGGTGGCCGGCGCCCTGGAAGGTATCACGCGCCCGCAGCCCGAGGAGGCCTACACGGAGCTGTACGCCAGCCTGACCCTGGCCGTCCGGGAGTTCGCCGGCGCCCGGGGGCGCAAGGCGCTTATTGTCCTGTCCGACGGGGAGAACTACCCCTACGCCGAGCACTTCGGCAAGCCTCACCCGGAGTTCAGGGCGCGCAGCTACCCCCACACCGAACCGATCCGGGCCTGCCTGGAAGAAGGGATCACGGTGTACGCGATCAACTTCGGACCGCGCCAGGACCGGAATCTGCGCAGCATCGCGCTGGAGACCGGCGGGCAGGTCTTCGAGGCCGTCGATCGGGGCGAGTTGTCCGCCGTGTACCGGAGGATCCATGAGCAGGTGGCGGCGGAGTACCGCCTGACCTACCGCGCCGGCATGCAGCCCGCGGAGCGCAAGTACGTGCGGGTACGGGTGGGGCAGGCCGGAAGCGAGGCGGAGGCCACGCGCTTCTATTTCTCGACCACCGTTTTCGGCCTGCCGCTTGCGGCCCTGAGCTGGCTGCTCGCCGTGCCCTTCGTGCTGGCCGCCCTCGGGGTGTGGCTGGCCACGCGCCTGCGGCTGGAAAGCCGCCGCGGGCCCGCGCGCCTGGAGGTGCTCCACACCCGGGTCGGCTCCGCATCGACGCGGGCCCTGCCCCTGGGCAGCGCGAAGACCGTGATTGGCGGAAGCCGGAAGGCCGACCTGACTATCGCCGGCGCGCCCGGCGTGCAGGGCGAGCACGCCACGGTGCTCTTCGACCCCAAAACCCGCAGCTACACCATCGTGGGCGGGGGGGACATCACGGTGAACAACCGGCCCGTAAAAAGCCGCCGCCTCGAGGCCGGGGACGTGATCGACGTGGGCGGGGCCACCATCGTCTTCGACGACGGGGAGGTTTGAGGCCCGGGATCGCTTCGCTTGACACGGCGGGTGGGGAGCCGTTATTTTACTGGTAGCATGTACGCCACGACCTGAAACCTCCGCGGGCCGACGCACGGTAGCGGAGAAAGCCTTTATGCCGGACCGCGGGAGAGCGGGCCGGGCGTAAAGGCTTTTTTATTGACGCGGGAGGAACACAGCGCATGGAAGAACGCTCAGACAAACTGCTCAAGATCCGCCACTCCACCGCCCACGTGATGGCCGAGGCGGTGCGGGACCTGCTTCCGGGCACCAGGATCGCCATCGGGCCGGCCATCGAGGATGGCTTCTACTACGACTTCGACCTGCCCCGGCCCCTGAAGACCGAGGACCTGGCGCAGATCGAAGAACGCATGAAGCGCATCATCGCCGGGGACCACCCCTTCCGGCGCCGGGTGGCGAGCCGCGAGGAGGCCCGCGAGCTGTTCCTTGAGGAGCCCTACAAGCTGGAGCTCATCCGCGACCTGCCGGAGGGGGAGGAGATCTCGCTGTACTCGGTGGGGGAGTTCACCGACCTGTGCCGCGGCCCGCACGTGGCCTCCACCCGGGAGCTCGCCGCCGACGCCTTCAAGCTCCTGTCGATCGCCGGCGCCTACTGGCGGGGGGATGAGCACAACCCCATGCTGACCCGCATCTACGGCACCGCCTGGGAGAGCCCCGGGGAACTGGCCGGCCACCTCCAGAAGCTGGAGGAGATCGAGAAGCGGGACCACCGCCGCCTGGGCAGGGAGCTGGACCTGTTCTCCACCCACGAGGAGGCGGGCGCGGGGCTGATCTACTGGCACCCCAAGGGGGCTCGTATCCGGGTCATCGTGGAGGACTACTGGCGCCGCAAGCACTTCGCCAACGGCTACGAGCTGGTGAACACCCCGCACATCGGCAAGAGCTGGCTGTGGGAGACCTCCGGCCACCTGGGCTACTACGCGCAGAACATGTACGCCCCGCTGGCCATCGACAAGGTCGACTACTACCTCAAGCCCATGAACTGCCCCTTCCACATCCTGATCTACAAGTCGGCGATGCGTTCCTACCGCGACCTGCCGCTGCGCTGGGCGGAGCTGGGCACCGTGTACCGCTACGAGCGCTCCGGAGTGCTGCACGGCCTGCTGCGCGTGCGAGGCTTCACCCAGGACGACGCCCACATCTTCTGCACCCCCGAGCAGATCGAGGAGGAGATCCTGGGGGTCTTGCGCTTCTCGCTGGACATCTGGAAGGACTTCGGCTTCAAGGACGTGCGGGCCTACCTGGCCACCAAGCCGGCCGCCGGGGCCGTGGGGGAGGAGGCGCGCTGGCGCCAGGCCACCGAGAGCCTGCGCAAGGCCATCGACCGGGAGTCCCTGGAGTACACCCTGGACGAGGGCGGAGGGGCCTTCTACGGGCCCAAGATAGATTTAAAGGTAAGGGACTCCCTGGGCCGGGAGTGGCAGATGACCACGATCCAGTTCGACTTCAACATGTCCGAGCGCTTCGAAATGACCTACGCGGCCAGCGACGGCAGCCTGCAGCGCCCCTACATGGTGCACCGCGCCCTGCTGGGCTCGCTGGAGCGCTTTTTCGGCGTGCTGGTGGAGCATTACGGAGGGGCCTTCCCGGTGTGGCTGGCTCCCGTACAGGCCACGGCCATCCCCGTGGCGCCCGCTTTCAACGAGCACGCGCAGGCGGTCGTGGCGGCGCTGCGGGCGGTGGACATCCGCGCCGAGGCCGACCTGAGCGAGCAGAGGATGAACGCCAAGATCCGCGCCGCGCAGGCGCAGAAGGTGCCCTACATGCTGGTTCTCGGCGAGAAGGAGCGCTCCGCGGGCACCCTTTCCGTGCGGACCCGCTCGGGGGAGCAGTTTACCGTGGAAAGCGTTGCCAAGTTCGCCGGCATGATCCATGATCGGGTCAAGAAGCTGGAATGATCGACCGGATCGTGAAGCGGGACGGGCGCCTCGTCCCCTTCAACCGCGATAAGATCACCTTCGCCGTCCTTTCGGCTGCCGTGGCTGTGGGCGGCAGGGACCGGGCCGCGGCGGAGCGGGTCACCGACGAGGTGATCCGCCTGCTGGAACGGCGCGCCACGCCCGACTCGATCCCCACCGTGGAGGAGGTCCAGGACCTGGTGGAGAAGGCCCTGATCGAACGGGGTCACGCCCGCACGGCCAAGGCCTACATCGTGTACCGCTACGAGCACGCCCTGAAGAGGGCGGGCCGGCGCAGCCTGACCTACTCGGCGGACAACATCCCCTACGAAAAGCTCTGGGAGGCCCTCTCCTGGGCCGTGGATCACGGCTGCGTCAGCCTGGGACAAGTTGCCGGCAGCGTGAGCCGGGGGGCTTTCCCCGAGCTGGTGCGCGCGGGGGAGGCGTTCTACGCGCAGGAGTTGGACGCGGCGGCGGAGCGCATCCGTGAGAGGCTGGCGGAGCTCAAGCTGGTGATCGTCGCCGGGCCTTCCTCCTCCGGCAAGACCACCACGACCATAAAAATCGAGGAGCGCCTCGCGGCGCAGGGCGCGAGCTTCGTGCCCGTCAACGTCGACAACTTCTTCCTCGACCTGGTCGAACACCCCAGGGACACTCGGGGGGATTACGATTTCGAGACCCCCCAGGCGCTGGACATGGAGCTGATCAACGCCACCCTGCAGAAGCTGCTGGAAGGACAGCGGGTGGAGCTGCCCTTCTACAACTTCAAGACCGGCCACCGGGAGGGCAGCTCGGGGACACTCCTGCTGGCCCCCGGCCAGATCCTGCTGATCGACTCCCTGCACGGGCTGCACCCGGAGATGACTGAGAAGGTCCCCGAGGAGCGCAAATTCCGCCTGTACATCGAGACCCTCTCTCAGGTCAAGGACTCCAACCGCCAATTCCTGCGCTGGGCCGACATCCGCCTGCTGCGCCGGATGGTCCGGGACATGCAGTTCCGCAACTACTCACCCGCCCAGACCATCCAGCACTGGCACCTGGTCCGACGCTCGGAGCTGCGCTACATCGTGCCGCGCCTCACAGAGGCGGACGCCATCGTGAACAGCTTCCTGCCCTTCGAGCTACCGATCATGAAGCACCGGCTAGGGGGTCAGTTCCCCGGCTTTATCGAGGAATTCGCGGCGGACCCGGAGCGCTCCGACGCCCTGGACCGCGCCCGGCGCATTCACGAGCTGTTCGCCGAGCTCCCGGCCTGGAGCGACGAAAGCGTCGTGCCCGCGGATTCCCTGCTGCGCGAGTTCATCGGCGGCAGCCGCTACAGGTACTGAGCGTCGACGGCGCGCGAAGCGCGCCACTGGGGCTCAGCACGCTATTGCGTCCTGAGGCGACCCGAGGAGGAGACCATGAAGAAGAGCAGAGCGGCTTCCAAGCCCAAGGCGAAGGCGACCCACCGCCCCAAAGCGAAGGCGGCCGCGAGGAAGGCGGCCCCCGTGCGGAAGGCCTCCGCGAAAAAGCCCGCCGCCAAACTTGCAGGCAGACACGGACGAAGGACAGCCACCCCGGCGGCCGGAAAGGCGCCGGCTGCCAGGAAGGCCCCGGCCGCCAGGCCAAGGCCCATGGAGCGGCTGAAGGCCCGCGACGGGGAGATCCGCCGCCTGATGCACATCGCAGGCGTGTTGTCCTGGGACCAGGAGACCTACATGCCCCCCAAGGCCGTGGGGGAACGCTCGGAGCAGCTGGAGCTGCTGAGCGGGCTGATCCACGACCGCCTGGCCAGCCCGGAGCTGGGGGAGCTGCTGAAAGCCGCCGGGGCGAGCGACCGCCAGCCCCTGGGTCCGGACGACTCCGCGCCCGTGGAGCGCGCCTATTTGCGGGAGCTGTTCCGGGCCTATCGCCGCAGCACGCGGCTGCCGCGGCGCCTGGTCACGGAGCTGGCCAAGCAGACCGCCATCGGCCAGGCCAGGTGGGCTGAGGCCAGAAAGGCCTCCGACTTCGGGCTGTTCTCCGCCCAACTCGCCGTGATCCTGGGCCTGGTCCGGGAGAGCGCCGCCTGCCTGGGCTACCGGGAGCACCCCTACGAACCTCTGCTCGAGGAGTACGAACCCTGGATGAAGAGCGCGGAGGTGGAGAAGGTCTTCGCCGGGCTGCGCGTGAAGCTGCAGTCCCTGGTCCAGCGGATCGTGGCTTCGGGACGCCGGCCGGACACCTCCTTCCTGAGGGCCCCGTACGAGGTGGCCAGGCAGAGGGAGTTCTGCCTGGCGGTGCTCAAGGAGATCGGTTACGATTTCCAGCGCGGGCGCCTGGACGAATCGGCCCACCCGTTCAGCACCACCCTGGGCCGAGCGGACGTGCGGCTGACCACCCGTTACAACCCGGATTTCTTCAACACCGGGGTATTCGGCACGATCCATGAGGCCGGGCATGGCCTGTACGAGATGGGCATCGGCGGGGAGTTGAGCGACACCATCCTGGCGGACGGGACCTCCATGGGCTTCCACGAGTCCCAATCGCGGATGTGGGAGAACTTCATCGGCCGCAGCCTGCCGTTCTGGGTGCACTTCTACCCGCGCCTCAAAGCCCTCTTCCCGCAGAACCTGGAGGCGGTCCGGCTGGAGGATTTTCACCGCGCCATCAACGCGGTGGAGCCCTCCCTGATCCGGGTGGAAGCCGACGAGGTGACCTACAACCTGCACATCCTCATCCGCTTCGAGCTGGAAAAGCGCCTGATCGCCGGGGACCTCCAGGTCGCGGAGCTGCCCGGGGCCTGGAACGCGCAGTACCGGGAGTCCCTCGGTATCGTGCCCCCGGACGACGCCCAGGGGGTGCTGCAGGACATCCACTGGTCCATGGGCTCCTTCGGGTACTTCCCCACGTACGCCCTGGGAAACCTCTACGCGGCACAGCTGTACCGCACCATGAAGCGGGAGCTGCCCGGGATGGAAGAGGAGCTGGTCCGCGGCGAGTTCGCCCCGGTGCTCGGCTGGCTGCGCGACAAGGTCCACCGCCTGGGCCGCCTGGTGCCCGCCGCGGAGCTGTGCCGGCAGGTCACGGGGGAGAGCCTGGATCCCGCCTGCCTGGCCGAGTACCTGGAAGGCAAGTACGCGGGCATCTATGAGCTATAGCGCCGCGCTAGCCGGCAGCCCCTACCCCTGGCTCGCGGTCTCCGCCCTGTTCCTGGGCGCGGCCCTGCAGCGCGCCACCCGCCGCGCCCGCCCCCGCTACCTGGGGGACGACCGGGAGAAGGCGCGCGCCTCCAAGTGGCTGTTCTTTTCGCTTTTCCTGTCCCTGGCCGTGGTGGCGGCCCTCGGCGCCCTCTTCGTGCCGGGCCCGACTCGGCTGGTGCCGCCGCGCTTCCTGTATTTCTACACGGCCTGCACGGCGCTGGCCTTCCTGGCTTTGCGTTTCCGAAAGAGCCTGGGGACGATCACCCTGTTCCTGATCCTGGCCCTGGCGCTCACGGCCGGGCTGTTCCTGCGCTCGCTCACCGCCTTCACGGGCGAAACCGAGATCGGCAGGGTCCGGGTGCTCGCGGCCAGGGACGGGGAAATGAAGCTGGAGATCCTGGCCGCCCGCGGCGAACCGGTCATCCGCCCCCTGGCGGGCAGCTACTTCGCACCGGTGGTTAAGGTGGTGATCTTCGACGACCTGTACGTGTTTTTCGGCGCGAAAACCTGGTACCGTTTCGAGGGTTTCACCTCCTTCGCCCTGCAGAAGACCGATACGGGGCAGAGCTTCCGGCAGCAGGACACGGATTACTACTTCCCCGAGCCGCAGGGGGTGTCGCAGCGCCTGTGGGCGCTATTCGAGCGCTACGAGGGCCAGATCCCGGGGGTGCGCAGCGTGCAGGTGGAGATGGATCTGAAAAAGGCGCGGGAGCTGGCCACCTTCTCGCTGCGCCTCCAGAACGACGGCGGGCTGCAGATCGTGGAGCTGCCGTAGGCCCTCAGGGCTGCGGGCGCGCTCCCCGGCTGAAATCGCGCACCAGGAACACCACCTTCTCCGCGAGCGAGGCCAGGAGGATCGCCCCGACCAGGTATTCTAGTATTTCGATCAGGGTGGGGTGGCCCAGGACCGGCACGCGCAGGAACTCCAGCAGTTCCAGGCCGTAAAGGCAGAATACCGCGAAAATGGAAGCCTTGCCCAGGAAGGACAGGCGCAGCGCCGAGTAGCCCTGCAGGATGTATAGCGTCACGATGCCGATGAACTGGGCGGCCAGACGCACGAGCACCAGCACCAGCAGCCACACGGGGATCCAGCGGTTGACCGCGAACACCGCGGACAGCACGACGATGAGCAGGTAATCCCCCGAAGCGTCCAGGATGCGGCCGATGCGGGTGGTCTGGTGCAGCAGGCGCGCCAGGAAACCGTCGAGCAGGTCGGTCAGGAAGATCACGCCCAGGAACACCAGCAGCATGGTGCGCAGCTGCGGCTGGGTGCGTACGGCGAGCAGCAGGTACAGGCCGGCGGGAACTGCGCTCAAGCGCAGGAAGGACAGGATCAGGGGCAGGTTGAGACTGCGCAGCAGCTCTCCGCTGGGCTCCAGGTTGAACTCGCCGCGCACCAGCAGCAGCCCCAGGAGGAATAATAGGTGGAAAACGAGCCCCACGCCCAGAAACCACAGCGCCTGCGCCCAGTCCAGGGAATACAGCCAGGTGACCCCGACGAGGAACAGCGATTGCAGCAGGAAGAACAGCAGTACCGAAACCAGGATGATCCGATTGGCAGCGAGGTACCGGCGGCCGGCCGCGCCGGAGTACCGGGCTAGCGCGCCGGAGTACCGGGCTAGCGCGCCGGAGTACCGGGCTAGCGCGCCGGAGTACCGGGCTAGCGCCGCCGCACCGGCCAGCAGGGGGCGGATGTACCAGTACAGCGAGCCGACCGAGAGCGCTATGGGGACAGCCAGGATCCAGAAGGCGGCGGCCGGCAGAACGCCGGCGGGCAGCCAGCCCAGCCGGGTCACCAGCAGCAGCGCCAGTACGATGCCGCAGCAGGCGCTCTGCGCGATGGTCTTGATCTTGCCCGGCAGCTTGGCCGCGGGGTCCAGGCGCCGCACCATGGCCAGAGGGCGGATCACCCCGTACATCAGGAACTCCCGGGACAGGAACAGGATGAAAAAGGCCAGCGGCATCAGGCCGGCGCGCCAAAAGGTCAGGTACACGAAAAAGAAGAAGGCGAAATCCGAGATCGGGTCCAGCCACTTGCCCAGCAGGCTGACCATATTGTTCCTGCGCGCCAGACTGCCGTCCAGCAGGTCCGTCGCGCCGCTCGCCGCCATCACCGCCCCGCAGGCCAGCGGGCTCCACGGGGCGGGCAGCTTGAACAGGAAGAAAAAGGCCGCACCCATCGCGATCCGCGACAAGGACAGCAGGTTGGGCAGGTGCCGGGTGGGGGAGCGCATGTCGCCGAGATTGTAGGGCCCCCCCCGCTTTTGGTCAATCATGCCGCCATAGCGGGGCCGGTTATTGTGGCGGGGGTGAGGCTTCTGCCGAATCCGCTATCGCGGGGTATTGCTTTTTTTTCCGGGATTCACTATGATTAAATCGTAAAGACAAGTGCTCATTTACCGAAAGAAGAAATACTACAAGATTCTGCTTGCCGGTACTTGACACGCGGAAGCGAGGTGCGGTAGATTTAGCGCCGCAATAGCGGGGTTGGCAGTAGCCTTCCCCTCGCGCCGCAGAGGTGTCCTCAGGCGCATAACGGTCTTTGACAGCATAGGGAAGGGGAGAGGGATGTGTGGGTTAGGATTGGAGCGGGCCTGGGGTCCGCTTGCCGCAAGGCGAGCGGCGAACAGGTGGACGCGAAGATAGGTAACATGGCCCTGCCGC
>Ga0315273_10006985_pt1 | contig 14099 bp, 5 predicted proteins | sample YL17G02_0_MG_FD_205753 | JGI IMG/M metagenome (GOLD analysis project Ga0315273, IMG submission 205753) | Sediment microbial communities from Yellowstone Lake, YNP, Wyoming, USA - YL17G02_0 | ecosystem: Environmental > Aquatic > Freshwater > Lake > Sediment | place: USA: Wyoming | collected... | reverse complement strand
TCGACATATTCGCCGAGACGACATAGTTGGTCGGGCATGCTGCCGTCAGGAATGTGACGGCTCCATTCAATGTTGCGCTTACACTTACACCATTAACAAAGTTATAAAAAGCAGTTGCTGGCAACGTTATATCAGAACCGGTTGCAGGACTTCCGTCCTTTGTCGCGGAAAACGAAAGTGAGTAACTTCCATTGGTTGTTGAAGTGACGACATTTCCATATGCATCGGCGAAGGCTATTTCAATGTCAACAGGATTGTTCGTCGGGGAGATGCCATATGTGACCAAGGCCGATCCGCCCGACATCAGCCGCACCCTTAATTGAGTCGCAGTCCCGAACGCCGCAACGATCACGTCATTGCTGTTGCCAGATGAAGGCCCCACGCTGACGGGACTGGCGGTCAGGTGCCAGGTGCCGGCTGACCTGAAAATCACGGGGATCGCGAATGCGCCGCTGGCGCCACTAGTAAGATTGACCGAGAGAGGATAGTCAGCGCTCGTCATGAGTGGATCGTTTTTGCTGAGGAGGGCGGTGCCGGAAAAATCCGTAGTGGGATTGTTGTAGGCGTCCACCGTGATTACCTGGACCGTGGTGATTTGTGCTCCAATAACCGAGCTCGCCGGCACGCCAGTGAAGGCAAACTTGGCCGCAGTGGCGGCATTCACGGTGATGGAACTGCTGGTTCCGGTAATGGCCGAGCTCACGGTATCGGTTGCGGTAATGGTTTGAGTCCCGGCGGTCTTGAGCGCAAAGGCATTGATGAAATTGCCGGCACCACTTGTAAGCGTGCTGTCGGAGGGCAATACGGCGATGCCGTCGGTTGAAGTGAAGTGGACGGTGCCGGTGTAGCCCGTGGCGATGTTACCTTTGATGTCTCTGGCATAAACCGAAACAGTGAAGGGATTTCCTGCCGTCACCGGTGACGAGGCGCTGACCAGGAAGGACGCAGCCGTGCCCGGATCAACCAGGACCGTGGCATTGCCGGTGATCAATGAAGTCACGGTGTCGGTGGCTACAACTTTCCATGAGGCGCCGGCGGACGCGAGCGTGAAGTTGAAGCTGCCCGTGCCATTGGTGAGCGTGGAATCGGACGGCACTGTCACCGCACCCGTATCGGTTGTGGTGAAGTGAACTGTGCCAGTATAACCCGTGGTGGTTCCGCCGCACGAGTCACGCGCCGTCACGCTGACGGAGAACGGCACGCCGGCAACCTGGGGCGTCGAGGCCGAGACCAGGAATAGCGAAGTGTCACCGATCACCCGCGTTGCCGTGGTCGTCGAATTGATTGTCCCCCCGATGCTGTCGGTAACCGTAATGGTGGTTGTTGGAGATACGGTGCAGGCAGAAAAGACGATGGTAAAAGTCCCGGTGCCGTTCACCAGGGGGGCGGTCGGAGAGTTAAAGAAAGGCGAACCATTCACCGTGCCTGAGGAATCAGTGCCGGAGGTAAACCTCACAGGCCCGGTGTAACCGGTAACCGTGTTGCTAAAACTGTCGATGGCGGTCACGGTCAAGGATGTGTTTCGAGGCGTCGGATTGCTTATTCCGCTAAACGTGAATCCGGCGAATGCGCCCGCCGTTCCGGTTGCGGTAAAGGTTACCGGGGAACCGGTCAGCCCTGCACTGGTTGCCGTCAGGGTGTTCGATCCGGCAGTCGTCCCGAGGGTCCAGCTGCCGACGGTAGCAATACCGCTGGCATTGGTGGTTGCCGATAACCCCGTTGCGGAACCGCCGCCTGTTGCAACGGCAAAGGTGACACTCACGCCGTTGACCGGATTGTTATTCGTATCTCTCACGATCACACTCGGCGCGGTTGCGACCGCAGTGCCAACCGTAGCTGATTGGGCGTTGCCTGCATTCACGGCAATCTGCGTCGCCGCACCCGCCGTTCCGGTTGCGGTAAAAGTTACCGGGGAACCGGTCAGTCCTGCACTGGTTGCCGTCAAGGTGTTCGATCCGGCTGTCGTCCCGAGGGTCCAACTGCCGACAGTAGCAATACCGCTGGCATTGGTGGTTGCCGACAATCCTGTTGCGGAGCCGCCGCCTGTTGCGACGGCAAAGGTGACACTCACGCCGTTGACCGGATTGTTATTTGTATCTCTCACGATCACACTGGGCGCAGTTGCGACCGCGGTGCCTGCCGTGGCTGATTGACTGTTGCCTGCGTTCACGGCAATCTGCGTCGCAGCGCCCGCCGTTCCAGTTGCGGTAAAGGTCACCGGGGAACCAGTCAGTCCTGCACTGGTTGCCGTCAAGGTATTCGATCCGGCTGTCGTCCCGAGGGTCCAACTGCCGACAGTAGCAATACCGCTGGCATTGGTGGTTGCCGATAACCCCGTTGCGGAACCGCCGCCTGTTGCAACGGCAAAGGTGACACTGACGCCGTTGACCGGATTGTTATTCGTATCTCTCACGATCACACTCGGCGCGGTTGCGACCGCGGTGCCTGCCGTGGCTGATTGACCGTTGCCTGCATTCACGGCAATCTGTGTCGCAGAACCTGCAATGACCGTAACGGCGGGGGTGGTGCCTGTCATGGCGCCGCTGGTGACAGTGACGGTTCTGCTGCCCGCGGTAACGAAGGTGACGGGGAAGGTGTGCACGCCCGCTTCGCCGACCACGTAATTGTAATTATTGGCTGAGGACATCGGGTAGTTGATGCCGACGATGTTGACGGTCCCATTGGGATCAGTCGAAGTGAATTGAACGCTGCCGGTAAAGGTCGGCGTGGTATTTCCGTACTGGTCCGATGCGGTAACGACGACATTGACCGAAGTGCCGGCGGTAGTAGAGGCCGGTGCGGTGAGCAGGAATTTGCTCGTGGCTGCGGGATTTACCGCGACGGCTGCGCTTGTGCCGCTGATCGGGCTGCTCAACGCGGTGAGGGTCCTGTTGCCCGAGGTGACTAATGTGACGGAGAAGGCGGAGCTGACCCCGCTGGTGAGCGTGACGGTGCCGGGGAATGAGACGCCGGTTCCGGTGTCGGAAGATGTGATCGTTGCGGTGCCGGAGTAGGAAGGTGTGGGATTTTTATACGCGTCGGCGGCGGTCAGAGTGACGCCCGTAATGATGTTGCCTGCGGTAATGGAGGCGGGCAGACCGGTGAAGATGAACTGCGAGGTGGCGGCGACGACAACGCTGACTGTGGTGCTGCCGGTGATGGGAGTGGCGCCGGAACCTAGCGCGTTGATGGTGCGCGTGCCGGCGAGATAGAGGGTGGCCGTGAAAGTGAATACGCCGTTGCCGGTCGGCGTACCTGCTGCAAAGGTTTCCGCAGGAGGTCCGGGGTAGGTGGGCGAAGGAGTCAATGTCACTGGTCCGGTGTAACCGACCGCCGTGTTTCCGTATGCATCCTGGGCGGTGACGGTAATGGTGGAGGTGCCGCCCGCAGTCAGACTGACGGGCGAAGCCGTGACCTGCAGAGTAGTCGCCTGATTCGAGCCTACGGTAAAGGTGAGCGTGGCGTTGACACTTGCATTCGAGGCATCGGCGACCGTGATGGTGCGGCTTCCGACCTGAGTCAGCGTGAACCCGTTGGTAAAGACCTTCTGGCCACTATCTTCCGGGTCGAAGGTGTAATTAGCCGGAAGGGTGGCCGAGGTGTCGGAAGAAGTGAAGTGAACGGTGCCGGAGTAACCGATGGCGGGATTACCGGTGGCATCCCTGACGGTGACGGTGGCGGTGAAGGGCACGCCGGCCGAGGGGGTCGAAGTGCCGGCGGAGAACACGAATGAAGCTGCCGCGGCGGACGACACGGAAGTGGACTGGCTCGATGTCAGGGAAGCTGCGGATACGTCAGTGGCAGTGAGCGACCACGATCCCGGTGTGCGGAAGGTGACCGGGAAGGCTTTGGATCCGGCATCGGAAGCCTGGAAGGTGTAGTTGGCCGGGAGGATGGCGGCGGAGTCGGTGGAAGTGAAGCGCACGGTGCCGGAGTAGCTGGAGGCGACGTTGCCGAACTGGTCCTTGACGGTGACGGTGACACTGGTGGCTTTGGCGGCGGCAACGGAAGAGGGGAGTCCGGAGAGTTCGAGTTTGGCGGGCTGGGGAGGAGTGACGACGGCGTCTTCGTTGCTGGTGTTGTTATTGGCATCGGTGTCGACCTCGATGCTGGTGACGACGGCGGTGTTGCGCAGGGTGCGCGGGGCGGCGTCGGAGAAGTAGTCGGGAGAGACCTGGATGGTGACGGTGATGGTGCCGTTGACGGGCAGGGGTCCGAGGTTACAGTTAACGAGAGCGCCGGCCTTGGCGCAGTTGCCCTGGGAGGAAGAGGCGGAGAGGAAGGTGGCGGCCGCAGGAGGAGTGTCGGTGAAAGAGACACCGGTGGCGGGATCGGGGCCCTTGTTAGAGACGGTGACGGTGAAGGTCAGGGTCTGATAAGCGAGGGCGGGACTGGGGCTGTGAGACTGGGAGACACCGAGATTGACCTTGGGTTCGACCTGTGCGGTCTCGGGAGGATTGGCAGGTTTGTTTTTGTAGAGGTCGGAGAGGGGGACGAGGAAGATGACGCCGCCGATCTCGATGGTGTGATCGGCGAGGAGGACGCCGTCTTTGGTGGTGTTGTTGGAGATGGGAACGAAGGCAAGGTCGGTGATGCCGGGAGATTCGAGCCACTGAATGGCGCTGGCGTCCCTGGGTATGATGAGGGTGACACGGTTGGCGCCGCGTTCGGCGACGAGGAGTTGGAAGGAGTTGGGGCAGGTAACGTTTTCGCGGTAGATGCCAAGCATCTGGCCGGGATTCTGGAGGCCGGTGGCGACGATGAGAGAAGTGCCCTGGGCGGGATGATACTCGATGATGGAGCCCTCGGCGGCGAGGGAGTAGTAGATGAAACCGGTGCAGCGATCGACGGCGATGCCGGCGGCGCCGGAGGCGGGGAGGACAAGGGAGGCGAAGGGAGAGGGAGTTGGGCCCGGGGCGTAGAGCCGGGAGCCGTCCGGGGCGGAGAGGTCGGCCTGGAGAGTGGCTTTAGGTACGGTGGAGACTTTGTCTTTTTCAACGATGAGGAGGTCGCCGGTAGAGATATCGATGACGAGGGATGATGGCTGGTTGAGACCGGTGACGACGTCCTTGAAGTCCTTGGAGACGGGTTCGAGGCGGATGATGCGGCCGGAGGTCTGAGCGGCGAGGAGGAGGAACTGTTTCCCGTTGTCGGCCTTGAAGGGGATGATCTTGGAGATGACCTCGCCGGGGAAGAGGGCGACGGCGATCTTGGTACCGGAGGGAGGGACTTCGAAGATCTGGGAGTTGTTGGTGGCGGCGAGGGAGGTGGAGGGGGCGGAAGCGAGGGCGGCGAGTTCGGCGGCGTAGACTTTGCCGAGAGAGTCAAGGAAAGCGACGGACTGGATGACGCCGAGGCCTGCGGTGAAGGGGACCTTGTCGAGGACGTCGGCGGAAGCGCCTGCGGCCTGGGAAGAGCCTTCAGCGGTGATGGTGACGACCTGGCGTGCGGGGACAGCCTTAGGGGCGGTGAAGACACCGGAGGAGGTGATGGTGCCGCTGGTGGCGGACCCGCCTGGAGTGCCGTTGACCTTCCAGGTGAGGGATGAGGAGGATCCGGAGACGGAGAAGCGCTGTGAGGAGCCCGGGGGTATGATGGCGATGGGAGGTGTCATCTTGAGGGAGGCGATGGCGGAGTCCGGGTTGTAGGAATCGGGCGCGGGCTGGGAGGGGATGTTGACCCAGGCGTTGGTGGAACGGATGAGAGAAGACATGTAGACGGGCTGATCGGACTTGATGAAGACGAGGCCGCCGGTCTGGTTGGCGGCTTGTGGGATGAGTTCGGAGGAGCCGAGGGAGCGGTTGAAGCGCTGGGAGGGTTGAAGGACGGTGTCGAAGACGCCGAGGATGAGGCCGGACTTATCGAGGGCGAGGATGCGGACGTTGGCGGCGACGGAGCCGGGATTAAGGAGGGAGAGTCCGGTGGAGAAGCCTGAGGTGGTGGCGATGTGGGAGAAGATGGCGCGGGTGCGTCCCTGGGCGGAAGAGGGGACGGCAGCGACGGCGCCGGAGGAGGAATCGCCGTAGGTGATGAAGCCGTTGACGGCGTCGGAGGTGGACTTGACGAGGATCCAGCCGTCCAGGGGGGAGTTGCCGGAGAAGCCGAACATGGCCTGGAGGTCTTCGCGGAGAGAGGCTTTGCTGTTAAGGGCGCGGGTGACGGGGTTGAACTTGAGGGAGGAGGGGTCGTAGAGGGAGCCGTCGGGTTTGAAGGCGGAGATGGTGAGGACGACGGGGTCGGCGGAGTAGTTGACGAGCGAGAGTTGGGAGGAGAAGGAGCCGAGGACGGAGAGCTGGAGGAAGTAGAGGGATCCGAGCTGCTCGGCGCCGCGGCGGGCGTTGAGAGCGAAGGCGTCGGCGGCAGGGGAGCGGACGATTTGGAAGCCGGCGATGTCGGAGTCTGAGTCGACGATGACATAGGAGCCGGGCTGGATGGAGGAGACGGAGAAGAAGGAAGCGGCGTCGAGGCGTGCGGCGCCGTGAGCGGGGATGGTGAGGGCCTGGGCGGCGGGAGGGAAGTAGGTGCCGGCGAGCTGGAGGGAGAGGTGAGCGGTAGTGGAGCCGGGGTTGACGATATTGAGTTCGGAGGAGAAGCCGGAGTCGATGCGGATGTTGTTGAAGAGTATTTTCTGAGCGGTGACGGGGACGTCGGCGCCGTCCATGAGGGAGAGGGAGGGGTTGAGGAAGAGGAAGAAGCCGGTGAGGTTGTCGGTGGAGGAAGAGGCCTGGAACCATGCGGCGGAGGAATCGGGGAGAGCGGAGCCGAAGATCTCGGAAGTGAGTTTGGAGAACTGCTGGCCGGCGGGGATGGTAATGGAGACGGGGTTAGTGACGCCGTCGCCCTTGAGCGCGATGCCGTCGGCGCCATAGGCGGTGATGGCGACCTTGGCTTCGGCAGAAGTCGGGTTGACGATGGCGACGCCGGTGAGGAGGCCGTCAGCAGAGGAGAGCCTCGGGAAGTTCAGCACACTGTCGGCGTGAAGAGGGGCGGCTTGCACAAGAGATATCAGCAGGAAACAAGCCAAAACAAAAACATTCCTTTGAATGGCTGCTGTGATTCGGATGCAACTCTTCATGACACACCCCTCTTGGAAGACAAATAAGAAATAAATCGATCTGTGACTAATGTGAGCTATTTGACACCACTCATTGCAGCGGCGTCAAGAACAACCGCATCAACTTTATTCAAGAGGGTTTCAGTGATTCCTTGGGGTCTTCGTGATTTGCATTTAAATCGAACCAGGAGGACCTCAAAGACCTTTATGGAGGCCTTTTTTATGGATACCGGTTTTGCGGATCAGTATCAGAACCAGAATTGCCCCCACGGTCGGGATGAGGCTTGCGACGAGGAGGATGGGCTCGAAGGAATATCGATCGGAAACGCGACCGATGAGATAGGTCGAAAGGAGCGTGCCGATGCCGGCTCCGGTGCCGCTCATGCCGCTGACGGAGGCAACGGACTGGCTGGGATACAAATCCGAAGGCAGCACGAGAGCCATGGTCGAGGCCGCGGCATAGGAGAAAGTGGAGAATCCGAAAAGCATGGCGATCAGGAAGAGGCTGGAGGTGAAGATGGTTCCGCTCAGGAACAAGACGCCGAGGCAGCCGCACACAAATACTGTCTTGCGCGCGCGTCCGACCGGCCAGCCCTTTTGGATGAGCCAGCTGGATACTCCTCCTCCGAAAAAGTTGCCCAGATCCGCTGCGATGAAAGGAATCCAGAAAGCCATCACACCCTCTTCCAGCCGGATGCCTTTGGCCACGAGGTAAATCGCGAACCAATCGGCGATAAAAAACCACACCGGATCGGTCAGCGAGCGGGCGAAGATCACGCCCCAGGTCTGCGGCATCCGGATCAACTGCCCCCAGCTCATCGCGGCCGCGGCACTGCCTGAATCCGCCGCTTGCTGACGCGCGCGGCTCTGATTTGGCGAATCCTCGCTGCCCCTCTCGCTCAGTATCATGGCGCGTTCCTCGGAGCCGAGGCGCGGATGATTCTCCGGCGCGTGATACAACGCGCGCCAGGCGATCAGCCAGAGGAAGCCGAGCATGCCGATGATGACAAATGCGGGTCGCCAGCCGCCGAATCGGTGGTAGAGAAAAAGCACGAGGAAGGGAGCTGCTGCGGCGCCGATCGAAGAGCCGCTGTCGAAAAGGGCTACGGCCCAGCCGCGCTCCCGCTTTGGAAACCATTCGGCGACCGCTTTGGTCGCCGCGGGCCAGTTGGCCGATTCCCCGGCGCCGAGCAGGAATCGAAAGGCGCAGAAGCTGCGCAGGCCCGATGCGATCGAGGTGAGCATCGCGACGGTCGAGTACCAGATCACGGTGAGTGTGAGCCCGCGCCTGGTGCCCACGCGATCAATCATCCTTCCTGCCAGCGTCTGGCCAATGGCGTAGGCCAGGCGAAAGGAGATCACGACCAGGGCGAAATCCGCGTTGTTCCACTGATAATCCCTTTTGAGGTAGGGGGCGAGAACGGAAAGCGTCTGCCGGTCGAGATAGTTGATCACCGTCGAAGCAAAGAGCAGCCCGCCGATCCACCAGCGCAGTCCCCGGATCGGCCTCGGTGATGATGTTCGGATTTCGGAAGAGTTCACTCGCGCTCCAACTGGGATTCGGCCTTGCAGCAACCAAAACTCTTAACCGCGGATGAACCTGGCGCGGCATAGCCGCAACCGATTCACTGTAGGGGCCACCGTCAGGTCGCCCGAACCGTCTGGCTGGCGACCTGACGGTCGCCCCTACAAATTCGTGCCAAATTGCGAAGAAGTTTCACGTTTGTAGCGCAGATAAACGCAGCGCGGCAAGCCGCTTGGGTAAATCCGGCTTGAACCTCTCTTTGGTTGCGGCTGGCCGCGCTGCGTTCATCTGCGGTTACAGAATTTTTTCCCGCCGCCCGGCATTATAATGGAACGTCTTCGGAGATGGAAAACAATGAGCGCGAAATTGAAAGTTTTTCAACGGGTGCCTCGGTCGGTGATCGGGTTCAGGCCCGAATTCCTCGATTTCAAGCGCGGCATCCGCGTCGGCAATCTGGAGGACAACGAGCGCATCACCCGCCTGCTCAAGCTGGAACTGGAGTATCGCTATCAGCAGGATTTCGTCACCGAGCGCTGGGGGCGCGGTGTTTACTGGATCTGGATAGGTTTGCTGCCCCGCGCGAACCGTTCGGCGATGCCGATCTCCAGCAATGTCAGCTTCGGGTGCTCGAAGTATTTCATCATGGTGGACAGCGATGAGCGGCTGTTCAAGTGTGGATTGCAGATCGAGCGAGGCTACATCAAGGCTCCCAAAGAAAATCGCTCCTGCGAGCTGCGCGCCGACTGGGACTGGAACCGGCTCCTGGCCGCGCTGCGGCCCGGCAGCCTGATGGAGCGCGAGATCAAGCGGCTGGTCGCGCGCGAAGGATTTACGCTCCATGCCGGCGGGTGGGAAGCGGGAGCGAAGGACTATACGCGCGCCAGCCTGCCGGGGATTGCGGCGATCCGGCGCATACTTGCGAACGCGCCCAGCGGCGGCTGGGCAGGATTTCAGCTTTACTACCCGATGAAAGAGCAGGAAGTCCAAAGCTCGAGCGGAGTGGACCTGGTCGAATCCATGCTGGCCGTCTTCAACGAGGTCACGCCCGTAATGAATCTCTGCATGAATATCCAGCTTCCCATGCATGAGAGCCCCTAGGAGCCCATCCGAGGATTAGGAGGGGTCGCGCGCATGGGGCTTGCGAGGCGAGCTCAAGGCGCAAGGAGGAGGCGATGTCGGTGCACATCGTCGACGACGAGCAACGCAGAGATCGCCCGGAATCGAATCCCGGCCTTACGGCCGGGCCTATTCATTGCCGGCGCTTCGGGCCTCAAAACCGCTGCTTCAAGGCACCCCAAAAATTGTCGCGCGCCCGAAATTATCCCTCCTTGCGGCATTATTTTTGACGCTCTGCATAAAAACCCTCCATGCCGGAAATGTGTTGGGAGAAGAGAGCTTATTTCAAAGAAATCTCTTCGATTTTTCAAGCTGGCCCGCACGGAACCACATCGCTGTTCATCCGTGTTCATCCGTGTTTGATCGATTTATTAGACGGATCGGAGGGAATCGAACATGGCAACTATGTTTTCGGGGGGGACGTTGGCGAGGATGTTGTGGACCTGCTGGAAAACGAAACCTCCCTCCTTTCCGAAGATCGCCGCCTGCCCGCGCACATGATCTCTCACCTCGGCCAGGCTTCCCTGCGGCAATATCGTCTGCGTGTCGCAGCCTCCGCCCCAGAAGGTGATCCGGTTCCGGAACTCGCGTTTCAGATCTGCGAGATCCATTCCGGCAGCGGAGATCTGGACCGGGTTGATTGCGTCGAGGCCCGCGTCGATCAGGTCGGGCAGCAGCTGGCGCACGCCGCCGCAGCAATGCAGCATCACCTTCACGTCCGCGAGTTCCTTTGCCCGGCGCCACATTTTGCGATGGCGGGGCTTGAAGAACTCCCGGTACATGGCCGGCGAAATCTGGGGTCCCTTCTGCATCCCGAGATCATCGCCGAAAACGATCACGTCGATGCTGGATCCGACCGCACCCAGGAAACGTTCCAGGTTTTTCATGTGGATCTCCACCAGGCGCTCCAGGAATGCGTGCGCCTGTTCGGGCTCGCCGGCGAGCAGCATGAGGAAAATGTCGTTCCGGAACAGCATCTGCCCGGTTTCCAGCAGGTTTCCCCCGAACAAACCGATAATCGCCCGGTCGGTGGAAAGCCTCAGGTTTCGCGCGCCTTCCGCAAGAAGCTTCGCGCCGCCGGGGCCGTCGACGAGCGGGCCGGGCGGCGACGCCACGGATGTCCACATGCTTTCCTGCATGGCTTCAGGAATATGATCGAAGTCGCGGTTCGCCTCGTCGGCAAACGGCCAGTAGACCTGCTCGAAATAGAGGGCGCCGTCGGGCATGCGCGCGAGCAGCCTTCCGCTTTGCGAACGCAGCACCCATTCACCGTCGATACGCTCAGGATGGATCCAGGCCGGCATCTGGCAGGGGGTGCCGTCGGGAAGTGTCCAATCGCTCCAGTCGTCATCGTTCCGGGCGAAGGCGCGCCCGAGCTCGACGGCGTCTGCCCCGAAGCGGTCGAGAATGTCTTCATCGACGATGGCCAGCTGCTGGATGGGATCGTAAACCCTGATCGGGCGCGCTTCGAGGCCCAGGTGTTTTCGCAGCCTCGCATACGCGATGGCCGAGATGCCGGACGATCGATGCCCGGAAAGATCCACCGGCACGCGATCGACGGGCTGATAATTCAGTGCAGCGCGGATACGCTCTCTGCCGCTCATGACCGCTCCTCTGCCGCAGGTTCTAACACAATCTTCTTTGCGAGGCACCTGGTTTCCAGCATCGGCGGGGCGATCCCGGGCGGATTTCAGGGATCAATCGGGCTTATCGCCGCACAGACGGCGGATACATCCGCGGTTGAGGGCATTGTGCGGATTTTTTCCCTCGGGAGTGTAAAGGAATGCGAGGCGATCTTTGTGGATTTCCGCGACGCGCCAGCGGACGACCTTGAGCGTGCTGTTCAGCAGATGATTCTGTTCGGTGAATCCCTCGTCGAGGATGGCGAAAGCAGACGGCAGCCAGCGTTCGGGAAACATTCCCGCATGGCGCCCGCCCTTCCGATAGGCTTCGATTTCCTTTCCGATGAGCGAAAGTGCGCTATCCTGGCCCTCGACCGTTTGGCACGAGAGTTGATTTTGAGCCATCAAACCGGCGATCGCCTCGCGGCGGGGCACGATCAGCGCGGAGGTATACTGGGACTGGTTGTTGAAAAGCACGATCTGGTCGATGTAAGCGGAGCGGGCGACGATCGTCTCTTCGATCGCCTCGGGGCTGTATTTCTCGCCGTCGTGACCGATGAGAAGGCTTTTGCGGCGGCCCTGGACGTAGAGGAAGCCGTCCTCATCCAGGTAGCCCAGATCGCCGGTGTAAAGCCAGCCGTCGCGAATGGTTTCGCGCGTCGCCTTTTCGTTTTGCCAATAGCCGGCCATCACGTTCCCGCCGCACACGACGATCTCGCCCTCGCGCCCCACAGGAAGCGCCTGCCCCTGCTCGTCGCAAATGCGCACATCGAGGTTCACGACCGGGATGCCCGAGGAGCCAAGCTTGTGCCGGAGCGGGACGTTTGCGGAGATCACCGGCGCTGCCTCGGTCAATCCGTAACCCTGATACATGGGCATGCCGAGAGCATAGAAAAACTGCTGCAACTCGACATCGAGATAGGCTCCTCCCCCGATGAAGTACTGCAGCCGGCCGCCGAAGTTCGCGCGAATCTTTCGAAAAATCAACCGATCATACAGGGCATAGCGCAGGCGGAGCCAGAGCGATGCGCCGCGGCCGCGCGTCCACCCGTCGTGGTTATAAGCGTAGGCCGCGTCGAGCGCCTTCTGGAACAGGGCCGCGATTTTCTCCCCTTTGTCGCGCATCCCCCTTTCGATGTTCTTGCGGAAATTCTTAGCCAGCGAAGGGACGCTCAGCATCAGGTGGGGCCGGATCTCGCGAATATTAACCGGGATGTTGCGCAATGTCTCCGCGGGAGTTTTGCCGACCTGAACCGATGCGATGCTTGCCCCGCGGCGGATTCCCAGGTACGTCACCGTGTGGGCGAACGAATGGTCCCAGGGCAGGATCAGCAGAAGACAGAAAGATGGCGGGAAGGGCAGGGCGGCGGAGGCCTGTTCGACGTTCGCCGCATAATTGCCATGCGTGAGCACGATGCCCTTCGGGTCGGCTGTGGTGCCGGAGGTGTAGCAGATGTTGGCCGGAGTCGAACCGGTGATGGATCGCCGGACCTCTTCGAATTCCCGGCGCTGATCGGCAAGATATTCGCGGCCGCGTTCCAGAAGGCTCTGGAGGGAGTAGACGCCGTTTTCGGGGTCGTCCTGCCCGTCCAGCACAATGACGCGTTTCAGCCCGGGCAGGCTGCCGCGCATCTGGTAAATCTTGTGCGCCTGGGCGCCGGAGACGATTGCCGTTTCGCAGCCGGAATGGGCCAGCCGGAATTTGAGCTCGGCAGCCTCCTCCAGCTTCACGGAGAGCGGCACGTTGATGGCCCCGGCGAACAGGATGCCCAGTTCGGCGACGATCCAATCGTTCCTGCCCTCCGAGAGCAGTGCCGCGCGGTCCCCCTTGCGAATGCCCAGACTGAGCAGACCCGCGCCGCACCGGTGAACCAGAGCCTGCATCTCCCGATAGGTCGAGCCCCGGTATGCTCCCCCCTTTTTCTCCCACATCATCACATTCGGACCAAACTGCTCCACGCTGTTGTCGAACAGTTGCGTCAGCGTCGCCATTTTTTCCATGTCTGTACTCAAAATCCTTCGATGCGCACTACTCATTTTGAAAACCCTTTCCCGGTGGGAAAAGATTATGGAGCCGCAGATGGACGCAGATAAACGCAGATTAATAATCGGACACGGATGATCACAAACTCACAGACGGATCGGCCGAACTTTTTGCTCCTGCCGCATGGGCTGCCTCCGGCAGACGTCTTCGTCCAGGTTCTGCGGGAAAACGCGCCTCGTTCGGCTAACCGGCTCAAGACTAATTTACCACCGGGCGCGCTTTCCCGCAGAACCTGGATGAAGACGTCTCAGCGCGCAGCGCTGGCCCATGCGGCGGGAGCAAAACCTCGTATGATCCTTGAGCATCAGCGTTCATCCGTGTCCCAGTTGTTATCTGCACTGCTAACAGTCAGATTCTTTTCGAATCAGGAAGAAATCTTCAAGCAGCCTTTTTCACGCAGCGCGGCAAGCCGCTTGGGTAAATCCGGCTTAAGCATCTCTTTGGTTGCGGCTGGCCGCGCTGCATTTATCAGCGTTTATCTGCAGTTTTATTTTATATGTTATCCTGCGGGCAGGAGTTTCCCATGAAGAATTACTGCGTCGCCTTTCTATTGGGTTTTGCGGTACTCGCGGCCGTCGCGTCCCCGGCCGCCGAACAGAAGGCCCGGAATCCGGGTGTTTATGCCGTGTTCGACACATCCATGGGGACTTTCGTGTGCGAGCTTTACGAAAAGGCCGCAACCCCATCTCAACGGGAAACACACCATCTTCGGGCGGGTCGTCGAGGGCTACGAAGTGG
>Ga0315273_10006983_pt1 | contig 14101 bp, 13 predicted proteins | sample YL17G02_0_MG_FD_205753 | JGI IMG/M metagenome (GOLD analysis project Ga0315273, IMG submission 205753) | Sediment microbial communities from Yellowstone Lake, YNP, Wyoming, USA - YL17G02_0 | ecosystem: Environmental > Aquatic > Freshwater > Lake > Sediment | place: USA: Wyoming | collected... | reverse complement strand
CGTCGTGTATGGATCTCGCAAACACCAAACTGCTTTGGGGGTCGACATGAATCTCGAGCATGAATTCAGCTACCAGGCCACCTTGAAAGCGCCGCTCGACGTCGGCCCTGGACCGTACGGTACCCGGCTGGTGGTCGAGGTCACCGGCGGGCGCTTCGAGGGCAAGCGCCTCAATGGCAAGATCCTGACCGGCGGAGCCGACTGGCTGCTCGCCGGGAGCGACGGCTTCGCGCGGCTCGATGTGCGCGCTCAGCTCGTCACCGACGACGGCGCGGCGATCTACTTGTCCTATTTCGGCGTCCTCGAGATGAATGCCAAGGTCCAAGCCGCGCTCGCCGATCCCGCAATGGGCACCGATTTTGCGGACCAGTACTTCCGTACGAACCCGCGATTCGAAACCGGCGATCCGCGCTACGCGTGGCTCAACCAGACGCTGTTCGTCGGCGAGGGGCGCGTTCTCCCCAATCGGACGGTCGAATACCGGGTCTATCGCGTGACGTAAGCCCGCCGCGGAGAAACGGCGGCCGCGCGGGTGGGCGAGCCGCCGGCGGATTCCGGGTCGAGGCCGTGGGCGCGGGCGATCGCGACGTGCCTCCCCGACTGCCCTCGGCCATGGCGGGGAAAACTCCAATCGCTCTGCGGGCTCCTTTCGCTTCCCCCGCCGCCATGATCACTTCGCCGTTATGATCGAAAGGTAGACATGATCACCAATCCATTAGCCCGGACAGGATCACTGACCTTCCACGACCCGATGGGTCCGGCTTGACGGGCGCACTATCCGCGCCGTAAAGGCGCAGCGTCGGTGAGAAGAGGAAAGTGGAGTCGGCCAAGGGAGCCGGCCAGCCGGGATTCGCAAGTGGGCGCTTGACCCCAAGATCCGCGAGAACCGAACGGGATGCCGACGTCGAGGTCGCCGGCGGCGACGTGAGCTGCGTCGGTGCCTGGACCGTCGACCACATGGCCCGACTGGAAGCTCGGCTCGATCACATCGGTTGGCCGGGCGGGACACAGATCGTGATCGAGGGCTCGGCCGTGAGCGCGATGGACACGGCCGGGGCGTGGGTCCTTCGCCAGACCCTCCAAACCCTCGAGCGCAGCGGACGGCGGGTGTCGCTACGGGGCCTCCGCGCCGAGCATGAGGCCCTGCTCCGGATGGTGGGCTCGCCCGACGTGGGGGACGTGCTCGCCACGGCCGTGGCGAGGCCTTCGTTCCTGGAGCGGGTCGGGGCAATCGCCTGGACCAGCGCCGAGCAGAGTCTCGAGATGCTCTCCTTCGTGGGCGAGATCGCGGCTGTGGGCTTTCGGTCCGTTTCTCGACCCGCGCGGATTCGCTGGAAGCCCATCCTGTACAACGTCAGGACCGCCGGAGTCGACGCCCTGCCCATCACGGGGCTCCTCTGCTTCCTCATGGGGATCGTCATCGCCTACCAGGGGGCGACGCAGCTTCGGCGCTATGGCGCCAACATCTTCGTGGCCGACCTCGTGGGGCTCGCCATGCTGCGGGAGCTTTCGCCTCTACTCACCGCCATCATCGTGGCCGGCCGCTCCGGATCGGCGTACGCCGCACAGATCGGCACGATGAAGGTGACGGAGGAGGTGGACGCGCTGCGCACCGTGGGCATCGTTCCCATCGAGTTGCTGGTGCTGCCGAAGATCGTCGCTCTCGCGATCGCGCTGCCGCTCCTCAGCGTCTACGCCGACGTCCTCGGCGTGGCGGGCGGCATGATGATGGCGAAGAAAGAGCTTGCCGTGAGCTTTCCGGACTTCGTGGATCGGCTGCAGTATGCGCTGCGCCTCTCGGATTTCCTGGTCGGGATCGGCAAGGCGCCCGTGTTCGCCGCAATCATCGCCGTGGTCGGATGCTTCCAGGGTTTCCAGGTCGCGGGCGATGCCGAGAGCGTGGGGCGCAGGACCACGGTGAGCGTGGTCCAGTCGATCTTCCTGGTGATCGTGGCCGACGCGATCTTTTCGGTGATCTTCAACGCCCTCGGGATCTGAGATGGAAGGTCGGGTCGACACATCCGAGCCGATCGTCGAGGTGCGCGATCTCCACACGCGCTTCGGCAACGCGGTCGTCCACGACGGCGTGAGCCTGGAGGTTCGCGAGGGAGAGGTCTTCGCGCTCGCGGGGGCGAGCGGGTGCGGGAAATCCACCCTGCTGCGGGAGATCATCGCGCTCCTCCAGCCGGCTTCCGGATCGATCCGGGTGCTGGGACGCGAGGTCGTTGGCATCGACGACGAGGAGGCGCTGCCGCTCCGACGCAACTGGGGCGTCATGTTCGAACGCGGTGGCCTGTTCGGCTCGCTGACGGTCCGGGAGAACGTGGGCCTGCCCCTCCGCGAGCACACCCGGCTCAGCGACCGCCTCATCGACGAGATCGCCACGGTCAAGATCGCGCTCACCGGGCTGCCGCCGAGCGCCGGCCCGAAGTACCCGGCGGAGCTATCGGGCGGCATGCGAAAGCGCGCCGCGCTCGCGCGGGCGATCGCCCTCGATCCCAGGCTTCTCTTCCTCGACGAGCCGACCGCCGGGCTCGATCCGCTCAGTGCCGACGGTTTCGACGGGCTGGTGAGGCGCCTGAAAGAGCTGCTCGGGCTGACCATCTTCATGGTCACCCACGACCTCGATCTCCTCTGGCGCGTGGCGGATCGCGTCGCCTTCATGGTCGAGGGGCGTATCGCCGGGGTGGGAACGATGCAGGAGCTCTCCAAGTCGGAGCAGCCGCTCGTGCGAGAGTATTTCTACGGCCCACGCGGCCGGGGAGCCTGGGAGCAAGCATGGAAACGAAGGTGAGCTACGCGATCGTCGGGGCGTTCGTGCTGGTGTTTTCCGCGGCCATCGTAGGCGGCGTGTTGTGGATTTCCTCGGGTCGGGCCGCCGGCAAGAATTACGACACGTACCTCGCGTACTTCACCGAATCCGTCTCGGGCCTGAACCGCCAGGCTCCCGTCAAGTACAAGGGCGTCGAGGTCGGCTCCGTGCGGGAGATCGGGCTCGACCGAGGCGATCCGCAGCGGGTCCAGCTCGTCCTTGCCATCGAACGAGGCATCCCGATCAAGCAGGACACCGTGGCGGTGCTCAGCATCCAGGGGCTCACGGGCATCGCCTTCCTGGACCTCGAGGGCGGTTCGCGGGAGTCGCCGCTCCTCGCGCCGAAGGAGCCCGGCGACTACCCGGTCATCTCGACTCAGCCCTCGCTGCTTCGGCGGCTCGACACGACGGTGAGTGCGCTCGTTGCCGATGTCTCGCAGACGGCGCAGAGCATCAATCTCCTTCTCGACAAGGACACGCGCACGGCGCTCCAACGGGCGGTCCACGACTTCGAGAGCGCCGTCCACGTGGTCGCCGGGCGCTCGAAGGCGATCGACGCGAGCCTCGTCGACGGGGCACGAACGATGGAGAACAGCGCCCGGGTGAGCGAACGGCTGACGCAGGTCGTCGAGCAGATCGGCCGCAGCGCAGATGCCGTCGAGCGCGCGGCGGGGGACACCGCGCGAGCGAGCGAGGCGGTACGGAGAGCTGCGGGCGACGCCACGAGCGGACTGGCAGGGCTCCGTGCCGAGACGCTGCCGGAGCTGCAGAGGCTCATCGTCGAGGCGCGGACGGTCACGGGCTCGCTCGGCCGGGTGACCCAGAAACTCGAACGGAACCCGAGTGCGCTGCTGATGGGACCAGAGGCGACGCGGCTCGGCCCCGGGGAGTGAGGCGATCGCGACTCTGATGACCCCTTCGAAGCTCGTGCCGACGGCGGTGCTCGCCTTCGCGCTCGCTGGCTGCTCGGCGCTCGGGCTTGCACGCACGGAGGCTCCGAGCCTCTTCACTCTCGAGGCAACCTTCGACGGCGTCCCTCGGCGCGGCGCGGACGCGCCGGCGATCCTGGTCGCGGCGCCCGTTGCGCGGCCCGGCTACGACGGCGCACGCATGGTCTACGTGACGCGAGCGTACGAAGTCCGGTTCTTCGCGCGCCACGAGTGGGTGGCGCCTCCTGCGCAAATGCTCGCCCCCCTGTTGGTCGAGGCGCTCGAGCGAGTCGGGCGCTTCCGTGCGGTGCAGAGTCCGGCGGACGTCGTTCCAGCGTACCGTCTCGAGACCGAGATCATCGCGCTTCAGCAGGAGTTCACGCTGCAGCCGAGCCAGACGCGGTTTGCGCTCCGGGCGCAGCTCGTCGAGGTCGCGGAGCGTCGCGTCGTCGCCACCGAGGAGTTCGAGGCGGTGGAGCGTGCGCCTTCCGACGGCCCGTATGGCGGCGTCGTGGCCGCCAACCACGCCGTGGCTCGCGTCCTCGACGACCTAGCGAAGTGGTGCGACGCTCACGCGCCCCGCCCGGCCGCACTGGGTTGATCTCCATGGTTCGCTCGGTCCCCCGCGGATTCGGTCCCGCCTCAGCCTGCAATCGGCTGAATGAGCAAGAAACCTTCCGGGGCCAAGCTGGTGGCGAGCATCACGTCGTTGATGTCTTCGTGCTCGAGCCAGGTATCTGAGCGGCGATGCTCTGGCTGAATCCAGAACGCCTCGATCTCGCGGCGCACCGGCGCGTACCGCATCAGGGATGCGAGCCGCCCACCCAAGTTAGGGTCGTCGGCGAACCACTCGGGCGCCTGCCGGGCGTTCCGATCCATGAAGCCGACGGCGGCAAGCCCGATGGCGAGCCCCAGTTCGCGGAATGCCAGGCGACGATGGGCGGGTGACCGGAGATCCGGCTCTTGCAGGTATTGGTGCAACCCGACGAGCGCTGCGTCGAGCAGCGCCCCGAGCAGCGGGTCGCCTTTCGCCACCGCGCCTTCCTCGATGAGCTGCTCGACGCGAAACGCATCGACGAGCAACCCTCCAAGCCCGAGCGGATCAGCCGTCGCGAGCGCTCCTGGCTCCATCATGGCCGCGAAGTCCGCCGTCGCGTACTTGAGATCGGGCCCCGACGCAGCCGCGCCCATCCCTCGAGCGGTCGCGTCGAGCTGCGCGTACGTGACGAAGCCGTCGAGCGGGTCGTGATGTCCCATCGACGCGACCAGCGGCCGCGACAGATCGATGCTCATCTTCCAGTGCATGCGCTTGCCGACGCCACTCGGCGGCGCGTAGGTGAATGCGCGGTGCGCCACGTCGGCGAGCTCTCGGGCCCAGGCATTGAAGATCGGCTGCCGCGTCGAACGCGTCACCTGATCGAGTGCGTGCATCCACTTCGTCAGATAGTGAAAATACTGTCCGTCGCGGTCCCATTCGAGGCGATCTTCGGCGCGCTCATCCGGCGGGCGCTCGGGCAGCGACTTGCCGATGCGGAGGCCGCCGCGCGTTGGGTGTGCCTCGCCCTCCTGCTCGCTGAGCCCGCTCAACCATCCGGTTCGCACATCATCGGAGCGGTGCCGACCGAGCGTGTGATGCACGTGATCGACCAGCCGGAGCGCGCTCTCTCGGTGGCGCCCGTCGCCGGTCGCACGCTCGAGACCGAGGAGGTTGCACACGGCGAACGCGTCGGTCCAAAGGTAGCGAAGCGGCGCGCGCTGGGCGGTTTCCCCCGTGCGCTCCCCGAAGCGGGTCATCAGTTCGAGGGCTTGCGCCGTAAGCGCTTCCAGCATTCCGTCGCCTCGAAGACGACATCTGCCCGCACGTCGGGCCGAAGGCAAGGGTGGGCCCGGTTCTCACGGGCGGGCATGCGAATACGAGTGCGGCCACTGGATCGGCCATGGCTGACAGTGACCCGCTTGGGCAGCGTGCGCACTCGGCTTGATGAACGAAAGCATGCTTGCAGCGTTCACGGCCGTTATTCGGGCCCTGGCCCTGTCGCTAGCGCTCAGAGTCCGGGATCGAGCCAGTACTCCGGCACTTGCGACGACGCAGGCTCGACCGTTCACTGTGGCTCAACCGGTGATGGTGCGGTATGAAGACGGCATGTCGAATGTTGCAGCGATCTACCACCGTACCAAGGAAGTGAACATCTACCCGATCGAAGGCGATCGGTTCCTGATCGAGGCGTTTCTCCAAGACGAAATCCACGACGTGCACGCGGAGGTCGAGATCCTCCATCCGTCTCTCGAAATCGTCGCGGCGCGCAGCGAGGTGCGCAACGGCCCATTCACCAACGTCTGCAACATGACGCATCCGAACGTCGAGCGTCTCGTCGGCATGCGGGTGCAGCGCGGCTTCACCGGCGCGGCGCGCAAGACCGTTGGCGGCCCGACGGGCTGCCACCGGGTGTCGGAGCTGTTGGTCGAAATCGCCCAGGCCGCATACCAGCTGCACTTCGTGCGGCTCTTTCAGGGCGTGTCGCTCGAACAGCACGGCCGCGAGGATGTGCCCGCCCAGCGACACGCGTTTGTCATCGAGAACGTGCCAGGCATGCGCAACACCTGCTTCTCGTACAGCGAGAGCAATCGCTCCGTCATTGCCGAGAAAGCGGCACCGCTCCGCCTGCGCGAGCAGCAGATGCCGGTGCGAGACGTCCGCCGTCGCGGCGCATGACCGCCGGCCCGGGGGCGGGTGAAGCGCTCCCATCCGACACGGCGCCTCGATCGCGCGGGAGTCCGCCGCGAACGATCGGAAGTTATTGCAGCGGTAACTGGGTGATCACCACAAGCCGAACGCTACATCGCAGTCGATCTCGGATAAGGCGGCGCGCATAAGGCGCGCACCTGTGCGGGCCACCTGTCGAGCTGGGCGACGGCACGACGCTCTCACATCTTCTGATCAGGCGGGCCAGAAGGTCTTGGTAATCGCGGCCGTCTTTGCCGCGAGCCGTTCAGGACTCAGTCCCCAGGTCGGCGGCAGGATCAGCATGGAGTTGGCCCTCTGCCACAGTGGCTCAACGCGCTCGCGTACCTGATCCGGTGTACCACATGCCGCAAAGGTCCTCGCCATCTCGTCCGGAACGAGATGGGCAGCCTCAGCGGATCTCATGGAGTTCGATGCCTCCTGGAGCTTACGCGCTTCAGGTCCGAACCCGTGCGCTTCAAAATACGGATGATACTGGGCAAAGCCCCCGTAAAAGGCAACGAAGGGCTTCGCTTCGTCGACTGCGACTCTTGGGTCGCTGTCAATCGACGCCGTCACCCAAGGCTGAAAGTGGATCTTTGCTGGGTCGCGCCCGCTACGGGCGGCGCCGACGGCCAGTGATTGCTGCGCCTGTCCTAACGCCCATTCCACGGACCATACCGGATGTCCAATGAGCCCGTCCGCGACTTCTCCTGCCAGTTCGCACATCCGCTGGCGCAACGCGGCGATCCACACCGGGACACGTTCACGATACGGTCGAGATGTGGGTTCGTAACCGTGGAATTCAAGCTGGTAGCAGTCGCCTTTCCAGGGCTTCATCGTGCCAGTGCGCGCCCCATCTTCAACGTGACGCAGAATCTGCACGACTTCGCGCAGCCGCGAAACCGGTTTGTCATAGGGCATACCGTAATAGCCCTTCGTGAAATGCACTGGGCCGGTGCCCAGCCCCAGAGTGAATCGTCCCTGCGAGAGATGGTCGAGATCGAGTGCAGCCATTGCGGTCTCAAACGGGCTGCGGGTCAGGCCGATGGCGATGCCGGTGGCAAGCTGGATACGCTTGGTAACCGTGGCAGCGACGGCCAGCGGGACGAATGGCGGACCGTACACCTGCGGCATGGCGAGTCCTGCAAGGCCACGCTCTTCGATCTCTCGCACCGCTGCGGAAAAATCAACGCCGCCGCCAAAGAAGAGACTTGCCCAATAGTGTCGTTCCATAACCTGTCTCCTCACTGCCAGATAAGGATCATGTCATCGATTCGGTCGACGCAGGAGGTTCGCCACGCGACCACGCGGATGGCGCTCGAGCGAGTCGGTTGCGGCGCGGCCTTGCGATCTGAGCAGAGCAACGATTTTCGAGGCTCGCTCTTAGGCTGACCCGCGCCGGCTGAAGTCGAGTCGAAGGGTCGGACGCGAGATTGCCATCGGCGACGTAGGCCGAAGGAAATCTGGGTGATGGATTGCGCTGCGAGGGTGAGTGGATGAGTCACGACGTGCGTTACGGCCCGGAAGTCACCCAGGGCTATGCGCCGGACAGCCCGCTGGCGTCGGACCGTCGGGGAGCCATGCCCAGCCGCCGGCGATAGACCGGTGAAGCTCGACAGCCGCCGATAAACCGGCCATGGGTACTGGCGGCACATGGCCGAGGTAGCATAACCGGACGAGGCTTGTAACCGGCGGTTCAATAGCGCCGAGGGGAGGTAGCATGCAGAACGTCAAACGCGGTACCGTGACCCGCTACGCCTTCGATTATCACGATCCGGTGGTGCTCGAAGTCGCGCCCGGCGAGTCCTTTCAGGTCGAAACCGACGACGCCTTGACCGGCATGATCGAGGACGACAGCGATACCCCGACCGTGCACCGCATGGTCAACGATCCGCACATGACGAAGCTGCTCGCGGCGTGGCCACCGAATTTCAATCCGGTGGTCGGGCCGATCTACGTCAAGGGCTGCGCGGCCGGCGACGTGCTCGCCGTGCACATCGATTTCGTCGAGCCCTGGCGTTACGGATTCACCGGCATCATTCCGGGTGTCGGGCCGCTGCATGATTCACGCAAGTGGGCCGATTGCGCCGAAGGCCACGTGCAGGTGATCGAGCATCTGCCCGGCCCGAGCGGCACCACGCGCGACGGCAAGGGCCGCTATTCGGACAAGCTGACCTGGGATCTGCAGCCCTTCATCGGCACGCTCGCGACTTGCGCCGAACGTGAAGTGCACACGTCATTGCTTGGCCAAGGCCCATTCGGCGGCAACATCGACTGCCGCGACATCAGCGCCGGGCATACCGTGTACTTGAATTCCTACCGCGAGGGCGCGCTGCTCTATGTCGGCGACGTGCACGCCGGCCAGGGCGATACCGAGTTCACCGCGCTCGCCGACGAGACGCGTGCGAACGTGCAGCTGACCTGCCACGTGATCAAGAACAAGCGCCTGCCCTGCGTGCGCATCGACAAGCCGGACAGCATCGTCGCGGTCGGCATCAACCTGCCGCTCGAACACGCGGTCTACGATGCCTGCGACAACATGATGGAATGGCTGCGCGACGATTACGGCATTTCGGGCAAGGACTCGTATCTGCGCATGTCGGCCGATCCGGCCTTCCGCGTGCGCGTCTACCAGATGGTGCGGGCAATGACTGCGCGCCACGTGGCCGGCGCGGAATATCCGAAGGACCGCCTTTTCCCGGCGTTGTAGCCGCGATTGCCAACCCAATCGACCGGCACCTCGACGCGCTTTTCCTGATGTTGGTCGCATCGCCGAGCCGCCTGGCACTTTCCCTGCTCCGAGTTCGATTCGTCAAGGGCCGGGAAATATGAGAGAGACATGAAATGGATCGACGGGACAGCGATGATCGAAGCCGGAGGATCGATATGAAAAAGTTTGGGAGGGGAAGCATGAGGATGGCAGTGGCGGCCGCCGCCCTGGCGGTCGCGATGCCGGCTTTTGCCGGCGGGCCTGACGACGAGGCGTATCGCGCCTGGGGAAAAGAGCTCTTCGCCACGCATTGCGCCTCGTGCCACGGCGCAGACGGCAAGGGTGATGGGCCCGTGGCCAAAGATCTCAAGACTTTGCTGAAGGACCTGACCCGTATCGCGGAACGCAACGAAGGCAAGTTTCCTCCGAACTTTGTCGAAGAGGTCGTCGACGGCCAGCGTTACTTCATAGCGCACGGAGATCGGGTGATGCCGATCTGGGGCGACGTCTTCGCGCAGGGGAAAGGGCAATACGCCGGCGGTATGCGTGTCTACGCACTGCGGATCTACCTCCAGTCGATCCAGGAGCCTGCGATGTCACACGCGCGCTGAGAGCGGAGTCCCAAATTCGCTGCGGTGCGAGAAGCGCGCCTCGGGGAAGCCGCGGAAGCGCTCCTCTCGACGGCCGCTCGCGTTCCGCGCCTTCTTCGCCCTCAACCGCTTGGGCCGGCCCGCGATGCGTACGGCCGTTCCCAGACGGTCCGACCACGTCTTCGCGTCGGCCTCCCTCAAGCCAGTGGGGGGTGCATACCTGCATGATCTGAGAAAAGCCGGCCTCAGCGATCATTCCCCGGTCGGAGTCTTGTTCGCTGCAGGATGCTCGAACAGCCGGCGAAGCAGCAGGAGCCCGAGCTGTCGAGCCAAAGCCGCGAAGGATGGCTGCAAGCGCCTACGGGGCTGGTTCAAGAAGCACCGGGTGGCGTAGGGGCCACCGCCGGTGCCTTGGGAGCCAAGCCCCGCTGGCGGCATTCGAATCCTTCGCTCTTCAGGGCAAGCGGGCTGCGTAACGTCCAAGCGCCTTCGGCGCTGCGCTCGAAGCGCGCGGCAATGTTCTGGCCCGCCTTGAGGAGCACGACGTCGAAGCTCGAGTCGGAGCCCCAGCGCTTGAACGTGACGCCGAACGACGAGCTCGCGGTTCGCGCGCCGAGGCACTGGAGATCGATGCCGGGCTCGTCTCCGCCGAGGCGCGTGACGAGGAGCGTGGTCGCGTCGTTCAAGTCCTCCGCGCTGACCAGCAAGGTCTCGGCGGGATTCACGAAGGTCGGCTCGCTGCCGTAGTGGACGGTGACGACCTTGCCGTCGTTCGGATCGAAGAGCACGAGCGACGGCGAGTCGTGCGCATACTCGACTTCCACGGCCTGGTATGCGGAGCGGCCGAGCGGACCGAGATAGAGGAAGCGCTCGCCGTCGCACTCGCCTTCCGGCGAGCAGCTCTCCCAGTCGGCGAGTACGAGCTTTGCTCCGGTCTTCGGGCTGAGCGTCAGCGTCGAGGCATTGCGCGACGCGATGCCCTTGCCGTGGGCGAGGTTGGTCGATTCCCACTGCCGCTCGCAGCGACCGATCTTCGCGTCGTCGCCCTGGCAACGTCCCTCCGGGATCCTCGGTCCGTTGTGCTGCTCGAAGAGGCCCGGTGCTTGCGGCGCGCCCAGGATCTGTGCGGCTTCACTGCGAGGAAGCATCGCCGCCGGGACCGGCCCTTGCAGGACGAAGCCACGCTTCAAGCCGGGATCGCTCAGCCAGAGCATGCCCGGGCGGCGCGATTCGTGGAAATAAGCGGCCGGCGCGCTCGCGGCAAGAAGCGACACAGTCAACGCCGTCGCGACAATGCTGCGCGTCGTCGTCGCCGTGCTACATGCGGAAGATGCCATGGTCGGCATCGGGGAGGGGCGCGCAACGTGGCCGCCCGATGGCGAGCCTGTCGCGCGTCTCCAGCGGATCGAGAATGCCGTCGTCCCAGATGCGGGCTTCGCGTTCATGCTGCGTAGTCTCCCATACTCGTCACCGGTTTCGATCTCCCCGAGTTCGAATTACTTCGATCCGACGCTCAGGGGAAGCCGCCTTCACCCAGGTGCTGAAGGAGCTCCGCGCGAGGCATTGGGTTGCGCGCGGGCCGTTCGGCTGGCTCGCTCTCGACCGCCGGATCACGATCGAGCTTCTCCGCGCCCACGCGCTCGCCTCGCCGCTCCGGACGCTCTTCGTCGCGAGCCCCTGCCCTCGGACGGACTCCTAGGGCCGGTGCTCGGCAAAGACGGTGACCTTGCCGTCCTTGTGCACGGCGAGGACGGAGTATGCGTGGGGGTTCGGGCCTTCCATGCCCGGTGACCCGACCGGCATCCCAGGAACCGCAAGGCCGGCGATGTTGGGGCGCTCGGCGAGGAGACGGGAGATGTCCTCCTCCGGCACGTGTCCCTCGATGAAATACCCACCGACGAGGGCCGTGTGGCAGGAGGAGGCGCCGGACGGTACGCCGAGATCCCGCTTCACCCGACTGACGTCCGGGACGTCCGAGATCGTGACGTTGTAGCCTCGACTCCGCAGGTGGTCGACCCACTTCTGACAACACCCGCAGGCCGGTGACTTGTAAACCTGGATGGCCTGCGGATCGGCTTCGGCCGGATGAGCCAGAAGCACGAGCCAGGCCGCGAGAACGAGTGTGCCGATTCCGGAGATCCGAATCATGGTCGCTGTCTCCCCCCTCCGTTCATAGCACGCCAAGGCGGGGCCGGCTCAGCATCGGCGTGGATATCCTCAACTCTTTGAGCCCGTGGCGGCGGACGTGACCGTGCCAGCGGATGGCCTTCTCGACGAGTTCTGGGCGAGTACCGAGGCAAAGACGTTAATGACCCAGATGATTGAGTCTGGCAAGACGTACTATCTGCAGGACGGCATCGGAATCGGCACCGTCGCGGGGCGTGCGAGGTTGAACTTCGTCGACGAGGCACAGCGAAAGGCCGAAGTCGCGGAGTGCAAGCTCTTGGACAAGGCAGAGTGACGGGCGACAGGGTCAGCCGTTATTCGGGCCCCGGCCCTGTCGTTAGCGCCTCCAATGCGGTATCCGCGAGCCTAACGGCTGGCTCGTACGGCGGTCTGCGTGGTAGGAAAATAGGAGGTTCTTCGTCCACCCCATCCACCGCGCGCGACCTCGTACGGCCTGATCGGGAGCGTGGGCAGAAATCGTAGCGGAAGGAGCAGGCTATGAACTTGGGGCTCAGCGACCGGGCGAAGCAGTACCTCGAGAAGCTCCGCGCGTTCATGGATCGGTACATCTATCCGAACGAGGAGGAGTTCTACCGTCAACACGACGCGCAGCCCGACCGGTGGCAGGTGCCGGCGATGCTCGAGGATCTCAAGAAGAAGGCCAAGGTCGAAGGCCTGTGGAATCTCTTCTTGCCAGACAGCCCGCACGGCGCGGGCCTCTCGAACCTCGAGTACGCGTTCCTCTGCGAGGAAACCGGGAAGGTCGGCTTCGCGCCCGAGGTGTTTAACTGCTCGGCGCCCGACACCGGCAACATGGAGGTGCTCGATCGCTACGGCAACGAGGAACAAAAGAAGCAGTGGCTCGAGCCGCTGCTCGAGGGCCGCATTCGCTCCGCCTTCGCGATGACCGAGCCCGCCGTCGCCTCCTCGGACGCGACGAACATCCAGGCGACGATCCGGCACGAAGGCGATCAGTATGTGATCAACGGGCGGAAGTGGTTCACCTCGGGGATCCACGACCCCCGCTGCAAGATCCTGATCCTCATGGGAAAGACCGACCCGAAGGCGGAGTCGCACCGCCAACAGAGCATGATCCTCGTGCCGCGCGACACGCCGGGGATCAAGCTGAACCGCTGGCTCCCGGTCTTCGGTTACGACAACGCGCCCCACGGCCACGGCGACGTCACCTTCGACGACGTCCGCGTCCCCGCATCGAACATCCTCCTCGGCGAGGGTCGGGGCTTCGAGATCGCGCAGGGGCGGCTGGGACCCGGGCGAATCCACCACTGCATGCGGACGATCGGCGTCGCTGAGCGGGCGCTCGAAAAGATGTGCCGCCGGTTGCTGTCACGGACCGCGTTCGGGAAGCGGATCGCCGAGCACTCGGTTTGGGAGGAGAGAGTCGCGAACGCCCGCATCGAGATCGAGTGCGCCCGCCTGCTCACCCTGAAGGCCGCTTGGATGATGGACACGGTCGGCAACAAGGTCGCCCGCAGCGAGATCGCGATGATCAAGGTGAAGGCGCCGAACGTGGCGCTCCGGATCATCGACGACGCGATCCAGGCACACGGCGGCGGCGGGGTGACCGAGGACTTCGGCCTGGCCCGCACCTGGGCTCACATCCGGATCTTGCGACTCGGTGACGGCCCCGACGAGGTACACCGCCGCACGATCGCTCGGCTCGAGTTTCGGAAATACCGCTAAGCGGCGGGAAGACAAAGGCCACGGAGGACCGGCGCCTCGCACGGTTCGAATTAAGGAAGGGTCTCCGCGGGCATCAGCCCCGTACCGGCCACATTCCCGACTCCGATCAGAGTGCCGCGGCCCGAACGCCGCCCATCTTCGCCGCCCGATCGTCCACGTCGGGCTGTCGCCAGGCTGTCGCCCACAGCAGTCGCCACCCGGCTTGACGGGCGCCATATGCGCGCCGTAAAGCCGGTGGGTGGGAGAAAAAGGGAGGGAGGAGTGGACGGTGTCCGATAGTGCAGATTACGTAGATTTGAGGGGCTTGAGCTGGATATCTTTACTATTGCCGAGGGGCTGACCGAGTGGGGACGCTGGCCAAATATCCATCGACTGAAGAGCGATCTGGGAGCTTGCGGGGTGCGTCATCCGAAGTGGTGGTGGGGGTGGTGACGCCGCGGCCGCTACTTCTCTCGGGGAACGAGG
>Ga0315273_10006982_pt1 | contig 14102 bp, 17 predicted proteins | sample YL17G02_0_MG_FD_205753 | JGI IMG/M metagenome (GOLD analysis project Ga0315273, IMG submission 205753) | Sediment microbial communities from Yellowstone Lake, YNP, Wyoming, USA - YL17G02_0 | ecosystem: Environmental > Aquatic > Freshwater > Lake > Sediment | place: USA: Wyoming | collected... | reverse complement strand
CGCGGCAGGCGGAGGTGCTGCGGGTCATCGTGCGCTTCTACGAGGCCACGGGGGAGCACCCGTCCGAGCGGTACCTGTCCCGGCGCCTCGGGGTTCATTTGACGGTGATCCAGGGCTACCTCGCGGTCCTGTACCGCAAGGGCTGGCTCGTGAGCGCGACGCCCGCCGGGCTGCGCTGTACACACGTCGAAAGTCCTTGACACCCCCGCGGCGTCCTGCCGCCCGAAGTCCTTTCGCTACAACACTACCCATCCCGTCATTTTGACGGCTTCCCGCATTTCTTGCGGGCGCGGATGATCCTCTCGTGCAGACGGGAGGGTCCATGGAATCTCGCACCGTCAAGCTGCCGCCCCTGTCCATGCGGGCGGACATCGGCCCCCGGAGCATCAACGACTCCCAGCGCACCGTCGACCTGATCCTGACCACGACCGCGGGTATCCGCCGGAAGGACTGGTGGACGGGCGAGGAGTACGTCGAGGTCCTGAGCATGGACCCCGCTCACATCCGGCTCGACCGGATCAACGGCGGGGCGCCGCTCCTCGACAGCCACAGCGCCTACAGCGTCTCGGACATCCTCGGGACGGTCGTCCCGGGCTCCGTTTCGACGACGAAGAGGGCGATGCTGGGCACCGTCCGCTTCTCGAAGCGCGCCGCCGTCGACGACATCTGGGCGGACGTCAAGGACTCGATCATCCGCGACGTGTCGATCGGCTACCGGGTCTACAAGTTCGAGGAGTCGGTCGGCAAGGACAACAAGCTGCCGATCCGGACTGCCATCGACTGGGAGCCCTACGAGTGCTCCCTGGTCGGAATCCCCGCCGACGCCGGCGCCAAGGTGCGCGGGGTCGAGCCGGCGGACGCCAACCCCTGCGAGATCGTGTCCCGCGCCGTCGAGCCGCCCCCGAGCACCGTCGAGAAGGTCGAGGTCACGACGACCGTGACCACCACGAAGGAGAAGAGCATGAAGCCGAACGAGCCGTCGGAGACCATCGTCGAGCAGGAACCGACGCCCGCCAGGACGAGGGTGCCGGCCCCCGCCGAGCCGAGCGAGCGCGACGCCGGCGTCGTCGCCGAGCGCGAGCGGGTCCAGGGCATCCACACCGCCTGCCGCGCCGCTCGGCTGCCCGTGAGCATCGAGGAGGAACTCATCGCGGGAGGCCTCCCGCTCGTGAAGTGCCAGGCTCGCGTCTTCGAGGAGCTCGGCAAGCGCGCCGACCCGAATCCCACGGCGCCCCGCGAGGGGCCGAGCGGGACATCCATCGTCGGCGTCGACGACCACCTCGTCCACAAGCGCGCCGGCATCGAGAAGGCGCTCCTCCACCGCCTGGCGCCGGAGTTCTTCAAGCTGGACGCCGAGGCCCAGGCCTATCGCGGCATGAGCCTGCTCGAGATGGGGGACGTCTTCCTCCGCGCGAAGGGAATCCGGGTGACCGGCATGAGCCGGAGCGAGCGCGCCATCGCGGCGCTCACGATGCGCGACGGCATGCACACGGTCGCCGACTTCCCGCTCCTGCTCGCCGACGCGGCGAACAAGGTGCTGCGCGCGGCCTACGACGCCTCGCCCCAGACCTGGCTCCCGATCGCCAAACAGGTCTCGCTGACCGACTTCAAGACGTCCAAGCAGCTGCAGCTCGGCGACGCGCCTGGCCTGATCGAAGTGTTGGAGCACGGCGAGTTCACCTCCGGGACGATCACCGAGGCCCGGGAGGTCGTGCAGCTCCGGACCTACGGGCGCATCTTCTCGATCACCCGGCAGGCGCTCATCAACGACGACACCAACGCCTTCGCCGACGTCCCGGCCGCGTTCGGACGGCAGGCCCGCAACCTCGAGTCGGACCTGGCGTGGGCGCAGATCACGAGCAACCCGCTCATGGGCGACGGCGTCGCGCTCTTCGCCGCCGGCCACCTGAACCTGTCGCCGTTCGGTCAGACCATCACGGTCGGTCACCTGAGCGACGGGCGGACCGCCATGCGGACGCAGCGCGGCATCGACGGCGTGACGTACCTCAACCTCACCCCGAGCTACCTGATCGTCCCCGCGGCCCTCGAGACGACGGCGCTCTCGCTGGTGCTGCCCGGCATCCAGACGGCCGCCGGCGTGAACCCCTTCACCGGCACCCTGACGGTGATCGCGGAGCCGCGACTCGACGCCGCGAGCCCGATCGCCTGGTACCTGGCCTGCCCCGTCGCGCAGGCCCCGGTGCTCTTCCACGCCGTGCTGGACGGACAGTCCGGCCCGCAGGTCGAGCAGCAGATCGGCTTCGACATCGACGGCCTGAAGATCAAGTGCCGGCTCGACGTGGGCTTCAAGGCCGCGGACTGGCGCGCGATCTACCGCGACCCCGGCGCGTAGTCGTCGGACAACCCCCGCCCGGCTGGTGAGAAATCCAGCCGGGCAACGGCGGCGAAACAGCCGCGAGAGGAGCGAAGATGAAGCGTTGGATTCAGCCGGGCAAGGTTCTGGAATTGACCGCGCCCGTCGGTGGCGTGACCAAGGACACCTGCGTAAAGATCGGGCAGCTGCTCGTCAGCCCGACGTCGACGCAGGTCGCCGGAGTCAAGTTCGAGGGTGTGACGTACGGTGTCATCGAGCACGCGAAGGTGGCGGCCGAGGCCTGGTCGGAAGGCCAGCAGCTCTACTGGGACAACGGCAACAGCCGGTTCACGTTCGTGGCGGCCGGCAACTACCGATACGGCGTCGCCACGCGCGCCGTGGCGGCCGGTCAGGCGACCGGCTTCGTGCTCCTGACCTGCTGTGCCCTCGGCAACGCGACCGGGTCGAGCCCCAGCGCCAGCGCGTCGCCCAGCGCCAGCGCGTCGCCCAGCTCGAGCGCCAGCCCCTCCCCGAGCCCCTCGGCGTAACGAGGGCTCTACATGGGCACCGCGGGTCTCCGTGGGTTCGTGCGCGACACGAACTACGCCGTTCACGGGGTCCCCGCGGTGCTCACTGTTCCCGATGGTTCCACCATCGATTGCACGATCATCTGGCTCTCGCCGCCCACCGACATGGCTCCCAAGGGCGGGGACATCCGTCGCGCCGACGCCCGGCGCGGTCTGGCGGTTCGCACCAGCGAGGCGCCGAGCCTGGTGCGCGGATCCCTGTTCACGGCGGCCGAGGCACCAGGTGAGCCTGCCGCCGATTACCTCGTCGACGCCGTCGACAAGGTCGAACACGGCGAGATCCGGATGACTGTGGTTCGGCGACTGCCATGAGCAAGCCTGTGCCGAGCGCCCGCGAGGCCGCGATCGAGGAGTTGCAGGCGCGCCTGAGCCGGATCACCCGCGGGAACGGCTTCAACACCGATGCCGGCGCCCAGATCTGCCTGATGGAGCGCCCCGTGTTCGGACCCGACGATCCGCCGGCGGCGATCTCGATCATCATCCCGGAGGACTCGCCGGACCCGCGCCAGCGCGAGCACGTCATCACGGTCGTGCAGTTCACGGTGCAGGCCATCGTCCCGGCTGCGGTCGAGTGGCAATCCTGGGTGCCCTGGCGCGAGATCGAGCGGATCATCGCGGACATCAAGCGGGCCGTCGAGTTGCCCGATCGGACGCTCGGCGGGGCCCTCATCACCGACGGGCTCACGCGCGGCAGCACGCGGGCCCTCGAGCGCGAGCCGGGCTCCGAAGTCGTCGGCGGCGCCGTCGACTACCGCGGTGTCTTCGGCGAAGTGTGGGGCGCACCGTGAGCGCCTCGGTCACCGTGAAGCTCGACCTGCGCGACGTCCTCGCCGGAATCGACAACCTCATCGCCGAGTTCCCGCTGGCGGCGCAGCGCGCGCTCGGTCGAACGCTGGACTCCACTAAGGTCGTCATGGCACGAGCGGTCGCGACCGACCTCGGGCTGCAGGTCGGCGTGGTCAAAGAGAAGATCAAGACGCGCGTCGGCAACGGGTATGCCACGCTCAGCGTCAGCGCAAAGCGGATCCCGCTGATCGACTTCGGCGCGCGCGGGCCCGAGCCGTCGAAGGGCAGAGGCCGGGGAGTCAGCTACCGGCTGCCAACCGGCCGGGGGCGCCTCGAATCGGCGTTCATCACGACGATGCCCAGCGGGCACCGCGGCGTCTTCATGCGCCTTGGCGCCGGCCGTCTGCCGATCGTCGAGAAGTTCGGTCCCTCGCTCGGGTACGTGTTCATGAACCACATCGAAGAGGGCCAGGCCAAGGCGCGGGAAGCCCTCGCCAAGAACATCAAGTCGGAGCTCCGATTCGCCTTGAGGAGGAAGACGGCATGAGCACGAAGCCCTACGAGATCATCGCGCAGCCCTACGAGTTGTGGGTGGCGCCTCTTGGGTCGTCGTTCCCGAACGTCGGCAACGACCCCACCTCGCCCTGGGCGCTGATCGGCACCAGCGGCAACCTCAACTATGACGACGACGGGGTGACGATCTCTCACGAGCAGAAGATCGAGACCTGGCGCTCCCTCGGCAGCACCGGGCCCCGGAAGGCCTTCCGCACGGAGGAGGACATGTCGATCAGCGTGAAGCTGGTCGACGTGAGCCTCGAGCAGTACCGCCGCGCCCTCAATGACAACGCCGTGACCACGACCGCGGCGGCCACGCAGACGGCCGGCTCGAAGAAGATCGGCCTCTCCCGCGGACTCGAGGTGAAGCAGTTCGCGCTCCTCGTCCGCGGGAAGAATGCGTCAGCCTACGGCTACGGGAACTCGCAGTACGAGGTCCCGGTGGCCGTGCAGTCGGGCAAGCCGAAGCCGAAGGCGATGAAGGGCAAGCCGATGACGCTGGACCTGGAGTTCACGGTGCTCGAGGACCTCGTCGCCGCGTCCGAGGACGAGCGGTTCGGGCGCCTGGTCGTGCAGGTCTCGTCCGCACTCGGCAGCGCCAGCGTGTCGCCGAGCGCCAGCAAGAGCCCCTCCGCAAGCCCGTCGCCCTCGGCGTAGGAGGGCCGGTGACGCCGCAGGAACGAGCGGACGCGCTTCAGGGCGAGGTCAAGGCCCACAAGGCCGCGATCCGTCGGCATCGCGCGCACCTCGTGGCCGCAAAGGTCGAGCTGGTGCATCTCGCACGCGAGTGCGCCGCCCGCGGAATCGGACTGGTCGTCGCAGAGCAAGGCGAAGAGGAGACTCATGGCCAAGCAGAAAGAGCCCGCGTCGCAGCCGCTTCTTGACCTCGACACCCTGGCGAAGCGTCCGTTCGTCAGGATCGACGGCAAGAACTACGACATCCGGAACCCGGGCGAGCTCGACATCCTGACGTTCCACAGGATCGCGAGCCGGGCGGAGGCGGTGCAGCGGATCATGGGCCCGTCCGGGTCCGAGCCAGAGAAACTTGGCGACCTCAGCGATGAGAGCGTCCGCGCGGTCGCCGACGCGCTCGACCAGACCTGCCGGGTCCTCTTCGTGGACATTCCGACGGACGTCTACGGTCGGCTGAGCGAGACGCAGAAGCTGAGCGTGATGACGGTTTTTTCCAAGCTGCAGAAGGCGAGCGCCCCGAGCCTTCCGGCGGGGACGGAGAGCGGGGCGACGGAGACGACGACGGCGACTGGGGCGAAGTAGTCGCACGCCTCGTGCGCTTTTACGGTGGTGACCCGATGACCTGGCTGACGAAGACGCCACTCGCGGTCGTGAGGGCTCACCAGCAGATGCTCGGGCGCCTCATGGCCGAGGAGGCGCTGCACACGCTCAATGTCTCCGCGATCGCCCACACGTCGAACGTCGACCCGGACGACCGCAGGGATCTGGTGGGGCGATGGGAGCGGGCGGCCCAGGGCGGCCGGCCGCGTGCCGCGCACGTCTCCGCCGGTGATCTTCGGGAGATGGGTATCGGCGTGCGCGTGAAGAAGGGACGGGGCTGATGGCTGATTCTGTCGGCAGCGCCATCCTGGAAATCCGGACGGACATCGCGGGCGCGGTCAACGACCTCGGGCAGTTCAAGGAGCGGCTGAACGACACCGCCGGCAGCGCGAAGAACATCTCCACCCTCTTCAGCATCGACGTCTTCACGAGGTGGGGGCGGGAGGGGCTCTCTGCGATTACCAGCATCGCCGAGGGAATCGTAGAACTGGGAGTCCGCGGCGCGGCAGTCAACGACGTGCGGGAGGCTTTCGCCGGGCTCACGCAAGGCGCTGGTCAGGCGGCGGAGGTGATGCTCGGCGAGTTGCGCGCCGGCACGCTCAACACGATCTCCGACTTCGACCTGATGCAGATGGCGAACAAGGCGCTCGGCGCCGGACTCAAGCTGACGACGGCCGACATGGGGACGCTTGCCGCCGGCGCGAAGATGCTGTCGGATCGGACCGGGAAGGATACGAAAGAAGCGTTCGAGGCGCTCGAGAAAGCGATGGTCACCGGGCGCACGCGTGGCCTCGCGGAGTTCGGCTTCGGAGCGAAGGATGCCGCATCAGTCCTTGTTGGGCTGAGAGAGCAGCTCCAGCAGGCGGGCGCAAGCACTGAGGACTTTGAGGACTCCGTGAATCGTGGCAGGGCTACGCTCGCGAACCTGAACGATTCGCTCTCCGTCATCACAGCGAAGGCGCTTCCGGACCTGATGTCGAAGTTCGGCAGCCTCGGACTGTCGGCCAATTCGATGTCCGATGGAATCCGGACGGCCATGAACTTCGTGGCCAACGCCATCGTCAATTCCGTGGAGATCGGCGTCAACGCGATTACCGGATTCGTACAGGCGATGGTGGCGGCCGCCACCACGGTCAGTTCTCAGGCCGCGCAGATGTGGGACGTTCTTACCGGGAAGGTCGGGGTGAAGGAGGCCCTGCAGAACATCGCCGCGCTGGCGGTGGGAGGCCTCGCGGCCATTCGCGAAGGCATCACGCTCGCGCTCAATCCGACGCTGACGTGGAAGGACTACCTCGCGGCCACGGGGAACACGGCTACGGTCGTCGCGGAGAAGTACAAAACCGCCGTGGCGAAGATCATCAAGGCAGACCTCGATCAGATCCTTAGCCGGCAGCATGTGTCGGAGGCCATGAGGCTGTACGCCCAGTTTGATGCCGCTGCGGAACTGGCATCACAGCAGGCGATCGTGGCCGCTCAAAAGGCCGCACTGGCCGCGATGAGAAACGCTCAGGGTGCGTGGGCGGTCCAGACGATGGCGCTGGCCGAGGCCGCAGGGTTCAAGACGCGCGACGAGCTCGAGCACAACGCGAAGGTGGCGGCCGAGACCTACCAGCGGATGCTCGACAGTGGGCTCTACACCTACGCCGAGCTGCAGAAGGCGCACGCGGCCTCTGTGGCCGCACAGGAGGAGCTGGACGGCCGGCACGCGAAGTCCGCGACGGAGAAGTTCCTGATGATCGCGGAGGCCTCGTCGACGATCCTGAGGAGCCTGTTCGGGAAGAACAAGGCGGCCGCGATCGCCGCGGCGATCATCGACACCGCCGCGGCCGTAGTCTCCTCGTTCAAAAACGCGGGCGGGTTCCCCTGGGGCCTGATCCCCGCGGCGGCGATGGCCGCGGCCGGCGCGAAGCAGATCAGCCAGATCAAGAGCCAGCAGTTCTCCGAGGGCACGCCAGGGCTAGACTTCATGAGCTTCGGCGCCGCTCGTAACGTGACGGTACACGGGGATGAGGCCATCCTTCCGCGCGGGAAGGGGCACGTCCTCGCAGGCGAGATCGCCCAAGCCATGCCGGGCGGCGGAAGTGAAACGGCCATGCACCTCCGTGCTCTCCGTGGCTCGATGGACGCCCTCCCCTACACGCTCGTCCGGGCCCTCCGGAGCGCTCGCGTGATGGCGATGGCATGAGCGACGAGCAGGTAATCCGGCCCCGCATCGAGTTCTACCTGGCGTCGACCTGGACCGATGTCTCCGCCGACGTCGTGAGCGACATCGTAGCGGACTGGGGCATCCACGCCGCGAGGCAAGACGAGCGTGTCGCCGCCGCGGGAGCCCTCACCTTCGAGCTCGACAACTCAACCCAGAATAGCGCAGGGCTGCTCGGCCACTACTCGGTCGGCTCACCGAACGTGCGCGCCGGCTTCGGCGTCGGCACGGCCGTCCGCCTGGTGCTCTCGCACGCCTTCTACGGGGATAGGGTGGCGTGGGTCGGGACGATCGACTCTGCACCGCCGACCCCGAACGTGGCGGCCCCGAAAACGTCGGTGCGCTGCGTCGACTGGATGGCCGAGGCCGAGCGCGCGAGGCTCTCCGGTCTCGCGGTCCAGCTCGACGTGCAGTCCGACGCCCTCTTCGCGACGCTGGTGGCGGCCATGAGCACGCCACCGCCCGGGGGCACGATGTCCGGTTCCGGCTCGGACATCTATCCCTTTGCGCTCGACGACGCGCAGGACGAGCAGAACGAGTTCGCCACCATGCTTCAGCGTTTGGCGCTGAGCGAGTACGGCCTCGTCTACGTGGTTGCCGGTGCGCTCGTCTTCGAGGGGCGGCGACGACGGGGCGGATCCGGCAGCGTGCGGTTTGCGCTCGACGACGCACTCTTCGTCGCGCTCGGCGTCTCTCACGCGCGCGAGAATGTTCTCAACCGGATCCAGGTCTCGATTCACCCGCGCCGCAGGGACGCCGCGGCCACCGCGGTACTTTTCAGCCTAGCATCGGGAATCGAGGTCGTGCGCAACACCCAGACCGTTCTGCAGTGCGCCTATCGCGATCCGAACCAGAACGCTCAGCGAGTCGGCGGCATTGACATGGTCGCGCCAGTCGCCTCGACCGACTACCTGGGCAACACGGCCGAGGATGGTTCGGGCTCTGACATCACGTCCCAATTCGCGGTGGTGTCGGTGCCCGGCGGCAACAGCGCGTCGGTCACTGTCACGAACAACGGCCCGCTCGACGGCTACCTCGTGAAGCTGCAGCTCAGGGGGCGCGGCCTCTACAACTTCGAGCCCGTGCTCACCGAGATGCGCGACGCGGCGAGCATCACGAAGTACGGAGAGAACCCACTCCCGTACGACATGCCCTACCAGGCGTCCCCGGCGAATGCCCTGGATACGGCGCAGTTCCTCCTGAACTTGAACAAGGACGAGAGGGTCCGAGCAACGAGCGTCACGTACCTGGCGAACTGGGATCTCTCCACCGTCGAGCAGGCACTCAACCTGCAGATCAGCGATCGGGTCTCTATCACCTCTCCGCCGCTCGGTCTCGCCGGCGTCGTCTACTTCGTGAACGGCGTTCGTCTCGAGGTCCGCATGAGCGGCTTGGTCCTCGTGACTTACGACCTCTCGCCGGCCGACATCTCTCAGTACTGGCTGCTCGAAATCGCGGGCCGTACGGAACTCGACGAAACGACGATCCTCGGCTTCGGGCTCTTCGTGGCGGGCTGGCTGCTCGACACCTCGGTGCTCAATACGGACAGCTTCTTGGCGTAGGGGGCTCGACTCATGGCCTGGACGACACCCGCGACGTGGACTATCGGACAGCTCGTGAGCGCGGCCGCGCTGAACGAGCAACTGCGCGACAACCTCATCTTCCTTAAGCTGCTGGTGGATAACACGGGCAAGATCCCGGCGCTCAGCAGCACCTATCTGGCGGCCCTGTCGGGAGCCAATCTGACCGGCATCGTCAAGACCGCCCTCGACAACGACTTCACCGTCGGCGTGCAGGACTTTTCCGCCGGGGCGACTACGCGGCTCGTATTGCCCATCGGCGCGGACAAGTGGGCGACATAAATGGCTCTCGCTGATCTCGACCCGGCATCGCTCGCGAAGACCCTCGGATTCATGGCCGCCGCCCAGAATCTCATCGTCGACGTTCTCCGCGGAAAGTCCGTGACCAAAGACGAGGTGACCGCCATGCGTCAGGCTTTCATCTTCGTCCGGAAGACTCTCGACGCGCTCGACGACCAGTCGACGTGGAACGCGGTCCCGAACGTTCGCGTGATCGTCGCCGCAGGGGACGCGCTCGCGACTACGCCCGGGGCCGACGTGGCTGTCATCACTGCATGGCGGGCCGCTACGGATCCCTGGAGGGGATGACCTCGTGGCCTGGACCGCTCCCAGAACGTGGGCCGATGCTGAAGTCCCGACCGCGGCGATGTTCAACGCGCATCTCCGGGACAACCTGCTCGTCCTGAAAACGACCCGCGCGGCTTCGGGCCAGCTCTCACTCCTTGACTCGTCGACGCTTGCTGATGTGGGCGCCGCCAACCTGACGGGCATCGCCCATGCGGCCGCGTCCGCGTCCTTCACGGCTGGCCGAAGCCGCTTCAATCAGGGCGCGTCGGTCCGCTTCGTGTTGCCCATCGGCGCGGACAAGTGGACCGGGACCAAGGGCGTCGACGCACGCGGCGTCTGGGTCGAGGGCAACGACCTGCACCACATCGACCAGGATCACGCCACGGAATGGCGGTACGCGGGGACCATCGTCGGCACGCCCGCGGGTGCCCAGCACGGTTCGGTGTGGGTCGAGGGATCGGACCTGCACTATATCGACGAGTCCGGCGTCGAGCGTTACTGCATCTTCGCCGGGGCGACGTCGGTCCACACCGACGGCGCCGCGCTCGGCGGCAGCGCGTGGGTCGAGACCTACGTCCATTGGATTCAGGAGTCCGGCATTGTCGAGATGCCAGGCCACGCGGACGTGACGCACTCCGACCACAGCGACCACGCGGACCATACGGACCATGGAGACACCGGGCCCCATACGGACCACGACGATCACAGCGACACCGGATCGGCGCACGTCGATACCCACGCGGACCATACGGACGTCGGCCATGCGGACGTCCACGCGGACCACACGGACCATACAGATCACGGGGACCACGGAGACAGCGGCGCGCACACCGACTACACCGCAGCGCATCAGGACGGGACCCCACATAGCGACGTCCTGGCGGATAGTCGGCCGGTGGCCGTGTGAGGGCCGCGTGTCGGTAGAGGTGAACCCCGTTGGCGTCCACTGCGGGATGACCTGCTCATTCTGCTATCAGCACCCGGTGCGAGCGGCCACGCGCAACGCGCGCCCGCTGCTGAACCTGCCGGCCGTCCTCGCTAGCGTAGAGCGCACGTGTGCGGAGACGGGCGACACCAGTTTCAGCCTTTTCGGTGGCGAGCCGCTCCTTGCGGATCTCGCCGACCTGGAGGAAATCTGGCGCTTCGGCTTGGAGCGGTTCGGCCGCAACGGGGTCCAGACCTCGGGCGCCGAGATCACGGAGGCGCACTTCGCACTCTTCAAGCGGTACCAGGTGACCGTCGGGTTCAGCATCGAGGGCCCGGGGGAACTCAACGACTCGCGGAGGTACGGGACGCTCGAGCAGACCCGCGCGGCCACCGAAAGGTCATGCGCCTGGCTCGAGCGTTGCCTTGGTGAGCACGTCCCGTGCTCGCTCATCGTGACCCTCCACAGCACGAACGCTTCGCCCGGGCGGCTGCCGGGGCTCTTGGAATGGCTGCGGCGCCTCGACACGCTCGGCCTTCGCGACGCGCGCGTCCACGCGCTTGAACTCGACGCCGGTGCCGCCGCCCTACGGCTCAGCGTGGCCGACGCGGTAGCGGCTTTCCGCGCGATCGCTTCCCTCGAGGGCGATCTCCGCGGCCTGCGGTTCGACGTGTTCAAGGACATGCGGAGCCTGCTCTCGGCCATGGATGACTCGGTGACATGCGTCTGGGACTCCTGCGACCCCTGGACGACGCCGGCGGTGCAGGGCGTCGACGCGCAGGGGCACCGCTCGCTGTGCCAGCGGGTACACAAGGACGGCCGCCAGTGGGGCGCGGCGCCGGCCGGGCCGCTGGTGCGCCAACTGGTCCTCGCGTCGACTCCGCAGGCGGAGGGCGGCTGCCAGGGGTGCCGGTTCCTGACGTCCTGCAAGGGGCAGTGCCCGGGGACGGCGATCGACGGGGACTGGCGGAAGCGGAGCGCCGACTGCGAGCTGTGGTTCGCCCTCCTCGAGCACGTCGAGGGCGATCTCGAGGCAGAGGGCATCGTGCCCGTCTCGAAGCGGCCGGACCGGGCGCTGATCGAGGCCCGAATGAAAGCGGCGTGGGCAGCAGGTCGACGGCCAACGAACCGGGGCTGCATAGAGGACCGGTACGCCCAGACGGACGCCGGGATGCATGGGGACCACGCGGACCATGGAGATCACACCGACCTGGGGCTGGCGCTCGGCGCGCTGGCGGGAGGCGAGCGTGTCGATTGAGGGACTGCCGAGGGAATGGATGCGGGGGCCGCAGTGGTCCTCCCCGGAGGCTCGCGCTGGGTGGGAGCCGGTGCTGCAGGCTGCGGCCGCGGCATGGGCCGAGTTGGAAATCCTGTCCGTCTCGTCTGGCGTTCGTCCTTCGGCTCTCCTGCACCTGACGCCCGCGGAACTCGTCCAGGCGACGCGCGACGGCGCCGGCCAGGGCCTCGTGGTGACGCCCCTGGCGTGGGATGGCACCCATCTCCGGGCCGCCCTCGGCCGGCCCTCGACCGCCGGCGCCTGGCTGGAGGTCTGGGCCTGCGGGGACGACGCGGCGATCGGCGAGCTTCTCGGCTTCCCAGCGTGCTGCCGGGAGCACTTCGCGCGCACCTGGGGCCGCGGGCTCTCGGACACGGTCACGACGATGGCCGCGGTCGACGGGCCGCCCGAGGCGAACCTGATGCTTCGGCATCTGGGCGTGCGCCTCGTGCCGCACCTCCCGTGCTCGGCGGCCTGCGAGGCTACGGTCGAGCTCGGGCGTCGTTTCGCGGAGATCGGCGCGGCGGCCGGCGTCGACGTCGCCGCGCTCCTGGCGGTGCTCGGCCTGCCGGTCGAGTACTCCGCGCTTCACGGCATCGCCATCATCAGCACGCCACACTTCCGGCTGATGGCCGGCACAGACTGGACGCCGGACGAGCGCCGGGCGACGCGCGCCGGAGTCGCAACTGCCGCCGCCCCTATGGCGCTGGGGCAGACCTCGTGGAACGACAACGGGTTCGCCACCGAGGAAGCGATGCGCGCGGCCCACGACGTCGTCCGGCGGGTCGTCGGCGAGGCGCCAGGCCACGTCCTCGACCTCGGCTGCGGAGACGGCGCCCTGCTCGCCTCTCTGGACACGAGCGGCTACGGCATCGAGATGAACCCCGGACGGGTGATCCGGGGCCGCCAGAGGCATCCGAGCCTATCGCTCGCGGCCGGCACCGTCGAGCAGCTGTTCGACGCTGGCTTCGTGCCCTTCGACGCCGTGTTGCTCATGCCGGGCCGGCTGCTCGAGATGGGCGAAGCCTCAGCGGCCCGGGTGCGAATGTGCCTCGCGCACCATCGGCGCGTCATCCTGTACGCCTACGGCGACTGGCTCGCGCGCTACGAGGATGGCCTCGTGGGCCTCGCTGCCGCGGCAGGCTTCCCCCACCTGAAGGACGTCAAGAGCGGCCAGGGCGTCCAGGCCGCGGAGGTGATGTAGATGGCTTGGAATACCCCGCGCACGTGGTCGCCAGGCGAGACTGTCACGGCCGCGCTGCTCAACGCGCAGATCCGGGACAATCTGAACCTTCTCAAGACGTCGATGGACGATAACGGATTCCCGCTCGACCTGGTCAAAGGCTTCGCCTACTCGGCAGGGCAGGCCAACGCCGCAGGGTCTGGCGACACCCAATTGACCAGCTACGATGTCACGATCCCGGCGAACCTCCTGGCGCAACCGGGCGACTGCCTCATCCTCGAGGGAACGCTGGTGATCCTGGCCAACGCCGACGCGGCGAAGATGTTCAAGGTGCAGATCGCCAGCGGAACGCTCGTCACCTTGATGAACACCAACCTCAACGTGGCAAGCCACATCGCTCCGTTCCGCTACGTGATTCGTCGCCGGACGTCGGTCGTGGCTTCCATCACGGGACTCGCATGGCTGGGGGCGGCCAGCGGGGCGGCGGCGACGGCCTACCTCGTCAACGTGGGCATGACCACCGTGGACTTCACGGTCGCCCAGACGCTCAAGCTGTTCGCGAACTCGGCGACCGTCGCCACGGTCAGGCTAACCGACTACCACGTGCTCGCCGCGCGGGGGGCGCTGGGGAGCGTGGTCTGAGGGGCGGTGGGGGCGGGGAGGGGAGTTACGCTGGCCGCGCCTCCCCGTCCCTCGCGGGATGGGCCCCGCCCAACAGTAGCGTAGCGCAAAAGCTACTCAGAATGCCAGCGGGGAGCCTCAGGGCGCGGCCGGCGGATCGGGCGTCAGCGCCCACGCCAGGCAGATCAGCCAGCCGAAGCACGTCCAGCCGA
>Ga0315273_10006980_pt1 | contig 14104 bp, 10 predicted proteins | sample YL17G02_0_MG_FD_205753 | JGI IMG/M metagenome (GOLD analysis project Ga0315273, IMG submission 205753) | Sediment microbial communities from Yellowstone Lake, YNP, Wyoming, USA - YL17G02_0 | ecosystem: Environmental > Aquatic > Freshwater > Lake > Sediment | place: USA: Wyoming | collected... | reverse complement strand
CGCCGCGTGCCCGGCCGGCCCACCCGAACCTTCTTTTCCGGCATCGACCTGGTCGAGGCCGAAGAGTCCAACCGCCCGCTGCTGGTCGGCGAGCGCACCAACCTCATCGGCTCGCGGATCTTCAAAAACCTGATCGCGGCCGAAAAGTGGGAGGAAGCCAGCGAGATCGCCCGCCGCCAGGTGCGCAACGGTGCGCACATCATCGACGTGTGCCTGCAATCCAGCGACCGCGATGAGTTGAACGACATCCCCCCCTTCTACGAAAAGCTCATCCGCAAAGTGAAAGCGCCGGTCATGATCGACACCACCGACCCGGCGGCCCTCGAACTGGCGCTCACATACTGCCAGGGCAAGAGCATCGTCAATTCGGTCAACCTCGAAGACGGCGAAGAGAAATTCGAGCGCATCTGCCCCCTCGCGCGCGCCTACGGCGCGGCCCTGGTGGTCGGCTCCATCGACGAGGACCAGCACCAGGCGCAGGCCTTCACTCGCGAACGCAAACTGGCCTTGCTGCCAGCACCCACAAAGAGTCCCGCTTGGCGCCCCGCCGGCGGTCTGGTGTTCAGTGGCGCATTCGCGCCTCCTGGAGTTTCTACATTTGGTCGGGCGGCCTTCAGGCCAGGGGCGCCCTCCGGGTCCGGCTTCAGCCCGGCGCCGTCAACTTCGCCGTCGCATGTTGCTTGAACGCAAATCTGCGGAAGCACGTGGTTGCGGAAGCAGAGACTGTCTTTAGCCGATTGGGCAAACTCCCGAGCGCTGCGAACGTGAAGAATGTGTACACACACGCGAACATTCTGTGGAAAGATTGTTGCGGTCGTGGTACTCTTGCTGAGCGGAGCATCGAAAAGCACCATGGCTGGTTCGGACAAGATAATCCGCGATCCTATCCACGGTTTCGTGAAACTCTCTCCGTGGGAGCAAGCCATCGTTGACGATCCCGTCTTCCAGCGCCTAAGACGCATCCGACAGCTCGCGCTGACCGACATGGTATACCCGGGCGCCTGCCACACGCGGTTTGAGCATTCCCTCGGCGTGATGCAGGTCGCCACCATGATGTTTGAACAGCTTCGGCCGCAGCTCGAGGCGTCCGATGACATCGAGCCGCCGTTCACCAAGGATGACCTCGATAAGGCCCGGATTATCGTTCGGTTGGCCGCACTACTGCACGACGTCGGGCACTGCCCCTTCTCTCATGCTGGTGAGGGAGGGGTGATGCCCAGGAACCCAGCGACGGGCAAGAAGTACAAGCACGAGGATTATTCGACTGCTCTCATCAGGCACCTCCTGCGGGACGTCGTCGATAATCACCCGGAGAATAGGCTGAAGGTCTCCGTCGAGGAAATCTGCAGTTTCCTGCAAGACGACGGCCGTCTCCCACTCCGACTGCTCTTTTGGCGGCCGCTCATCACCGGCCAGATGGACGCGGACCGTGCCGACTACTTGCTGAGGGACTCTCACCACGCAGGCGTTGCCTATGGCCAGTACGATATCCACCGTCTGATCGCTACGCTGAGGGTCGTCCGCGACCGCGACACCGGGGGCCTGATGATCGGCATTGAGAGGGGCGGAATTCAGGCCGTTGAGGGCCTGATCTTGGCCCGGTACATGATGTTCGTCCAGGTCTACTTCCACCACACACGCCGCGCCTACGATCATCACGTGACGCAGGTGTTGGGCTACCTGCTCGGCCAGGAGTACGGCGACAAGTATGGAGAGCGAGGCCGTTTTCCCCCGCCAAGGGACGCCGGAGACCAGACGGCCCGCCAGAACCTGGAGGAGTATTTGCGCTGGACCGACCCGCGCGTTTGGCAGGCGATCGACAACGACGAAGCCGGCCCCGACGGCAGGAAGATCAAAGAGAGGAAGCATGACCGGAGTGTTCGCGAGACCCCCCTTTTTCCGTTAGCGCGCGAAATGGCGGAATTCTACGAGGAGGTCGTCCCACGGCTCAGTCCGTTGGGCGGGCATGTCGACAAGGCTGGCAGCTCCTGGTACAAGTTCGAAAAAACAGCGGACATCAGAGTTGCGGTGTCAGACCGGGGAATCGATCCCGCTCCGGTACTTCTGTCGGCAAGATCCTCTCTGGTTCGCGCTCTCGAAGAGGTCACGCAATGGAGAGTGTACGTTCCCTGGGACCGCAAAGAAAAGGCGAACGAAGTACTTGGATTGTGATATGGTGAATGCTATGAGTTTCAATCCGGAGATCCCGTGGGAGAGGTATGCGCTGATCGCCGAGCTCATCCATCGATTCGATGCACAGCGCGTGACGCTCGGCAAGACGGCGCTTCAGAAGATGATCTTCCTCCTGCAGCGCGCCCTCGGATTCGATTGCGACTACGAATACACACTCTATACTTACGGCCCCTTTTGCGCCGACGTTGCCCGCGATCTCGATATCGTCGAGGGCTTCGGGGGCGCTGTGATTGCGCACGACTTGAGCGGTGGAGGATACGAGCTCCGGCCCGGCCCGGCAACGGATGACCTTCGAAAGCGTGGAGCCGAGTTCCTTTCTCAGGTCAGTGATGCCTTGGACAGACTCGTCGGCGATTACGGTCGCTCCACTGTGAAGGAACTGGAGTTGCGGTCGACCATCGTTTACATGGCCCAGCCGGGGCGCAGCAACGAAGAAGTGGTCCGCTTGGTTCATCAGGTCAAGCCGCATTTTTCAGAGGCTCAGATCGAGGCCGCCCGGCTCGAACTCGACGAAAAGGGGTACTTGGGGGACACTATCGACCTTCCACGCGCCCTGACGGCGACCAATTGACCCGCTGGATCCGCTGCGGGTTCTCTTTTTTGGCAGATCTACACCCCCTGCAGTTCACCCGATTCGAGCAGTGCGTCAATCAGCCGGTCGATTGATGCGGGCAACGTGCCGCCCCGGATGAGGACTCCAAGTTCCATGTTTCGTTCCAACGCCGCTTCGGTGAGATTCGCGCTCGTCAAGAACGCGACGCGGGAATCGGCTACCGCGGCCTTGACGTGCATTAGGCCAGCATGGCCTTGCTCATCGCGAGGCCGGCGCTCGGACGGCCAATGCAAGAGCGACGCCCGGGCGGCCACCACCCGTCCCAACTGCTGGCGCTGGCGGTCGATCTCCTGGGCGCTGTGTGATTCGCGGTCGCCCAGCACGATCCGCAGCACGATGCCCCGCTCCAGAGACTGCTCCAGTTCTTCCCCCACGGCAACGCCGCCTGGCGAGGGAAAAGCGGGTGTGGACGAAGGAGTAGAGGTGCCGCCGTTCGCCGGCAGTTGTGGTTGCCCGATCCCACATCCAGCACCCACAACGAGTCCCACTTGGCGGCTTGCCCGTTACAGGGATACCGCGTCAACCACTGGGCATTCAGACGAGTCGAAAGCGTCGAGCACCGCTGATGCCGAGCTGAGGCGAAAAATAGACGCCGCGCTGGTCGCGCTCGGAGATAGCGCCACGCCGGAAGAACTGGCGGCGCACCGTTGAATTCGATTTTCAGGGCCATGTAAAACACCTCTTGACAGTAAACCACTCGTCGTTTATAGTCAACTTATGGCTACACCGACGTGGACGACACTCGAACAGGCTATCGAACGGTCCAAATCCGAGATTCGCGGGGACGTTGCCGAAGGGACCGTCCCCGCGACGTGTGCCTCTTACAGTGAGTTGCACGACTACGTCGACGCCAACGGATACGGCGGCGCATTCGAGCATGATTTCGACAACGACGAGACGGATTTCTGGAACGCCGTGCAGGATGCCGTTGACGCTTGGATTAAGGCCGGGGGCTTGAAGTCGTGAAGATTCTCTGCCCGCACTGTGGGCATACCCTGACCTCTGACCAGATCCGCTCCCTATGGGGACGCTTCCGCGCTTCCTTGCGCGTGACCGCGACCCCTGGACCGGGCCGGCCGCGAACGAAACTCCGCTGTGCGTGCGGCGCCATGACGGTTGAGAGGGCCGAAAAACGTAACCACAAGTGCTAGGCATTCAGCCGGCGGCGGCGACGGCGGTACAGTCGGACCTAGTACACTGATGATTCACAAAAAATGCCGAGTGCACGAACATGCGTTCCTGTCGTCGATTTGTTCGCCGGCCCCGGTGGTCTCGGGGAAGGATTCTCTGCCTCGGACCATGAACGCATACAGTTTGACGTGCTCCTCTCCGTAGAGAAGGACCCCGCCGCGCACAAGACGTTACTCCTCCGGTCCTTCTTCCGCCAGTTCAGCTCAGTACCCCCCGCATACTACGAGTACCTCAAGGGCGACCGGTCAGCCGAGGAATTGTTTCGTGCGTTTCCCGACGCCGCTGCGACTGCCACAGCGCGATGTCTGCACCTGGAGATGGGGCCGCAGACGACGAAGCACGTGTACGGTCACATCCAGCGCGCGCTCGGAAATGCGAAGGCGTGGGTCCTGGTCGGCGGGCCGCCATGCCAGGCGTACTCCGTCGTAGGCCGGTCACGGCTTACGAAACTCGGGCGGTCGGCATTCGAGGATAAGGACATGCACGTTTTGTACCGGGAGTATCTGCGGATACTGGCACGGTACAAGCCGCCCGTGTTCGTCATGGAGAACGTCAAAGGACTGCTGTCCGCGAAGTTCGCGGGCACGTCCACGTTCAAACGGATTATTAGCGATCTCTCCTCGCCATCGGTGGCCGTCCGCGAGACGGCGAACGGTGGTAAGCCACGGACGCGACGCGGGAGCGAATACGAAATCCTCTCGTTCGCGAACCCCACAACGAGACCGGACCACCTGCGCCCGGAAGACTACGTGATTGCTACGGAGAAATTCGGCGTGCCGCAGAAACGACATCGCGTGATTCTGCTCGGCATCCGGTCGGACCTCACCGTGCCTGGCGACGTGGCGCTGCGTCCTAGCCCGGCGCCAACTGTCGGGGACGTACTTGCTGATCTCCCGCTGCTACGAAGCCAACTGTCGCACGAGACGGATGACGCCGCCGCCTGGGCCGGGGCGATTCGGCGTGTCGTGCGAGACTTCCAGCCCAGAGATTTCGACAACGACGTGCTGAGGAAGATGCTCAGCGCCGTGAAGTGCCTACGGAGTACCGCCGGTATTGGTGGGCGCTGGGTTGCGAAGATTGACGGCGCGTGCTTGCCACGAACCGGGCTGACCGAGTGGATCATCGACCCAGTCATGGATTTCGTCGTGAATCATGAGACGCGCAAGCACATCCCCGAGGACCTGCTGCGATACTTGTTCGTGTCGAGTTACGCCGGGGTCAATCATGCCTCGCCGAAGCTGCATCGTTTTCCAGCGGAGCTCTTGCCAAACCACAGAAATGTCGCGGACACGCTCCGGCATCGCCACGGGTACTTCAATGATCGTTTTCGGGTACAAGTTGAGGACCAACCCGCGACGACGGTGACGTGCCACATCTGCAAGGACGGCCATTACTTCATCCATCACGACCCGACGCAGTGCCGTAGTTGGACGGTGCGGGAGGCGGCGCGCGTGCAGACGTTCCCGGATAACTATTTTTTTGAGGGGACGCGCACGGACCAGTACCGTCAGGTCGGGAATGCCGTGCCGCCGTATCTTGCACTCCAGATCGCGCGCGCCGTCGCGACGATTCTAGGCGAACAGTGAGCGGGTCGCTGTGGACGTCCTAACACCTGAGCAGCGACGCCGATGCATGGCCACGATCAAAAGCCGGAACACCAAGCCGGAGGTATTACTTCGTAAGGCGCTGTTCTCGCTCGGGTTGCGGTACCGGTTGCACCAGAAACGCTTACCGGGGACGCCGGACCTCGTCTTCCCGAAATACCACGCCGTCGTCTTCATCCACGGTTGTTTCTGGCACGGGCACGGCTGCAGACTATTCGTCGTTCCCGCGACGAACACGACATTCTGGCTGCAAAAGATTGATGGGAATCGTTCGCGTGACGAGCGCGCCGTGAGCGAACTCCGATCGCTGGGTTGGCGCGCTATGACGGTCTGGGAGTGCGCGCTGCGCGGAACGGACAAGCCACCGATCGAAGAACTTGCTCGCCGCGTCGAGCGCTGGTTAGCCTCACGACGCAAGAGCGGCGAGATTTCGTCGCGGTAGGACCGTTATGCGTCAGCAGGACGGTGGGTCGAACCTGCAACATTCGACCACCGTTGCGTAAGCGCAACCAGTGCCGCAATGACGCTTCTCCTGCAGCTTTTGCTCCCTGGGGAGGCAGGGAGGTGCGGATGACCTTGTGTTTAGAATAGGATATTAGGTGCCGGAGGTTACAAAAGCCACGGGTCTGCGCGACGATAGCATCGAGATTTGCCTGCCGCCGTCGGCTGCGGACTTGCTGGAATCGATGCGGGCGCTGGGGTACTCGTTCGAGGCGGCGCTCGCGGACCTCATTGACAACAGCCTCTCAGCAGGCGCCCGACGCGTTGATGTGCGTTTCTCTCCGTACGACGTGCCGTACGTCGCCATCCTCGATGATGGTTCAGGCATGACGCCGGCGGAACTGACTGCGGCGATGCGTCACGGCAGCCGCGACCCCCGGCTCGCGCGGGGTGCCGGCGACCTCGGTCGTTTTGGCCTCGGGCTCAAGACGGCATCGCTCTCCCAGTGTCGGCGACTGACCGTAGTCTCGCGCATGGAAGAACAGCTCAGTGCGCGGCGGTGGGACCTGGACCACGTCGCTCGCCGCCAGGATTGGATGCTGCTCCAACTCAGTGAGGCGGAAATACTGAGCCTGCCGTTGATCGACGAACTTGTCGGGCAAGCGCACGGTACGCTCATCCTCTGGCAGGACTTTGATCGGCTCGGCGCGGGAGAGACGTCGCTTGAGCGCGCGCTGGGGAACAGGATGGACCTAGCACGCGACCACTTGGCGCTCGTGTTTCATCGTTTTTTGAGCGCTCCGGTCGGGGGAACTTCGGTCGCCATCGCCATTAATCGGAACCCGATCCGTCCGGTCGACCCGTTCTTGACAGGGCACCGCGCCACCCAGGCACTACCCCCAGAGGAGTTTGTGGTCGAGGGTGAGCGCGTCAGCGTCGCGCCGTTCATCCTCCCGCACATCTCCAAGCTCGGCAGCGCGGACCTTGAACTTGCGGGCGGAGAGGATGGGCTGCGGCGCAACCAGGGATTCTACATCTACAGGAATCGTCGACTCATCAGTTGCGGCTCGTGGTTCCGTCTCGTCCGCCAAGAGGAGTTGACGAAACTTGCACGGGTGCGGGTCGACATCACGAACCGCTTGGACCACTTGTGGAAACTCGACATCAAGAAGTCGACGACGTATCCCCCGGAGGCACTGCGCGAGGGGCTCAAGCAAATCATCAGTCGGATCACGGATGGCAGCCGGCGGGTGTACACGTTCCGCGGTAAGAAAGCCTCGGACGACAGGATTGTGCACGCGTGGGACAGACTGATCGTCCGCGACGGCGTGGCGTATAAGATTAATCGTGAGCACCCGCTCGTGAGCGCACTGGAGAAGTGCATCGAGCACGATCATCTTGGGCTGTTCGACGAGCTCTTGCGCGTCCTGGAGAACTCCCTGCCGTTCGACGCGCTCTACGCGGATATGGCCTCGGAGATCCGGCCGGCGACGGAGGAGCCTGAGGACAACGGCGACCATTCCCTCCTGGCACTGGCTGAACAGATCCTCACGACGTTAGGCCGAGAGACCGAGGCTGGCCGGCGGTTCCTCGCTGCGCTCCATACGATTGAGCCCTTCAGTAGCGCGCCGGTACTGGCCCGCAGCGTCGCAGAGAGACTCTCGTCATGAATAGTGAACACGCACGACGCATCGAGCGGATGGTGATCGTCTCGCTCCCCAACGATCGGCCACCCACGGAGGAAGAAGTCCGGGATCTCGCCGAGCGGCTCCGGATAGCATTTCCCGTGAGCGATGAGGAGTTTGACGCGCTCCTCAAGCGACTGCACGCGAAGGTATCCATTTCGATGGATACGGGGATCGCGCTCGTCGCCGAGCACCGGCCATGGCTGAGCGCGCGTAAGCCCACGATTGGCCCGTTCTATTGGGAGCGCTTCCAGCAGTTGCTCATGAAGAAGGATTGGCCTCCCAAGGTTGTCGCTACCCTGGACCGGGTCACCGATGACGTCTTGGACCTCCTCGGGAACCCATTGCAGGAGGGATCTTGGGGGCGCCGAGGCCTCGTGGTCGGCGACGTCCAGTCAGGAAAGACCGCCACGTACACCGCGCTCTGCTGTAAGGCAGGTGATGCGGGGTACCGCCTCGTAATCCTCCTGACGGGAACACTCGAGAGTCTCCGACGCCAGACGCAGGAGCGCCTCGACGAGGGGTTCGTGGGCTTGGACAGCTCTGGCGAGCTCACGAAGATACGGACGAGTCGTGCGGTCGGCGTCGGCCTTATTGACTCGCGCAAGGCCGCTGGCGTATTCACATCACGGGATAAGGATTTCAGCAAGACGTTGCTCAACGCGCGCGGCTTTCGACTGGACATCTTCCAGAACCCTGTGCTCGTCGTCGTGAAGAAGAACAAGCGCATCTTGGAGAACCTGGAGAAGTGGCTAACCGAATTCAACGCTGGACCGAACAAAAAGATCGACGCGCCCGTACTCGTCATTGATGACGAGGCGGATAGCGCGTCCGTAAACACGCGACCAATCAATGAAGATCCGACGGCGATCAACCGCCGCATCCGCTCGCTGCTCCGCTTGTTCACCCATTCGAGCTACGTCGGGTTCACTGCGACGCCCTTCGCAAACGTCTTCATCGATCCGGAGACGGACGACGAAATGCTCGGAAGCGATCTCTTCCCGCGAGACTTCATCTACAGCCTTGAGGCACCCTCGAACTATCTGGGGCCGCAGGCGGTCTTCGGCGAGGAGCCCAGAGTAGCCCCGCTGCGGGAGATCGATGACGGGGATCTCACCTTCCCGGACCGGCACAAGTCGACACTGCTCGTCGAAGCCCTCCCGCCGACGCTCGAAGATGCCGCGCGCGCGTTCTTGCTGAGCACAACGATTCGCGACCTGCGTGGCGAGGGACCGTCGCACCGTTCGATGCTCGTCAACGTGAGCCGATTCACAGCCGTCCAGGACCAGGTCGCGACGATCTTGCATACGTGGCTGTCCCAGGTACAGCAGGATATTCGGAATTATAGCCAACTACCTCCGAGTGAGGCCTTGCGCAACGAGAGCCTCAAGGCGCTCCATGCGACGTGGCACAAGGAGTTCTCCGACGGCGGGTTCGCTTGGCCAACGGTACAGGTTGCCCTCGTGAACGGTGCGCTGCCGGTCGTGATCCAGGCGGTGAACCAACGGACTGGCGCAGCGAGCCTGGATTACGCAAAGCATCGAGAGAACGGGCTGCGCGTGATCGCGGTCGGCGGCAATAGTCTCTCGCGCGGATTGACGCTGGAGGGGCTGAGCACGAGCTATTTCTTCCGGAACTCGCAGATGTACGACACCCTGCTCCAGATGGGGCGGTGGTTCGGGTACCGTGACGGGTACGACGACCTGTGCAGGGTATGGTTGACGGACGATGCGATGCACTGGTACGCGCACATCACGGCGGCGACGGATGAGCTGCGCGCGGAGTTCAGGCGCATGCGCCAGCAGGATCGTACCCCTAAGGATTTCGGGCTCAAGGTGCGCGCCCACCCTGACTCGCTCATCGTGACCGCGCAGAACAAGATGCGCCAGTCCAAGCTCGTCGAGCGGGTCATCTCGATCAGTGGCGAGGGACTGGAGACCTACCGGCTCAAGACGAACGAAAACGTCTTGCGGGCGAACAAGATCACGGTCGAGCGGTTTCTCGACGGGCTCCGCACAGGCGGGCTACGTGTTGGCGAGTCCGGGATGCACAATCCGTTCTGGCGCGCCGTTCCAAAGAAGCACGTGGTGGATCTCTTGCGTGGCTTCGATGTGCACCCAATGAACATCTCGTTCCAGGCGAGGGATCTCGCCGATTTTCTCGACGCCACGACCGAGGACAAACTGCAGCAGTGGGACGTGGTCCTGCCCCAGGGCAAGGGTGGCGGCCGCGAGCTTGGTGGCGTTATGGTGCGGCGCAACCAGCGCAACGTCAAGTTGCACGAGGGGAGCATCCTCGTCTCCGGACGTAGCGCGCGGGTTGGCTCACGGGGTATCGAAAAGGAAGGTCTCTCCGAAGAACAAATCCGAGAAGTCAATGAGGAGAACAAGGGGAACATCCCGGACCGCAAGTATCGTGAGAAGCGCGAGCGTCCCTTGCTGCTCATACACGTCATCGAGCCGAGTGTTGATGATGGTGACGAGAAGAAACTCCCGGATGACTTGATTGCGCTCGGCCTGAGCTTTCCCCGATTCAATGATACCGATGTGGCAAAGCGCGTCAAGTACCGCGTGAACCTCGTCGAGTGGAACGCGATGGCGGAGCACGAGATCGACGACCAGGTTGAGGATGAGGCTGTTGATGACGCGGGTTGAGGAATTGTGGCAGGACCTTGCAGCCGAAGGCGCGCAGCCTGGCGTGTTCCGTCGCGTTGACGAGACGCACCCCCTTGACCTGTATGCGGGGATCGACCTCGAGGGACGGCCCGTCCTCATGCTCGTCTCCCACGGATCTCCGCCGGCTATTCCGCCTCCTGGGGCTGTGGAAGTTCTATGCAATCAACGCGGTGATCGTGACTGGGCCGTGATCTTTCGCCTTGCCAAGCCAGAGCTTGATGAGCTCTTCGGTCGCCTCTGCCAGGACCTCGTCGAGACGAGCAGGTTTGCCACGAGGGACCATGGTGCTGACGTCTTATTGCGTCGCTTGAACCGCTGGCGCAAGCTCCTCGAACTCGGCCACCGGAAGACGCTCTCTGATCGCGAACTACGGGGATTGGTCGGCGAGCTCTGGTTCCTGGATACGGTCGCGATACCGCGCGTGGGCATCGACGCCGGCGTTTCGGGATGGAATGGTCCTTTCGGCGCGCCGCAGGACTTCTTGATCGATGGACTGCTCGTGGAGGTCAAGACGGTACTTCCCGGGGTACAAGACGTCACGATCTCTTGCGTCGAGCAGCTCGACGGTGGCACGACGCCATTGTTTCTGGCGGTCGTGCAACTCGCGCCATCAGATGCTGCGCATCCGGACACCTTTACGCCGGCATCGCTCGTCCACCGGCTCCGTGCGGCGGTCGAGGCGAGCACGGGGGCATGCAATGAGTTCGAATTGCGCCTCGCAGAAGCAGGCTATACGGACCTTGATGAGTATGCGCGTGCGTGGTTCCGGGTGACGGCGTGCCGGTATTATTGTGTCCGCGATGGTTTCCCGCGGATCGTTCGCGACGCATTGGCTGTGGGAGTTATTGCGGCGAGTTATGAGATTGACCTGCAACAGTGCGGTCCTTTCGAGTGCAGGTTCTAGGGCGAGCGTTTTATGCACGTGATCGAATACCGACAGGATTTTGTTGAGCAAGTCAAGGCGCGAGCGAGTGCCGCGGCGAATTTCACGCACGTGGAGTTCGTTGATCTCTGCGCCGAGCTTCTCGGTGATGCTGAGGAGCTGTCCGACTTCGAAGCGTGCTACTTCCGCGGGACAGGTACACGGAACCGCGCCCTTGGCGTCGATGGCTTTGCCGAGGATGATGTCGACGGGTCGCTCCGATTGGTGATCGCGGAGTACGGTGGCGAGGGGGAACCCAGTACGCTGACGCAGACGCAAGCAAAGGCGTGCTTTTCGCGCTTGCTCTCGTTCTGCGAAGACTCGCTCTCCGGGCGCCTGCACCGTGATCTTGAGGAGAGTTCTCCCGCATACTCGCTCGCGCTCAGCCTCCACGAGCGGCGCAAGAGTATCGTGCGCTTACGATTGTACCTGGTGACTGACGGCGTATTGAGTACGCGCATCCGTGATTGGCCGGAAGGAGACGTGGGCGGGATACCGACGGAGTTTCATATCTGGGACATCAACCGCTTCCACCAGGTCCACGAGTCGAATACGGGCAGGGATGAGTTGGAGGTGGACTTCACGACTGTCGTCCCTGGGGGGTTGCCGTGTCTGCCGGCGAGCGTCGAGTCCGACACGTACCGCGCGTACCTCTGCGTGATCCCCGGCAAGGTCCTCGCGGACATCTACGAGCGTTTCGGCAGCCGGCTCCTCGAAGGGAACGTGCGGTCGTTCCTGGGGTCGCGTGGGCGTATCAACAAGATGATTCGCAAGACCGTCACGCTCGAACCGACGATGTTCTTCGCGTACAACAATGGGATCGCGTCGACGGCATCGGCGGCGGAGGTTACTGCTGACGCATCAGGGTTGCGCCTCACGCGGGTGACGGACCTGCAGATCGTCAACGGTGGACAGACGACCGCGACGTTGGCGAGCGCGCTCGCCGAGAAAGATGAGGGGCTGCGCCAGACGTTCGTCCAGATGAAGCTCTCCGTCATCCCTGCAGAGACGAGCGGGAAGTTCATTCCGCTCATCGCGCGGTACGCCAACAGCCAGAACAAGGTAAGCGATGCGGACTTCTTCTCGAATCACGAGTTCCATCGACGCATCGAACAGATCGCCCGCGCGCTCCGGGCGCCCGCCGTAGGCGGAGCGCAATATGGCACGCACTGGTGGTACGAGCGAGCGCGTGGCACGTACATGAACGAGCAATCCAAGCTCACGGCATCACAGCGAAGCCTTTTCGTCCTCCAGAATCCCCGGAAGCAGCTCATCACGAAGACGGACCTTGCGAAGTACGAGAACGCCTGGCGGTTCCTGCCCCAAGTCGTGAGCCAAGGTGCCCAGAAGAACTTCCTCGCGTTCAGCAACTACGCCAGCGCTGAGTGGGAGAAGAACCCGGAGCAGTTCAACGAGGAATTCTACAAACGCGTCGTCGTCAAGGCCATGCTGTTCCGGCGAACGGAAGAACTCGTCTCCGTGCAATCCTGGTATCAGGGAGGGTACCGCGCGAACATCGTCGCGTACACCCTCGCGAAATTCTCGAACCTCATCCAATTCGGCGGGATAGGGAAACTCTTCGACTTCAGGACAGCATGGAACCGCCAGGCGCTCTCGCCAGCGACCGAACGACAGCTCACCATGATCGCGGAGCGAATGTTCGGAATCATAGTCTCCCCCGAAGGGGGGTTCCAGAACGTGACGGAATGGTGCAAGAAAGAAATCTGCTGGCAGCGCGCACGCGACCTGCCACTCCCACTCCTCGAAGAACTCGGGCAGGAACTCATCGGACGCGACGAAGACAAAATCATAAAGAAAGACGCCGTAACCCAACAGACGATCATGACAAGTATCCAAATCCAGACCATGGTTGTTGAGCTAGGGCCGGCATACTGGCGCAACCTCCAAGCCTGGGGGCGACAAGGAGGATTCCTCAGCCCTGGCGACGACTCTATCATCAGCGTCGCAGGAGCCATGCCAAGGAAACTACCGACCGAGAAGCAATGCGCAAGACTCGTCCAGATCAAACGACGACTCGAGGAAGAAGGATATCCTCCCCAGCCTGCATAGTTCACGACGGTGGGTTGACACCCCCTGCATGCGGCGAGTGCTGCTTGGGACCCCGAGCGGACTGCCGCCGCACGTCCGCCGCGACCGCACGATTCGTGTCCCCGCTCCTCAGCACCCGCGCCTGCCACGCATCCCGCCACCATCACTCGCCCGAATCGCTCCACCCTGGAACCTCGTTCACGCCCCCAGGATCTAATTTTCGTCGTTTATTATCAACTCCGTAGCGAAGAGTTGCCCGAATCGGCTTCCATAGGGGCCTGTACACTGAGATCGGGGGGACAGATTGTCCCCGTTCCTATGCGAACTTTCGCTCAACAAGCCGCTTGCCGCCACCCCAAAACCACCGCCCTCGACATGCCCAGCCCCCCGCCAGATAGGGCTACAAAAAAAAGTTTCACCCAAAACGCCCCGTTGGGCAGACTCCCGGGTGCCCCGCCCGATGCGCCGGAGCCTTTATCCATGGGCCTCCGGCAGCACATCCAGCGCCTCGGACTTCAGCCTCCGGCAAGCCCAAAAAAACCCAAGAAAAACCCAAGGAAACCCAAGAAAGACCCAAGAAAACCCAAGAATAACCCGCCAAAACCCAAGGAAACCCACCCTGCTAGCACCCCCGCCCAGCCGCGCCGGCCCCCCCCCCCCCCCAGACCAAAAAAAATAAAAAAGCACGCCCACACCACAAAAAACACCCCCCGACACCCACCCCCCCCGCC
>Ga0315273_10006978_pt1 | contig 14105 bp, 7 predicted proteins | sample YL17G02_0_MG_FD_205753 | JGI IMG/M metagenome (GOLD analysis project Ga0315273, IMG submission 205753) | Sediment microbial communities from Yellowstone Lake, YNP, Wyoming, USA - YL17G02_0 | ecosystem: Environmental > Aquatic > Freshwater > Lake > Sediment | place: USA: Wyoming | collected... | reverse complement strand
CAACCGTCTGGCCGCGATGTACTTCGAGACGCAGTACCAGCCGGCGCAACTGTTCGGCCGTTTCGGACGGCAGCAGGCGACAAGCAACGGCGTGCTCGGCCTGTTCGATGGCGCGGTCGCAAGCTGGGGCTTCACGCAGAACTGGCGAGTCGGCGCGGTCGCAGGACAGCCGGTTGACACCACTTCGGGCACGTCCAAGACGTTCTATGGTGCAAGCATCGAAGCCGACAATTTCGGCGAACGCTGGAATGGCGACATCTTCGCGATTCGCCAGATGGCAGGTAGCCTGGAGGATCGCGTTGGCCTCGGTGGCGAGATCCGTTATTTCGATTCCGAGCGGAGTCTCTACTCGCTCTTCGACTACGATCCGACATTCCGCGCCACCAATGTCGCCATCGTACAGGGCAATTGGCAGCTTTCGACCGGCACCGGCGTAAGCGCTCTGTTCGACTACCGGCGCTCGCCGACGCTCCAGCTCACCAACGCGCTGATCAGCGATCCACTGTTGTCGATCAACACCCTGGTTCAGCGGCTGGGCCTGTCGGCGACCCGCGACCTGGCAAAGGCCGTGACGCCCGTGTCGCGCGTGGCGTTCGTCGGCATTACCCAGCAGATTTCACCAAAATGGCAGCTCGGCTTCGATTTTCGGCTGTCGAACCTGAGCGGGACACAGGCCACGCCGACGCTGCCCGCGGTGCCCGCGACCGGGAACATCCATACGTACAATGTACAGGTCATTGGCAACGGGCTCACGACATGGCAGGACATCCTGGCGGTCAACGCGAGCTGGTTGACCGCGAGGTCGTACGACGCACAGCAAGCGAGCTTCGACTACCGCTTCACGCCCTGGCAGGATATCGTCATCGAGCCGATGCTGAAGTGGTACCGCCAGACCAGCCAGCAAGGAACCACCCTCACGCGCATTTCGCCGGGGCTCAGAATCACGTGGCGCGTCAAGGACAGGTTCTGGATCGAGGTGGAGGGCGATCTCGAAAGCTCGCGGGCACGGAGCGTGGTGATCGTCGACGACGTGACGCGCCGGTTTTTCTATGTCGGCTGGCGACTGGACATTTGACACGGAAGAGGGATGCCGATGACGGCGGAGCGGAAGCGTGTTCAGGCTGCGATCGCAGTGGCGATTGTGGCGGTAGGGGTGACTGCCGCAGGAATGTACGCCTACCTGTCCCGGCGCGCCGCGTCCGAGCCATCGCTCGGCGCGATGGCGGTGGCCGTGCCTTCAATCGCACCCGGCGCACCCACCGGCGCCGCATCCCGCCCCCCTGCGGCGGCCATCGAAGTCTCGGCGGAGCGGCTCGCACAGCGTCTCAAGGAAAAGGACGGCTCCGGGGAGGATTGGGCGCTGCTTGCACGGAGCTATGTCCAGATGCGGCGTTACCCGGAGGCCGTGGAGGCCTTTGCCAGGGCAATCGAGAAGATGCCGGGCAACGCGCCGTTCGTGGCCGAACAGTCGGCGGCACGCCAGGCCGCTGCCGACGGCGCTGCGACGCGCTGACCTCGTGGCCCGGGCCGGGGCCGCGCGCCGCCCCGTCCATGCGACCGACGGCGAGGGGGATTCACGCCGATAGCGGTGCCCTGCCGCTATCGTTCATTATCGATTCCCCCGTTGCAGGCCCTTACTTTTCCGGCCTCGGATATTCCACCCTCTTCGCGACGTCGCGCTCGAACGCGTCCCGGCGCGCCAGCAGCTTCTCCTGGCGCCGAGAGATGAGCGGAGTGTGCCGCAGGGCGGCCAGTCGGTCGTTGATCTCCTGGCACGCGCCGCCGCGCGTCACCCACTGCTCCGGATCGACGCGCCGCAGATCGAACGCCGCCGAATAGCTCCGCAGCGTCTTGTGGCCGCGTTTGTTGCAGTACTCGTGGAAATACGACAGCGCGAGTTCGCGCAGGCTGCGGTAGATCGGATCACGGTAGCGAAGCACCGCGCCGTTGGTCTTGGAGACCGCACCCCAACTGCCGCCGCGGCGGAACAGCGCAATGACATGCGGAACATCGCTCGCGTCGCAGTCGAGGTGAAGGACGAGCGGCGGCTCGCCGTGGATCCACAGTGCGCACGCCGCGACGAAAGCGCCTTCGATGCAGTGCGCGCGCCGCTGCCGCAGCACTTCACGGACGGAAAGTATCGTTTCGCCGCCCAATTCATGGTTGCTCGGAATGGCGCTGAGGAATGCCTGCGTCTTCTGCGGCGTGGACAACCGCTTCAGGATCGCGAATTCGCCCCGCGCCAGGCCCAGGTCCTCACGGCGGGCGAATCGGGTGCGCATCGGAAGCGTCACGGCTCGAAATCTCACCTGTTCCCACTTTACACCGCGCCGTGTAACGCGCTCGCATCAATCGTCCACGAGCCAGCGCTTCATTTGCCTGTGGACCGCCTTGCTGCCGAGAAGATCGAGGTGTCCGGTGCCATAGGCGATCCGCTGCCGCGCCAGCTGGATGCGCAAGTCCCTTCGTGCGTCCTCGTGCCGGCCCAGCGCACTGGCGACCGACACCAGGCCGTCGCCGCGCGGTGCGCGACCGCGGTCCGGCGCGACCTTGCTCAAGCTGCCCGCGATGGCGAAGCACGGCGTGTCCCGCGGCAACGGATGCGGCTGACGCATGTCGCAGCCATGGGCGAAGCGGTCACGCTGTTGCCAGTCTTCGTCCTGCACCGATCCGTGGCGCAGATCGGTGATGCCGGCGCTGCGCATCCGGCCGAGCCGGGTAAACGCGACGGTGTAGGGGCTGGCGGCGAGCAACATGTCGACGCCGTGACCACCCCGTTCCAGCGCCGCGCCGTGGTGAGGCGTGCCGAGAAAGACCAGCGCGCGCACGAGGCCCGACCAGGATAGCCCGTGCTTCTGCGCCGCGGCGAAGGCACTGCGGATCACCAGTCCTCCCATGCTGTGGCCCACGAGCACGATCTCGCGCAAAGGAACCGGCCACCGGAGAACAAGCCGCTCGAGCAGCGAGGCGAATTCGGCGCCATTGGTCGACACGTGGCGGCCGCTGTTGTAGTGGAGGTAGAGCGCAGTGGCATCGAGGTCCTTTGCCAGGGCTCGTCCGTGGTCGTGCGACCCGCGATTCCACTGGAGATCGCTCATGCAGAGCCCGTGAACCATCACGACCACGCGATCGCGCGGCCGCGGGACGGACGCGCGGATGCCGGCAGGCGTCGGCTCGAGCGGCCTTCCGTTCACGCGGATCCGCATGGCTATGGCCAACGGATTGTTGCGCGCGAAGAGCTGGTCGCCGAGCACGCCGTTGAGCGCGGCGACGACCGCTTCCCGCCCGGGCGAGCTGGCTTTCCCCGCAAGCGCCGGCACCAGCGGCGCCAACGCGGCGTCGATGCCGCCGCCTACCATGCGCGTGATGCCGCGAACGCTCCGGTACACGAGGCCGGTGATCCCGCGGGTCGGCTCGAACGTCGCGCGACCGACGATGCCGGGCCGTCGCGCGACGTTGTGGTGCATCGTCTCGACGAGCTCGGTCACGACCAGCGTCAAATCGATCACGAGACGGCTGGCGCCGCGCACGTCCGAAAGCAGCGAAATCGTCCTGGCTTGCGACATGGGTCGTGGCCGCAATTGCCGGATCGTCGGCGGAACGATCTCGGCGAGCTCTTTCTTGATCGTCTTGGCAAACTTTCTCATGGACGCAACAGGTCTGTTCTGATGCCGCCCCCGGATTCCGCGCCGCGCGATTCTACCGCAAGGCACATCACGCGGGCGCGTTGGCGCGCCATTTGGCCGGACCTGCAGATTCGTTGGCCAAGAGGGCAATGCGGGCGCCGAAAGCCTTGCACTTGCCCCCATGGGTGACGGCGTACAGAATCCCCAACTAACAGATGGTTACATCTTGGTATGGCGGGCCCTGCCAGTAAGTGGACAATCGTTGTCAATGCCGCACACTTTCGAATACGCGATGACTCCCGACAAAATTCCCGTCTCCCAGCCGACCGCTGGCCTGTACGACAGGCCGCGACGCCCTCCGGCCAAACGAACGCCGCGCTGGCTGTGGATCGGTGCGTTGGTCGCGCTCATTGCCGCAGGCGCCGCGATCTGGTATCGGACGACCCAGACGGCAACCCCGCCGGCTGCCGCCACCGCGCGGCCGGACGCCGGCGCCCGCACGATTCCGGTCATGGCGGCCCCGGCGAAGAAAGGCAGCATCGACGTCTACCTCAACGCGCTCGGCACGGTGACGCCGCGCAACATCGTCGTGGTGAAGCCGCGCGTCGACGGCCAGCTGATGCGCGTGGCGTTTCAGGAAGGTCAGATCGTGAAGGCCGGCGACCTGTTGGCCGAAATCGATCCGCGCCCGTTCCAGGTGCAGCTGACCCAGGCTACCGGGCAGATGGCGAAGGACCAGGCGCAACTCAAGAACGCCCAGCTCGATCTGGAACGGTATCGCACACTGCTCGCGCAGGATTCGATTGCCAAGCAGCAGGTCGACACGCAGGAAGCGCTGGTGCGCCAGTTCGAGGGGACGGTCCAATCGGACCAGGGCGCGATCGACAGCGCCAGGCTGCAACTCGCCTACTCCCGCGTGACGGCGCCGATCGCCGGCCGGGTCGGAATGCGGCAGGTGGACCCCGGCAACATCGTGCACGCGTCGGATGCGAACGGATTGGTGGTGATCGCGCAGCTGCAGCCGGTCACGGTGCTGTACCCGATTCCCGAAGATAACGTGCCCAGGGTGATGCGCCGGCTGGCGAGCGGCGAGGCGGTCGTCGTCGACGCGTGGGATCGCGACCAGAAAGTGAAACTCGCGGCAGGCAAGCTCATCACCGTCGACAACCAGATCGACACGGCCACCGGCACGGTCAAGCTCAAGGCCGAATTTGGGAACGACGACCTCGCGCTCTTTCCGAACCAGTTCGTCAACGTGCGGATGCTGGTGCAGACGCTCCCGGATGCGACGCTGGTGCCGTCGGCCGCGATCCAGCGCGGCGCGCCGGGCACATTCGTCTACGTCGTCAAGGACGACCGCTCGGTCACGGTGACGCCGGTGAAGCTCGGCCCCGTGCAGGGCGAAGTCACGGCCATCGCGAGCGGGCTCGCGCCAGGCGACATCGTCGTCGTCGACGGCACCGACAAACTGCGCGAAGGCGCGATGGTCGAATTGATCACGCGCGATGCGCCGGTGGCGCCGGGTGCCTCTAGCCGCCCGCCGCGCGGCGACCGGCCGCCGGGCGGCGGTGGGCCGCGCCGCGATGGTCAACGACGATCCAAGGAGGGTGGCTGAGGAAAAGTAGGGTCAGACACGACTTTTTTGCGCCCTCGGTGATGAACAGACAGTCTGCCAAAAGTCGTATCTGACCCTACTTTTCCCGGTGCTCGCCCCCATGAACCCGTCCCGCATTTTCATCCTTCGGCCGGTGGCCACCACGCTGCTGATGGTGGCCATCCTGCTGGCCGGCATCGTCGCGTACCGGGTGCTGCCGCTGTCGGCGTTGCCCGAGGTCGACTATCCGACGATCCAGGTCGTGACGCTCTATCCGGGGGCGAGCCCGGACGTGATGACATCGTCGGTCACGGCGCCGCTCGAGCGGCAATTCGGTCAGATGCCGGGCTTGAACCAGATGTCGTCGTCGAGTTCCGGCGGCGCCTCGGTCATCACGCTGCAGTTCAGCCTCCAGCTTTCGCTCGACGTCGCGGAGCAGGAGGTGCAGGCGGCGATCAACGCATCGGGAAATTTCCTGCCGGCGGACCTGCCGAATCCGCCGATCTACAACAAGGTCAATCCGGCCGATACGCCGATCCTCACGCTGGCGCTCACGTCGCAGACGCTGCCGCTGCCGAAACTCGAGGATCTCGCCGACACGCGGATCGCGCAGAAAATCTCGCAGCTTCCCGGCGTGGGCCTCGTCAGCATCAGCGGCGGCCAGCGCCCCGCGGTGCGCATCCAGGTGAATCCGCGGGCGCTCGCGGCCTACGGGCTCTCGCTCGACGACGTGCGCACGTCGATCGTCAACGCCAACACCAACCAGGCCAAGGGCAGTTTCGACGGGCCGACGCGCGCCTCCACGATCGACGCCAACGACCAGCTGAAAACAGCCGATGAATACCGGCAGTTGATCATCGCCTTCAGGAATGGCGCTCCGGTCCGGCTGATGGACGTCGCGGACGCCATCGAGGCGGCGGAGAATTCGCGCCTCGCCGCCTGGGCCAACACCACGCCCGCGATCATCCTCAACGTCCAGCGCCAGCCCGGCACCAACGTGATCGAGGTCGTCGACCGGGTCAAGCGCCTGCTGCCGCAATTGCAGGCGTCGCTGCCCGCCGCGGTCGACGTCGTGCTGCTCACCGATCGCACCGTGACCATCCGCTCGTCGGTGCAGGACGTCCAGTTCGAGCTGCTGCTCGCAGTGGCGCTGGTGGTGATGGTGATCTTCCTCTTCCTGCGCAACGTCCCGGCGACATTGATTCCGAGCGTCGCGGTGCCGCTGTCGCTCGTCGGCACCTTCGGCGTCATGTATCTCGCGGGCTTTTCCATCAACAACCTGACGCTGATGGCGCTGACCATCGCAACCGGTTTCGTCGTCGACGACGCGATCGTCGTGATCGAGAACATCGCCCGCTATATCGAGAAGGGCGAGCCGCCTCTGGAAGCCGCGCTCGAGGGAACGCGGCAGATCGCCTTCACGATCATCTCGCTGACGTTCTCGCTGATCGCCGTGCTGATCCCGCTCCTGTTCATGGGCGACGTCGTCGGCCGGCTGTTCCGCGAATTCGCGATCACGCTGGCGGTAGCGATCCTGATTTCCGCCGTCGTGTCGCTGACGCTGACGCCGATGATGTGCGCGAAGCTCCTGCACCGTACGCCGCCGGAAAAACAGGGCCGGTTCTATCGCTGGAGCGGCGCCGTCTTCGAGCGCGGAATCGCCGGCTACGGCCGCATGCTCGACTGGGTGCTCGACCGGCAGGGCGCAACGCTCGTCGTCGCGCTCCTCACGCTCGTGCTGACCGTCGCGCTCTACGTCGTCATCCCCAAAGGCTTCTTCCCCCTGCAGGACACCGGCGCCATCCAGGGCATTTCGGAAGCGCCGCAGACCATTTCCTTCGCGGCCATGGCCGAGCGGCAGCAGGCGCTGGCCAGGGCCGTGCTCGAGGACCCGGCCGTCCTTAGCCTCACATCGTTCATCGGCGTCGACGGCACCAACGCGACGCTGAACAGCGGCCGGATGCTGATCAACCTGAAACCCCGGGCAACGCGCGGGGCCAGCGCGATCGAAGTGATCCGCCGGATGCAGGGAAGGCTCGCGCAGGTCGAAGGCATTTCGCTCTACTTGCAGCCGGTGCAGGACCTCACGATAGAGACGCGCGTCAGCCGCACGCAGTTCCAGTTCACCGTCGAGTCCGTCGACTTGAGGGAACTGGGCGTCTGGGTGCACAAGCTCGTCGACCGCCTGAAAGAGGTGCCGGAGATCGTCGATGTCGCGAGCGACCTTTCGGACAGCGGCCTCCAGGCCTACGTCGAGTTCGACCGCACGACCGCGAGCCGTCTCGGCATAACCCCGGCGGCAATCGACAACGCGCTGTACAACGCATTTGGCCAGCGCTTGGTGTCGACGATCTTCACCCAATCGAATCAATATCGGGTGGTGCTCGAGGTCAAGCCGGAATTCCAGCGCGGCCCCGCGGCGTTGAACGACCTCTACGTGACGTCGACCGTGGCCGGGCAGCCGCCGCAACAGGTCCCGCTCTCGTCGATCGCGCGTGTCGTCGAACAGACGTCGCCGCTCGCCATCAACCACATCGGCCAGTTCCCGGCCGCCACGATTTCGTTCAATCTGGCACCCGGTGCGTCGCTCGGCGACGCCGTGAAGTCGATCGAGGCGGCGAAGGCCGAGCTCGGTGTGCCGGCCAGCGTGCAGATCAATTTCCAGGGCGCCGCGCTCGCCTTCCGCGCTTCCCTCGCCAACGAGCTGTGGCTGATCCTCGCCGCGATCGTCACCATGTACATCGTGCTCGGGATTCTCTACGAGAGCTTCATCCACCCGATCACGATCCTGTCGACGCTGCCGTCGGCGGGCGTCGGCGCCCTGCTGGCGCTGATGGTCTCCGGCAACGACCTGTCGATCATCGCCATCATCGGCATCATCCTGCTGATCGGCATCGTGAAGAAGAACGCGATCATGATGATCGACTTCGCGCTGGATGCCGAGCGCAACGACGGCATGCCCCCGCGCGACGCGATCTTCCAGGCGTGCCTGTTGCGCTTCCGGCCGATCATGATGACGACGATGGCCGCGATCCTCGGCGCGTTGCCGCTGATGATCGGCTGGGGCGAGGGCTCCGAGCTCCGCCATCCGCTGGGCATCGCGATGGTCGGTGGCCTGCTCCTTTCGCAGGTGCTGACGCTGTTCACCACGCCCGTCATCTACCTCGCGTTCGACCGCCTCGCCCGCCGCGTCGAGGCGCGCCGGAGGCCGGTGGCGCCGCAGGCGGCCGAAGGAGCGAAGGCGCGATGAATCTGTCGGCGCCCTTCATCGACCGTCCGGTCGCGACGACGCTGCTGACGCTGGGCGTCGCGCTGGCGGGCGCGATCGCGTACAACCTGCTGCCCGTCTCGCCGCTGCCGCAGGTGGATTTCCCGACGATCTCGGTGCAGGCATCGCTTCCCGGCGCCAGTCCGGAGACGATGGCGGCGACGGTCGCGACCCCACTCGAGCGTTCGCTCGGACGGATCGCCGGCGTCACCGAAATGACGTCGTCGAGCGCGCTCGGTTCGACGCGCGTCACGCTGCAGTTCGACTTGAACCGCGACATCGATGGCGCCGCGCGCGACGTGCAGGCGGCGATCAACGCGGCGCGCAGCGTTCTCCCCACGGGCCTGCCGAGCAATCCGACCTACCGCAAGGTCAACCCGGCGGACGCGCCGATCATGATCCTGACGCTTACGTCCGAGACGATGACGCAGGGCCAGATGTACGACGCCGCCTCGACGATCATCGCCCAGAAGCTCTCGCAGGTGAACGGCGTCGGTCAGGTGAGCGTGGGCGGCAGCTCGCTGCCCGCCGTGCGCGTCGAGCTCAATCCGGAGGCGTTGAACAAGTACGGCATCGGCGTCGAGGACGTGCGTGCGGCGCTCGCGGCGGCGAACGCCAACCGGCCGAAGGGCGCTCTCGAGGACGGCGACCGGCATTGGCAGATCGCCGCGAACGACCAGGCCAGGACGGCGGCCGAATACGTGCCGCTGATCGTGGCGTACCGCAATGGCGCCGCGGTGCGGCTCACCGACGTTGCCGAAGTCGTCGACTCGGTGCAGGACCTGCGCAACGCCGGCATGGCGAACGGCAAGCCGTCGGTGCTGGTGATCATCAACCGCCAGCCCAACGCGAACATCATCGCGACCGTCGACCGCGTGACGGCGCTGCTGCCGTCGCTTCGCGCGTCGATTCCAGGCACGATCACGCTCACGCTGACCATGGACCGCACGACGACGATCCGCGCATCGCTGCGCGACGTCGAGCGCTCGCTGCTGATCTCGATTGCCCTGGTCATCCTCGTCGTGTTCGTCTTTCTGCGCAACTGGCGCGCGGCGCTGATTCCCAGCGTCGCGGTGCCGGTCTCGCTGGTGGGCACGTTCGGCGCCATGTATCTCGCCGGCTACTCGGTCAACAACTTCACGCTGATGGCGCTGACCATCGCCACCGGCTTCGTCGTCGACGACGCGATCGTCGTCCTCGAGAACACGTCGCGCCATATCGAGGACGGGATGGCGCCGTTCAAGGCCGCGCTGCAGGGTGCCCGGGAAGTCGGCTTCACCGTCGTGTCGATGAGCCTGTCGCTGATCGCGGTATTCATTCCGATCCTGCTGATGGGCGGAATCGTGGGCCGGCTCTTCCGCGAATTCGCGGTCACGCTTTCGGTCGCAATCCTCATTTCGCTCGTCGTCTCGCTGACGACGACGCCGATGATGTGCGCGCGGTTGCTGCGCCCGGCATCCGAGGCGAAGCACGGGCGCATCGGCGCGTGGAGCGAGCGGTTCTTCGCGGCAATGCTCCGCGGGTACCGGCGAAGCCTCGGTTGGGGGCTCGGGCACGGGGTCGTCGTCATGCTTGTTCTGCTCGCGACCGTGTGCCTCAACGTCTACCTGTACGTGATCATTCCGAAGGGCTTTTTTCCGCAGCAGGACACCGGGCGGCTCGTCGGCGGAATCCAGGCGGACCAGAGCATCTCTTTCCAGGCGATGCGCCAAAAGCTCGCGAGCTTCATGGCGATCGTCGGCGCCGACCCGGCCGTCGAAAACGTCGTCGGCTTCACCGGCGGCGGACAGCGCAACTCGGGCACGATGTTCGTCGCGCTGAAGCCGCTGTCACAGCGCAGCGAGACCGCGGACCAGGTGATCGCAAGGCTTCGCGGCAAGCTCGCGAAGGAGCCAGGCGCGAACCTCTTCCTGCAGCCGGTGCAGGACATCCGGATCGGCGGACGGCAGAGCCACGCGCAATACCAGTTCACGCTGCAGGCCGACGACCTCGCGGACCTCCGCGCGTGGGAACCGAAAATCCGGCAGGCGTTAAGCGTGCTTCCCGAGCTTGCCGACGTCAACACCGACCAGCAGGACAAGGGGCTGCAGACCTCGCTCGTGATCGATCGTGACACGGCGACGCGTCTCGGCGTGACGCCCCGGCTGATCGACGCGACGCTGAACGACCTTTTCGGCCAGCGGCAGGTGTCGACGATCTACGCGCAGCTCAACCAGTATCGCGTGGTGATGGAAGCCGCGCCGCAGTACTGGCAGTCGCCCGACGCCCTGAAAAATGTCCATGTCAAGACATCGAGCGGCGCGCAGGTGCCGCTGTCGGCCTTCGCGACGTACGGTCCGACCAACACGCCGCTCGGCGTCAATCATCAGGGCCAGTTCGTCGCGTCGACGATATCGTTCAATCTGGCGCCCGACGTGTCGCTGTCGCAGGCCACCCGCGCCGTCGAGGACACGCTTGCCCGGATTGGCGTGCCGGCCACCGTGCACGGCAATTTCCAGGGAAGCGCGCGGGCATTCCAGGCCTCGCTCGCGAGCCAGCCGTGGCTGATCCTCGCGGCGCTCGTCACGCTCTACATCGTGCTCGGCGTGCTCTACGAGAGCTACGTGCATCCGATCACGATCCTGTCGACGCTGCCGTCGGCGGGCGTGGGCGCGTTGCTCGCGTTGATGCTGTTCGATACCGATTTCACGATCATCGCGTTCATCGGCGTGATCCTGCTGATCGGCATCGTCAAGAAGAACGCGATCATGATGATCGACTTCGCCCTCGACGCCGAGCGGGCGCGCGGCATGACTTCGCGCGACGCGATCTTCGAGGCCTGCGTCCGGCGCTTCCGCCCGATCCTGATGACCACGATGGCGGCGATGCTGGGCGCGCTGCCGCTGGCGCTCGGCGCGGGCGACGGCGCCGAGATGCGCCGCCCGCTCGGCATCGCGATCGTCGGGGGCCTGCTGGTGAGCCAGATGCTCACGCTCTACACGACCCCCGTCGTGTATCTGTATCTCGACCGTTTCCGCCTCTGGGCGGATCGCGCGTGGAACGAGCGACGTCGCAGCTCGCTGGCGCCGGCGGCGGCCGACTGAAAGTTCCCGGGCTCCAGTGAACGATCACCCATCGATAAATGCGGGGCTTCGTGCCGGACTGCTGGCGACGATCGCGATGTCGCTCGCCGGTTGCATGGTGGGGCCCGACTACCTGCGGCCCACGGCTCCCGCTCCCGCCGCGTTCAAGGAGGGCCAGGGCTGGAAACTTGCACAACCCCGGGATCAGGCGCCGCGCGGCGGTTGGTGGGAAGTATTCGGCGACGCGGAACTCGATGCGCTCGAGCAACAGGTCGACATCTCCAACCAGACGATCCAGGCGGCCGAGGCGCGGGTGCGCGAGGCGCGGGCCGCAACGCTGGCGGCGCGCGCCGGCCTGTTTCCCGCCGTTTCGGGAAATGCCGCGGCGTTGCGCAGCTCCCGCACCGGCAGCGCCGGCACGTCAGGCGCTACGAACAGCTACAACGCCGCGATCGATTTGAGCTGGGAAATCGATCTGTGGGGCCGCGTGCGGCGCGGCATCGAGGCGAGCGACGCGACGGCAGAGGCCACCGCGGCGGACCTCGCGGCGGCGCGGTTGTCGGTGCAGGCGCTGCTCGCGCAGAACTACCTGCTGCTGCGGGTGCAGGACGCGCAGATCCAGTTGCTTCGGGAAACGGTCGCCGGCTACGAAAAATCGTTGCAGTTGACAAGCAACCAGTACGCGGCGGGCATCGTCGCGCGCGGCGATGTCACGCAGGCGGAAGCGCAACTCAAGTCCACGCAGGCGCAGGTGTTCGACGCGAGAATCTCGCGCGCGCAACTCGAGCACGCGGTCGCCGTGCTGGCAGGCAAGCCTCCCGCGGAGCTCGCGATCGTCCCGCGGCCGCTGGTCGCCGCGTTTCCGAGCATCCCGGTGTCGGTGCCTTCGGAATTGCTGGAGCGCCGACCGGACATCGCCGCCGCCGAGCGCCGTGCCGCCAGCGCCAACGCCGAGATCGGCATCGCGCAGGCGGCCTTCTTTCCGTCGCTTTCGCTGTCGGGCGTCGGCGGCTTGCAGAGTTCCGCATTGGGCAACCTTCTTTCGTTGCCCAGCCGGTACTGGGCGCTCGGCGCGGGGCTGGTCGAGACCGTGTTCGACGGCGGCCTCCGCAGCGCGCAAAAGGCCGGGGCCATCGCCGCCTACGACGAAACCGTGGCGAATTATCGTTCGACGGTCCTCGGTGCTTTCCAGGAAGTCGAGGACAACCTGGCCGCGCTCTCGCTTCTCGAGCAGGAAGCCCTCGTGCAGGACGGCGCGGTCAAGGCAGCACGCGAATCCGCAGCCATCGCCGCCAACCAGTACAAGGCGGGCACCGTAACCTTCATCGTGGTCGTTGTGCTCCAAGCGGCGGCGTTGAACAACGAGCGAACGGCACTTGCGATTCTCGCCCGACGCCTGACCGCCAGCGTCGGCCTGATCAAGGGGCTGGGCGGTGGCTGGAACGCCACGACGTTGGCCGCCGCGAAAGACTAGAACCCTTTTCAAGTCACTTGGGCATCCACTCGCGGGCCAATCGTTGCGCCTCCGCGATCTCGTGCTGCGTCATCTTGGCGGCTTCGCTGTCGCAACCCTTGATCGCTTTCGCGCGATTTGCCGCATCCTCAGCCGGGAACCGCGCGGCCGCGAGGGTGTACCAGATGAACGCCTGGACATGGTCCCGCAGCACGCCCTTGCCGGCGGCATACAGGGTGCCGAGGTTGTGCTGGGCGCTGGCATCGCCCTGGTCGGCGGCCCTTCGGTACCAGCTTAGCGCCGCCGTAAAGTCCTCCGGCACACCCCGGCCGGTGGCGTACATGCTGCCGACGCTGCTCTGGGCCGCCACGTCCCCCTGGTCGGCGGCCTTGCGATACCACTTCATCGCCTCGGCATAGTCCCGCGGCACGCCCCGGCCCAACGCATACATGCTGCCGACATTGCTCTGCGCGGCTGCGTCGCCCTGATCGGCGGCCCTGCGATACCATTTAATCGCCTCGCCAAAGTCCTGCGGTACGCCGCGGCCGGTGGCGAACATGCTGCCGATATTGTTCAGGGCCGCCGCGTCACCCTGTTCGGCGGCCTTGCGATACCAGCTCATGGCCCCGGCATAGTTCTGCGCGACGCCCTGGCCGCCCTCGTACATCCAGCCGATGTTGAACTGCGCCTTCACGTGGTTCCTCTCGGCGGCCTTGCGAAACCACTTCATCGCCTCGGCAAAATCCTGCGGCACGCCCCGGCCCTGGTCGTACATGACCCCGAGGTTGAACTGGGCGCGGGCGAAACCCCGCTCGGCGGCCATCCGATACCACTTCGTCGCCTCGGCGTTGTCGGGCGGCACGCCACGCCCTCTCTCGTGCATCACGCCAAGATTGTGCTGGGCACGCGCGACCCCCTGGTCGGCGGCCATCCGATACCACCGCATCGCCGCGACATAGTCCTGCGGCACGGCACGGCCCCTGTCATACAGGTTCGCGAGGTTGCACTGGGCGCGGGCCTCGCCCTGTTTGGCGGCCTTGTGGAACCATTTCATCGCCTCGGCATGGTCCTTCGGGACACCCCGGCCCTTTTCGTACATCGC
>Ga0315273_10006977_pt1 | contig 14105 bp, 13 predicted proteins | sample YL17G02_0_MG_FD_205753 | JGI IMG/M metagenome (GOLD analysis project Ga0315273, IMG submission 205753) | Sediment microbial communities from Yellowstone Lake, YNP, Wyoming, USA - YL17G02_0 | ecosystem: Environmental > Aquatic > Freshwater > Lake > Sediment | place: USA: Wyoming | collected... | reverse complement strand
TTTCCTGGCCATGTCGGCGGCACCCTCGAGGTCCTGGCCCTCCTGCTGGAGCAACGGCAGCGCGCCGTTCATCAGCATCACGGCGTAGTTCTGCTTGTCCTCCTCGTTGCCCAACCGCTCGACATGGGTTCCCAGCGGGTAGGCCTCCTTCATGCGCTTCGCGCCGGCCAGGGCCTGGATCACCTTGAGCACGGGGTTCATGTCGGTCGAATCGATGTCCATCAGCCGTTCCACCGTCACCAGGGCGCTGTCCACAGGGCCGGCGTAGCCATAGGCGTTGGCCAGATGCGCCAGGAGCGTGGCGCTCTGCGGATACTTCTTGACGCCCAGCTGGGCCCACTTGAGGAACCGCGCCGTGTCCGGCTTCTGCGACGCCGACACGTCGATCTTGTTGTAGAAGGCCGAGTCAGCCTTGGCCGAATCCACCGCGAAGACCTGTTCCAGCGCATCGATGGCGCAGGCGAAATCCTCGAGGAAGAGGCAGGCGTTGCTCTTCAGGTCCCAGAGGTCGGCGTTGGTCGGGTCGATGGCGAGACCCTCTTCGGCGACCTGCTTGGCAGCCTGCGGCTGGCCATACTGAAGGAACAGCTTGAAGGCCTGCTCGCGGAGCGGCTGGTTGGTCGGGGCGACGCGGAGCATCTCCTGAAACACCCTGACGGTGCCGGCGCTGTCGTCCCTCTGCTGGTACTCGATCGCCAGCTTGCTCCAGATCTCGAGGCTGAGGGGATCGCCTTTCGACGCGTTGAGGTAGTGGACCAGGACCGAGTCCTTGGGCTCTTTCTGCGCCGCGGCGATGTCCCCAAGGCAGTACTCAGCCAGGCCGTGGTTGGGCTGGACCCTGATCGCCTTGAACGCGGCATTGGTGGCGTCGGTCGGCTTGGTACCCTGCAGCTCCCAGCATTTCCGGGCGTCCGCCAGCGCCTTGAAGGCCCCCTTGAGGGCGTCGGAGGAGGCCTTTCCGAAATCCTCCGGGCTCTGGTTCGGTAGTTGGCTCACGGTGGCCGCGTAGCCCGCCTTGTCGTTCAAGCCGATGGCGCGGAGCTGCACGGTGTAGCGACCGGCCTCGGTGCGCTGCAGCGTCGAGGTCACGATGAAGCGGGATTGCAGTTGCGTCGCCAGGGTCCGCGCCACCGACGGCGGCAGCACCGCATCGGCCGGGTAGGCATACTGCAGCAGCGCCTCGTTCATCTGATCGCGCGTGATGATGTTGAAGTCGGCGCCGGCGGCGTCCTCCATCCGCTTCCGCATGCCATCGCCCACCCGGACCGACGCGGCGGAGTCCGCCGAGTTCGGCGCATACGGATTTGCCACCAGCAGCCGGGGCAGGTGGCGGCTCTGGGGCTGGGGACGGTTCGAGCGCAGCTGCGCCGCCGCTGGCGTCACCGCACCGGCAAGCAGAACCCATGAAACGACCAAGCGGGTGGCACGCATTCCAGTGGACCTCCGGGTGACTACGCCCCCTGGCACGGGGACGCTATCGATCACGAGGGGAGCGGATCATCATGGGCGAAGAGGGATTCGAACCCCCGACATCCTGCGTGTAAGGCAGGCGCTCTGAACCAGCTGAGCTATTCGCCCCGGCAACCGTCCGCAGGCCTCGCGCTAATGGAGACGAGGCAATGCCGGCGGCCGGCACGACTGCCGTCATAGCGCGATGGCCAGAGGGAACAGCACACAGTACCCGATCACCAGCAGAACGGCGGCCGGACTGGTGCTGCCCGCACCGAGAAGCAGATACCCCGCGACCAGCGCCGCGATCGCAGCGGCCAGGACAATGAGGTTTCGGCGACCCAGAGCCGGGCGCCTGGCGCCCTGGGCGAATTCCGTCTGTGACATAGAGTTACAGATTAGTCGCCTGGTCGGTCCTGGTCAAGTTCACCGGGCTCATCTGCCGCGGCCTCCGGCGGCAGCTCCCAGCCGATGTTGAGCGCCTCCCGCCGCGGCTGGTCACGGCGGCGTCGGATGGCTACCGCGGCGATCACCAGCACCCCCACCAGGGACCAGCCGCCACCCGCGGCGAGCCAGACCAGCAGGCTGTAGCGACGCCGGACGTCGCGCCGCCACACCTCCTCGAAGCCGTCCAGCGTCCGGCCGGTCGTGGCCACGACCGCGGCGTCGAATCCGTCCCCGCCCTGCAGGTGGCGCAGCAGCGCGTCCAGCGTTCTGTCGGGATTCAGCCGGGCCAGGTGGAGCACCGCCGATCCGGCCAGCGCATACGCCGTTTCGGCCTCACTGGGGCCCTGACGCAGCGCCGCGTCGAGGCTGCGCAGGTCGGCCACGGCGCCACGCACGACCGCCAGATTGAGCTGCAGGGCGTCGAATCGGTTCCACTCGCCCGCCGCGACGACGGCATAGCCTTCGTCGAACCACAAGGGGAGGCGAGTCCGCACGGCCTCGTGCAGCGCGAGGTGAGCCAGCTCGTGGCGGAGCGCGGACCTGGCATCTTCGGCATCGGCGCGGACCACGATGGCGCGGGCGCCGGGCAGCGCCATCCCCACACCCCAGTCGGGAACCCGGCCTCGCGAGATCCGGCCGAACCCGGCCCGGTCCGCCACCATGATCAGGCGGAGCGGACCGGGACTGCGGCGGCCCAGACCGGGCCAGGTCGCGGGACGGTCTGCCGCCTCGGCGAGGGCAATGCCCAACGTCAGCTGCGCGGCTGGCGCGACCACGGTGACGCGACCCACCTGGACGGTCTGGAATGCCGGGGTCGCGCCCTGGAGCGCCAGGATCAGAGCACCGAGGAGCGTGGCACCTCCCCGCCGGCGGCGACCAGCTCGAGCAGTTGGCGGCAGCGCGTCGACCAGGGCGAGAAGGCACCGGCAGCGGCAGCCGCTGACCAGGCGGCGGTCGCCTCCTCACGCCGGCCGGCGAACCAGAGCGCCCGACCCAACTCATAGCGCGCTTCGATCAGGTTGGGGCCCAGCGCCACGGCGCGCTCCAGGAAAGCCGTCGCATCGGCGAACATCTCGCGCTCCAGATAGACCAGCCCGAGGTAGTAGTTGGCATAGAGGGTGGCTTTGCGGTCAGAATCGAGACGGATCGCGCCGGACAGGTGCTCGATGGCCTCACCGAAGATGTGCTTCTTGAGGCAGATGTAGCCCACGTTGACCCGGGCGAGCGCGTTGCCCGGGTCGTGTTCGAGCACCCGGGCGAACGTCCCCAGGGCTTCGTCGTACTCCTCGCCGAGCATCTGCGCCCAGCCGAGGAGGGCCTCCGCCTGAACGTCTGCGGGGGCAAGTTGCAGGGCCCGCCGAAGCGCCTGCACCGCGCCGGCGTGATCCCCGAGCGTGATCAGGTGCCAGCCCTTTTCGATGAATGTGGAGGCGCCGAGCCGGTCCTGGCGGGGCAACGGCCGGGTCTCCGGCAAGCGCGGGACGGAGCCCGGGTCCTGAGCGGCGAGTTGCTTGTACTGCTCGACCAGACCTCGGATGTCCTCCTTGAGCTGAACCAGGTCGTTGAGCGCGCCGTCCGCCTGGCGGAAGAGCGCCATCAGCCGCCGTTTGACCTGTTCGCGCTGCTGGCTGGTGCGGGCGTCCCCGAGCGCGGCGCGGATCGCCTCGTACTCCTCGCGGAGTGCCGCCAGCGCCGGGAGCGTCATCCGCCCACCGGCCCTGCCGGCTCGGCGTGCCGGACGCGGAGCTGCTCGTCGATCGCTGCCGCGATCCGGTCGAGCGAGAGGACGACGTCAGCCCCGCCCGCGCCCTGCGCCGCGGCCGGCATGCCGTAGATCGCCGAAGAGGCACGGTCCTGCGCGATCCCGAAGCCGCCCGCCGCATGGATCGCCCGAAGCCCCTCGGCGCCATCCTTACCCAGACCGGTGAGTACCACGCCTACGGCGCGGTGACCGAACGTCGCCGCGACGGAATGGAAGAGCGGATCCGCCGCCGGACGGACGCCCCAGAGGGGCGCATCATGGGACAGCCGGAGCCTGGGACCGTCGTCGGCGACCTCGACCATCATGTGCCAGTCCCCCGGCGCCACGTACGCCGTGTCGCGGACCAGCGGGGTGCGGTCCTCGGCTTCGACCACGGCCAGCCGGCTCTGGGAGGCGAGCCGCTCGGCCAGGCTTCGGGTGAAGCCCTTCGGCATGTGCTGGACGATCACGACCGCGGCCTCGCGCCCTACCGGCAGCCGAGGCACCACTTCGGCCAGGGCGCGCGGCCCGCCCGTCGAGGCGGCAATGGCCACCATCAGCCGGGCCCGGCCGGGCAGCTGGTGCTCCAGACGGGATGCCGGTTTCGAGGGCGGCCGAGCCAGCATCGGCAGACAGTGGATGTCGGCGGAGCGTGCGGCCCGGAGGGCCGAGAGGAGCCGCTCCTGCAGCCGGGCGAGGGCGTCCGGGCTCCGGTCCTCCTCCTTGGCCACCAGCTCCACGGCGCCCAGTTCGAGCGCGCGGATCGCGGCAGCAGTGCCGGGCCCTGCATAGGCGCTCACGACGATCACCGGTCGGGGAGCCTCCGACATGATATACCCAATCGCGCCCAGTCCGTCGAGCTCGGGCATCTCGAGGTCCAGCGTTACCAGGTCCGGCTGGTAGTGGTGGATCTTCCGGATGGCGTCCATCCCGTTGCGGGCGGTCGCGATGACGCGGAACTCGCCGCTGGACGCGGCCAGATCCGAGACCAGGCGCCGGAAGAAGGCGCTGTCGTCGACGACCAGAACCGAGGCCGCGTCAGATTTCACGGACGCCATGGCGCACGGAACTGACCCGCACCACTCCCGTGCCGAGATCGTAGCTGATGGAGCGCCCGAAGTCGCCGCCGATCCACTCGCCGGTGACGCGAACATTCTGGCCATGCAGCGCTTCGCGCGCCGCCAGCGTGTTGCGTTCCCCCACGTGTATGATCCCGGGCGCGGAGAGGTTGGTGAACATGGCGGCGCCGCCGACCAGACGGGCGGTCAGGCGGGCGCGATCCGCCCCGGCCGCGAGGACCTGCTCCACCAGCAGCGGGATGGCGCTCTGCGCATACCGCCCCGGCGCGGCCACGGTGCGCCCCGGCGGGGCCGAGGGCAGCAGCACGTGCGCCATGCCACCCACCCCGGCCACCGGATCGTGCAGCACGATCGCGACGCAACTGCCGAGGCCCAACGCTACCAGCGTCCCCGGGGCGCGCTCCACGACGATCTCGGCCACGCGGACGCGGGTGGGGCCGTCGCTCATCGGATCCGCCGAAACAGGCGCTCGCGCCCGTCCACGGGCTCGAAGCGCTCGCGGGCGGGTCCATAGAGGGACTCGACCTTGCCGAGCAGGAGAACCCCACCGGGACAGAGCGCTTCCGCGAAGAGGTGGAAGAGCCGCTCCTGAACGTCCCGCTCGAAGTAGATGAGCACGTTGCGGCAGACGACCAGGTCGTACGGTGGCTCCGGCGCCGGGTCCCGCCCCAGGTCGTGGCGCAGCACCCGCACCACGGCACGGACCGCGTCCTCGATCCGCCGTCCCTCGCCGTCGACCACCGTCCACCGCTTCACCTCGGGCACGGGCGCCTCTCCAAAGGCGGCGGCCGGATACCGGCCCAGCCGCGCCAGCGCCAAACTCGCTTCGTCCACGTCGGTCGCGTCCACCCGCACCGTCGCGGCCGAGAGGGGAAGGCCGGCGCGTTCGAGCGTCGCCGCCAGAAGCATGGCGACGGTGTAGGCCTCCTCCCCCGAGGCGCAGCCGGCGCTCCAGGCGGCGAAGCGGGCCTGACCCGCCACGGCCCGCTGCTCCAGTTCCCCGCCGAGTCGCTGCCACGCCGTGGCGTTCCGGAAGAAGTGCGTCACGTTGATGGTCAACGCCTGCAGCAGCCGATCGACTTCTCCCGGGTGACGGTCGAGGAGGTCGGCATATTCCGAGAGGGACTGCACCCCGCAGGCACGCATCCGGACCGCCAGGCGCCGCTGCAGACACTTGTCCTTATACATCGCCAGCGGCGGCAGCGGGTGGCCTTCCAGCCGTCGCAGCAACATCGGGAAGCCAGGGTCGGAGGCCAGGTTCATGCCTCGACCCCGAGGGTCTGCAGGTTGGCCCGGGCCAGTTGGTGGCGGGGGTTCAGCTCCACGGCGCGGGTCCAGTGTCCGCGCGCAGCCGCCACGTCCCCGCGCTTGAGTGCCAGGTTCCCCACCTTGAAGTGCAGATCGTCGCCCAGGTCAGGCCGGAGCCGGAGCACCCGCTGGTAGGCTTCCCAGGCCTCATCGTAGCGCCCCAGCCGGTAGAGGATGTCGCCGAGGTTCTTCGAGATCTGTGGCAAGGAGGGGTTCTCGGCGAGGGCCCGATCCAGCACCAGTTCCGCCGCCGCCAAGTCGCCGGCCGCCTCGAGGAACACCGCGTGATTGTTGAGGAGCACCGGGTCCGTCGGGTACCGCGTGGCAGCTTCCCCGGCTGCGTCCAGCGCCGCCTCCAGGTCACCCGCCATCGCCTTGGCACGGGCCATCGCCCAGTACCAGATCGCCGGGACCGTCTCGCCATAGAGCTCGCGGGCCCGGCCGAGACGCACGGCGGACAGCTCTGCCTCTCCACGCTCGAGCGCCACCAGCCCCCACGAGAGTTGGATCAGCGGATGATCGGGGGCGCGGCCCGCGGCATCGGCCATCATCACTTCGGCTTGGTCCGGCTCCCCCACCATGCCCAGGGCGACACCGAGATCGTGGAGGATCGCCGGCCGCGGGCCCGCCCGGTCGGCCGCGTGGCGGAAGAGCTGCACCGCGTCACCCCAGCGCTCTTGCCGGGCGGCGATGAGGCCCAGGTAGAAGGGCGCCGCGCCCTCCGAGGGCCGCAGCTCGCCGACGCGTCGGAATTCCCGCAGCGCCTCCTCGAGCATGCCGGTCCGGTAGAACGCCACTCCGAGGTTGCGATGCTCCTCGATCTGGGTCTCGAGCGAACGGCCGGTTGCCTCCGGCAGCGAGGTGCCAACTCGCTGGACGAGGCCCGCCGTGATCAGGCCGTAGAGGGCCTGGCAGACTTCGAACTCGGTCAGGCCCGACGCGTCCACCAGCGACCGGACGTCGTGCCGCCCGTCGAGCAGGGGGATGAGGCGGCGCTGGGTCTCGGAAAAGTCGGGTTCAGGAGTGGCCGAGCGGCTCCGGTCCACCGTGAAGACCAGATCGAAGCTCGGGATCTTCTTCTCGATCAGGCTCCATTCGTCCACCCGCCGTGCTCCCTCGAGCAGCAAGGCGTCGGGGGCGATCCGGACCCGTTCCGCGTCCTCCTCGGGCCGCACGCCGGGCTCGAAGCTGAACGACCCGCTGGTCCAGCTGAACAGGGTGTAGATCGCCTCCTGCACCTGCCGGTGGATCATCTGGAAGAGCTCCTCGGGCGTGATCGCGCCCAGCGCCACGAGGATCTCGCCGAGCTTCCGGGCGTGCCCCATCGCCTGCATGGCGATGGCCTGCTCCAGATGTGTCGGCGTGACGCGTCCGGTCTTGACCAGCATGTCGCCGAGCCGGTCGCGCCGGTTGACGATGGTGGCGTGGGTCACCCACCCGTCCTCGAAGAAGACGCTGGCATGGCTCTGCCGGTCGGTCACCGCCAGGCAGCCGGTGCGACGCCCCAGGTAGAGGAGCTGGATCACGTCCGGGAGCGACGCCTCCCGCAGGCTGCCCCTGATCGCCATCAGCGCAGTTCCTCGACCAGCCGGTCCGTGACCACGGGCCACTGGTCCACCAGCTTCTCCCGGAGGCGGCTGCCACCGAGCGTCGGCCCCAGCACGCCGGGACGGGCCGGCCCCGGCCGGACCGGCAGCCGTGCGGCCGGCATCTCGAGCGCCTGGCGCGCCAGGGCATGTGAGGGCTGGATCTGCCCGGCTTCGGCCGCCCGCAACAGGCGCTGGACCAGCGCGTGCAGGCCCCGAACGGACTCGACCGGCCGGCTGGCGAGATAGTCGGTGAGGGCCGCGTCGCCCGACGCCTCGGAGCCAGTCAGCAGCTGCCGCACGATGCCGAGGCGCACCTCACGGTCAGGCCTCGGCAGGTCCACCACCAGGCCGGACGCGAGCCGGCTCAGGAGCTGGGGTGACAGGCCGGTCAGCTCGGCCACGGGGACCGCCGAGGTGAACGCGGATTGGCGCCCCGATTCGAGCATCTGGTCGATCAGCGCGCTGAGTTCTTCCTGGGCCACGGGGTGACCCGCCAGCAGGTGGACGTCGTCCACCAGCAGCGCCGAAGCCCAGCGGAAGCGCTGCCGCCACGCGGTCAGCTGGTCGGTGTCGGCCGCGGTCTGGACCTGGTCACAAAGCGTGTGCGCATGGATGCAGACCACGCCGCGATGGACCGCATCCACCAGCGCATTGCCGAGCCCGTGCAGCAGGTGTGTCTTCCCGACCCCGCTCTCCGCCACGATGAACAGCGGGTTGGGTCCCGTGCCTGGGGCCGTCGCGGCGGCGCGGACCGCCTCGAGCACCAGATGGTTCGAGGTCCCCTCCACCAGACCGTCGAGCCGCAGATGGGGGACCGGCAGGCTGGCGTCGAGATCCTGCGTCCGGGCTTGCTCCACCAGCTGCTCGGCCATGGCCACCTGGTCCGGATCCCGGAACGCGGCCGCCGACGCGAGATCCGGCGCGATCTCCCGCACTTCGGCTTCGAGTCGCTGCAGCGTCTCGATGTCGCTTTCGAATCGCCGCAGCACCACTTCCGGCTGGGCCGGCAGCTCCTGGTCGAGCAGCGCCTCCAGCCGGGCGGTGTGATAGCCCTCGCCCTGCCAGCGGAGCAGCGCGTCGGCGATCCGGGATCTCCACTCGTCCACCTGCTGGCTCACGCTGGCGACCACCTCGGAGAGAAACGATCCGAATTCGTCCGGCTCCTCGATCGGCGACGGACGCGGCGCCGGCGAGGGCCGGCCCCCCGGTTCCGTCTCGACCGGCACCCCGGTATCGGGGGCGACCTCCTCGATCACGCCGGTGATCAGCACGCGCGCCTGCGCCGGGTCGAGCGGCGTCGGACTGACCGACTGGAAGGCGAGGAGCCGGTTGACCGCGCCGACCAGATCCCGGATGCTGTCGAACCGGAGGCCGGCGATCTCCTCCAGCACCGCGGGAGCCAGCTCCACCCCGGCGTCCTCGCTCCGCTGATGCAGGATCTCCCACCGCATCGCGCTGTCGGGCGCCGTGCATTCCACAACCAGCCCGGTCCCCAACGAACGCCCGGCCGGGTCATCCGGGGTGAAGAGGTCCGACGGGGCCCGGCGCCCCGCCAGCACGGTCGGGCGGCGGTGCGCGATCCGCGCGTCCACCAGCCCGAGCAGCTCCGCCCGGCCGGCCGACCGCTCCTCGAGCAGGTGGACATCATCGATCAGCAGCAGGTCCGCCTCGCGCCACGGAGACAGGAATGCCTCGGCCCGCCCGATCGCGACGGCCGCCCGCCAGCCCTCCGACAACTCCGCCCAGCCGATCACCCGCACCACGGCGCGCGGCGCGACCTCAAGCTTCCGGTGGCCGATGGCATGCAGCAGGTGGGTCTTGCCGAGACCCGGTTCCCCGAACAGGAAGAGCGGGTTGAACGGCGGTGACGGCGATTCGGCGATGGCGCGCGCGGCCGCGAGGGCCAGCTGGTTCCCTCCGCCCGTGACCAGCGAGCCAAAGCTCAGGGCGGGCTCCAGGCCGGTGGTCATGATCCGCTCCGCTGGGCGAGGCGCTGGAGCACCAGCGCCGTGGCCGAACGCAGGGTTTCGAAGACCCCGGTGCCGCGCAACGCGTCGGCCGGGAGACTGGGCACCCCACGGAAATTGAGGGACTCGTCGAGCGCCTCGGGCGAGAGGATCAGCTCCGGCGGAAGGTCCTGCTTGTTGTACTGGAAGACCAGCGGGAAGGTGCGGATGTCCACGCCCTGGTCGATGAGATTGTCCTGCAGATCCCGCAGGCTCTCGAGATTCTCGTCGAAGCGACGGGCCTGGCTGTCGGCGACCATCACCACGCCGTCGGCGCCCTGCAGGACCAGCCGCCGGGTCGCGGCGTAGTAGACCTGGCCCGGCACGGTGTAGAGCTGGAAACGGGTCGTGAAACCGGAGATGGTACCCAGATCGAGCGGCAGGAAATCGAAGAACAGGGTCCGGTCTCCGTGGGTGGCGAGCGAGACCATCCGCCCGCGCTTCGATTCCGGCACCCGGCCGTGGATGTACTGAAGGTTCGTCGTCTTGCCCGAACGCCCCGGCCCGTAGTAGACGAGCTTGCAGGTGATTTCCCGGGCCGTGAAGTTGACGAGTGGCATCGGTCAGCGCCCGAAAAGGGTACGCAGGCTGGCGTTCAGTTCATCCTCGAACTGCTCGGCCAGGATCGGGGCCGCCGGCCGCGGCTGCGGCGCCGCCGCGGTGAGATCGGCCGCAAGCCCCGCGCAGAAAAGCTGGACCAGGCCCACCGTCGTCTCCGGCCCGAAGACGACCAGGGCCACCCAGGTGCCGGCCGGCATGGAGAACGGCGCCAGCAGCACCGATAGCCCCGCGCCCTGGTGCACCACGTTCCCCAGCGTGGGCAGGCTCATCACCCGGGCGATCTCGGCGGTCGAGGCAATGATGCCGGCGCCGAGGGCCGCCGCCGCCATGACGTCCAGCGACCGGGTGAAGCCATGCTGGGCGACCACCTGCCCCGACGACGTCATCAGCAGCACGATCCGGGCGGAGGACTCGCGCAGAAAGGCGTCCAGTGGCGCCTCGACCCATGGCTCGATGGCCCGCATCAGCCCACCCGCCCCGCGGCGTTGCGGAGCGCCAGCCGCAGCAGTCCGACGTTCGCGTCCGGATCGGTGACCGCCACCAGGAGCAGCCCCTCGCCGGCCGGCGCGGCCATCAGCCCGCCTCCGGTGGCTTCGAGATGGAGCGACCGTGGCGCCGCGTGACCGGCGGTGGTGACGGCACGGGCCAGTCGGGCCGCCAGACTCGCGGCCAGCGCCGCCACCGCCGCCGTGTCCACGTCGGTCATCGAGCTCTCCGCGATCACCAGGCCGTCATCCACGGAGACCAGCAAGGCGCTCCGCACCCCCGGGACACGGGTGAGGCCGTCAAGGACGGTCGCGAAAGCGACGCTCATTCGGGACGCTCGAGCCAGCGGCGTGCCGCCACCGCGCCGCGCTCCGCCACGACCGCGAGGCGGCCGGCCGGCGTCGTCGGCTCCGCCACGGCCATCAGCAGCGTCCCCTCGGTGGGCGGCAGCAGGTGCAGGTTGGCGTCGGCACACTCCACCACCAGACTGCGCCAACTGCCGAACCCCAGCAGCCGCGCCGCCCGGGCCGCCTCACGCGAAACGCCGGCCAACTCCGCCGCCACCGCGTCGGAGACGTCCTCGCCTCCGGCCGCGACCAGCGACCCGGCCAGCCGGCGTCCCTGGGCATCGACCAGCAGCGACCCCTTGGCCTCGGGCACCAGGGCGCCGGGCGCGGGCGGCGCGGCCGGCAGGCTCCGGCGGCGTTCCTGGACGCGCAACAGTGCGGCCACCAGGCCGGGGTCGTCCGGCATGACATCGGCTGCGGCTTGGAGGTGCCGCTCCGCCCATTCGAAATCGCCGGCGCGGAAGCAAAGGAACGCCAGACCCCGCCGCGCCCCGACGTGCCTCGGATCGTGGCGCAGCGCCTCGGTCCAGGCGTCGAAGGCCAGGTCACCCTCACCGCGATCGCTCCGGATCCGCGCCACCAGATCGTGGCTGTCGCCGAGCATCGGGTAGCGCTGCAGGCCTCCCAGTGCGACGGTGAGGGCGGCGTCGAGCTGGCCTCGCCGCCGGAGGGCTTCCCCGAGGGGCAGGAAGGCGAGGCTGCCGGGTTCGGCCGCGAGGCGGGCGGTGAGGGCGCGGATGTCATCTATCATGGCACGGCCCGCAGACTTTCAGCCATCGTGTGCGCGGCCTCGTTCAAGCGGACGACCGCGGCGAGGTGCCGATCTTCGTCGGCGGGACGGGCCGAGAGCACCAACCAGGTGCTCCAGGCCTGGAGCGCCTCTTCGAACCGGCCGAGGCCCGCGCTCGCTTGCCCGAGCAGGCGAAGGGCGGGTGCCGATGCCGAATCGAGTCGGACCGCCTCGCGGAGCGCTCGCTCCGCCTCCTGGTAGCGATCTTCGGCCAGGTAGGCGCGGCCGAGCAGCAGATGACCCCGCGCGTCCTGTGGGAAGGCCGCCACCGCCGCCTCTGCCACGGTCCGCGCTGCCGGCGGGTCACCGCGCCGGAGGAAGGTCTCCCCCTGGGAAAGCAGCGCCGTCGGATCCTGCCGCGGGGTCGCTGCGGCCGACAGCGCGGCGGCGTCCTGCAGGACAATAACACCCGCCGCTTCCAGCCCGAAGAGCGTTCGGGCGACGTCGAAGTCGGATGCGGCCAGGCTCCGGGCCATGGCCCGCACGTCGAGGACGCCGTCGCAGGCGGCCAGCACGCGCCACTCGAAGGGCGTGAGCTGCAGGGATCCCGGTTCCTCCGAGGACGCCGGAGCCAGCCGAGCCACCACGCCGAGGTGCGGGACGCGCCCCTGGATCCGGGACCATTCGTCGATCCGCCGGGCGGCCTCCATCAGGAGCGACTCGGTGCTGATCCGGATAGCCGCCTCGCGAGGGATGTCGGCGGCGGGGCCCTCCTCGAAGACGAAGTGTCCCTCCGACCATCCCAGCACGGTGAAGACCACTTCTTCCACCTGGGCACGGACCTGTTGTACCAGGTCCCGATGCGAGAGCGCGCCGATGGCGATCAGGATCTCGCCCATGCGACTCTGATCGCCCGCCTTCTGCATCTCGACGGTTCGGACCAGGTCCTCCTCGCGGATCTTGCCGGCATGCAGGAGGATGTCGCCGATCCGATGCGGGTTGCTGCGGATCGAAGCGGCCACGACGGCGCCGGACTCGAACCAGATGGTGCCCTCGTTCTGCCGCAGTTCCGAGGTGACTCGCAACACGCCCGTCTTCCGGCTGAGATCGAGCAGCTGGAACACGTCGTGGATGCCGAGTTCGCGGAGGGGGCCCTGGATCGCCATGGGTCAGGGCCCCGGACTGGCGAGAATCCGCGCCAGATCACGCGCGGAGCGGACGTGCTGCCTCGCCTGCGCGGCCAACGGCCCCGTCGGCTGGATGGTGACGATCCGTTCCCACGCGACGATGCCATCCTGGTAGCGGCGGAGCCGCGCGAAAGTGACGCCCAGGTGGAACAGGGCCGTCAGGTCATCGGGGATGTACCGGAGGACCCGCTGGAAGGCGGCCACGGCCTCGGCCGGCCGCCGATCATCGAGCAGGGCCTGCCCGAGCAGCGTGATGGCCGGCAACGAAACCGGCTCCGAGAGCAGGTAGTCCGCCAGCAGATTCACGGCCTCGCCGGCCGCGTCTTCACGCCGGAGGAGGTGGCCCAGCGCCAGGGTGGCGTCGAGGTGGGTCGGCAGCAGCCGCACGGCGCGGAGGTAGGCCGCGCGCGCCTCGCCCGAGTTACCCCGCTCTTCCTCGACGACGCCGAGTTCGTACCAGGCCTGGACCAGGGCGTCATCGAGTTGCAGGGCGGCGCGGTAGGCGGCGTTGGCACCCTCGCGGTCGGCCTGCTGTCGGGCCACCGAGCCCAGCAGCAGCAGCAGGTCGGCCCGCCCCGGCAGCCGCCGGCTGGCCTCCTCGACATCGCGCCGGGCGCCGACCGCGTCACCGGTAAGCTGGCGGGCCCGCGCCCGCACGACCAGCACGTCGTCGGCACCGGGAAAGAGCGCCACCAGCCGTTCGGCAACCTCCAGCGCCTCTTCCCCGCGTCCGAGCGCAATCAGGGCCTGGGCCTCGCCGCGGATGATCTCGGCGTCGTCCGGCCAGACCGCGCGGGCGGCCCGGAAGCGTTCGAGCGCCTCCCCATGAAGGCCGCGGCGGGCGAAGATCTGACCGAGCAGGAAGGTCCCCGTCGCGGCCGGAGCGCCGCGGCGCATCAGGCGCGAGATCTCGGCGACCGCCGCTTCGAGGAGCCCCTTGTCCAGGAAGTCGCGAGCCAGCGCGTAGGGATCTTCCGCCACCAGGGCCGGGGCGGGCGCCGGCGCTTCATCCGGGGCCAGCTCGGCGAAGACGCGGTCGAGCACGCCTGGCTCGAGGGCGAAGCCCTGTCCGAGTTCGGTCGTCCCGATATCCGCGGACAGGCTCCCCGCCACCGGAATCACCGACTCCTCGAACTGGAGATCCACCGAGAGCGCATAGCGCTGCGGGAGATAGT
>Ga0315273_10006976_pt1 | contig 14106 bp, 15 predicted proteins | sample YL17G02_0_MG_FD_205753 | JGI IMG/M metagenome (GOLD analysis project Ga0315273, IMG submission 205753) | Sediment microbial communities from Yellowstone Lake, YNP, Wyoming, USA - YL17G02_0 | ecosystem: Environmental > Aquatic > Freshwater > Lake > Sediment | place: USA: Wyoming | collected... | reverse complement strand
TGATCCACGTGGCCAGCCAGGCAGCCAGGGGCAGGGGTGTTCGGCGCCAGCGGTAGGAAGGCTCTGAGTCTGGCATTTGGGTCAGCTGCGGCAGGTACCCCGGAGAAGCAGAGCGGTCAGTCGACTGCTCAGGATGCCAGGATCGTGCACCTACCACGGACCCCGCTGCCCAGTTGGACACGCACTCACAGCCAGCCGATGCAGATGGGCCGCAAACCGGTTTGCGGCTCGCGGATTGAGGCTTGCGCAAGGCGGATGCCGCCTCGGCAATTCCGAAATCCGCCATCCTAGATGATGTCCGCAAACGTCCGCTCCGTGCGCTTGAAGAAGACCAGGCCGGTGACCGAGACCACGACGACGACAACCAGCGGCATGACGAGCAGTGCGGGCGACGACTGCGAGATCTGCGAGGCGGGGGCGGCCGGCCCCAGCAGCGCCCAGCGGAAGCCCTCGGTCACCAGGCTCATCGGATTCAGCGCCAGCAGCCAGCGGAACTGCTCCGGCAGCAGCGTGGCGCCGTAGATCACGGGCGTCAGGTACATCCAGATCTGCACCAGGAAGGGCACCAGGTAGTTGACGTCCCGGTACTGCACGTTCAGCGCCGACAGCCACAGGCCAAACCCCAGGGCGGTCAGCATGGCCAGCGCCAGGAAGGCTGGCAGCAGCAAGACGCGCGGGGTGGGTGCGATCCGGTAGAGCGCCATCAGCGCGATCAATACGCAGAAGGACACCGCGAAATCCACCAGCCCCGAGAGGACGCCGCTCAGCGGGATAGTCAGCCGCGGGAAGTAGACCTTCGAGATCAGGTTGGAGCTGCTCACCAGGCTGGTGGAGGCGCGGGTTAGCGAGCCGGCGAAGTAGTTCCACGGCAGCAGCGCTGAGTAAAGGAAGATCGGATAGGGCACGCCGTTCGAGGGCACCTTCAGCAGCCCGCCGAACAGCAGGCTGAACACCACCATGCTCAGCACGGGCTGCAGCACGATCCAGGCGATGCCCAGGGCGGTCTGCTTGTAGCGCACCTTGACGTCGCGCCACACCATGAAGTAGAGCAGCTCGCGGTATTCCCACAGGTCGCCCAGCCGGAGCGACGCCCAGCCGCGCGTGGCCTGGATCACCACCGTTGGGGGGGCGATGGCAGGTATGGGCTGTTCCAGGGCCGCGGTGCTCATGCCAGGCAGGCCTTCACGGCGGCGCAGACCTCGTCGAGCTGCGCATCCGGCGGATGGTGATGCCAGACGCTTGTTGAAGTGCAAAGACGGAGATCAATAGACCTCATCATGGGAACCGATGTCCACGAGGACGATCACATCTTCGCCGCCGGCAGGATCAGCGTCGAAGGCGAAGACAATTCTGCAATCATACTCCACCCAGCAGGCCCACAAACCGGCTAGCCGACCGCGCAGTTTGTGAGTCTTGAGCGCAGGGTTAAAAGGGTACGCAACGAGCGCCGCAAGGACCTCAAGAATCCGATCCTGCCGAGTTGGATCCTGGCGCGCGAGCCGCCGGAATGCATGCTTGAAGCTTGCATCCCATACAAGCCTTCTCATGCGTCTGCGAACAGGTCGCGACGCAAATCATCGATTGTGCCGTAGCTCGCCCGGCCCTCATGAAACGCTAGAAGCGTGCTACTGGCATGCGTAGCCATTTCCTCTCGACGTCGCGCAATCTGCCAGTGCCGCACGATTTCGATCACGGCCTCCTGATCGGCCGGCGGCAGTTGGTCGATGGCATCCAGAGCACGTTCAAAAGGTGTACTCGCGACTGCTTTCATCTTCATGTCGACTCTCTCTACGCTTTGGCCACACCACCAAAGTACAGTTGCGAAGGCCCAAATGCGGTGTGCCGATGAATACTCTGGGGGCGAATTCTACGGGCTACACAGTCGAGCGTCAAGCCAGGCAGGCCTGCACGGCGGTGCAGACCTCGTCGAGCTGCGCTTCGGTCAGCGCGAGGCCCGACGGGAGGTAGAGCCCCTGGCGGGCGATGCGCTCGCTGACCGGGTAGCGTTCGCCGCGGAAGAGGCCGCGCGCGCGCAGGGCGGGCTGTTCGTGCATGCCGAGGAAGAAGGGCCGGGTGTCCACGCCGCGCGCCCGCAGCCGCCGGGCGAATTCCACGGCATCGAGGCCGGTCGCCTCGTCGAGGACGAGCCCGTACATCCAATACACATTTTTGGCCCAGCTCCGCTCGACGGGCAGGGCAATGCCGGGCAAGCCGGCCAGCCGCTCCGTGTAGGCCTGGCCCATCCGCCGCTTGCGGTCGACCAGCTCGTCGATGCGCCCCACCTGGGCGACGCCGACGGCGGCCTGCAGGTTGGTCAGGCGGAAGTTGTGGCCCAGCTCGGTGTGGTAGAAGCGGCGCTCTGGCCGGAAGCAGAGGTTGCGCTGGGCGCGCGCCCGCTCGGCGAGTTCCGGGTTGTTGGTCAAGATCATGCCGCCCTCGCCAGTGGTGATGATCTTGTTGGCATAGAAGCTGAAGCAGCTCAGGTCGCCCAGCCCGCCGCAGCGCCGCCCCCGGTACTCGGCGCCGTGGGCCTCGGCGGCATCCTCCACGACCTTCAGCCCGTTCCCGGCGGCCAGGGCCAGCAGGGGGTCCATGTCGACCGGGTGCCCGTAGATGTGCACGGGCATGATCGCCCGGGTGCGGGGGGTGATCCGGGCCTCGACCTGGCCCACGTCCATGCACCAGGTCTCCGGGTCGGCGTCGACCAGAACCGGCACGCCCCCGTTGTAGATCACAGCCGTGGCGCAGGAGATGATGGTGAACGTGGGCATAATGACTTCGTCGCCCGGCCGCAGGTCCAGGCAGGCGACGGCGGCCTGCAGCGCCACCGAACCGTTGGCCACGGCGATGCCGTAACGCATGCCGCAATAGGCCGCCCACTGCTCCTCGAACTCTTCGATGAAGCGGCCGGCCGACGAGATCCAGCCCGTGCGCACGCACTCGGCGACGTTAGCCAGCTCGGCCTCGCCCAGGAGGGGCTCATTGACCGGGATCACGTTCAGAAGCGCTCCTTCTCGTCGAGGCCGGTGTAAGGGCCTTGTTTGATCTCGAGGAATACGGTGTCCTCGATCATGCGGAAGCCGTGCCCGCCGCCGACCATCAACATGACGTCCCCCTGGCGCAGCTCGCGGGTGGCGACGTGGGCGTGCTCGTCGTCCGAGACGTCGATATACGCCCGGCCCTTGAGGACCACCAGGACCTCCGAAGTGCCGATCAGGTGGCGCTGGAGCGGGCGGTGGGCGTGGCGGGCGATCTCGCCGCCGGCGGGGTAGGCGACGTAGCCCACCTGCTGCTTGAACTCCGGCGGGGTGATGAAGGTGGTCACGTCGGGCAGGTGGCCGCCGCGGATGATGTAGGTCAGCGGCTGGCCGCCGGCGGAGATGATCTCAACCCAGCCCGGCACGACGAAGCCGGCCGGGGGATCAACAGGAGTCTTTTCAGTCACGGACCGTCCTCGTAAGGAAATTGCCCGCCATTATACCATGCGCTCCCGGAAGAAGGCGACTGTTAGGGCCAGCCCCTCGGCGAGGGATACCATCGACTCCCACCCCAGCTCCCGGCGGGCCTTTTCGGCATCCAGGTAGGCGCGTTCTGACCTCGCCACGAATGCGTTCGGCCAATGCCATCTCAGAGCTGGTCACAGAGGCACTCCGCTCCGTTCAATTGCATTGCGGAGCGACTCGCTCACTGTTTCCACTTCGACCAGATCCACAGGCCGATCGCCGATGATCTCCTCGATTGCCCGCCAGGCCTGCCAAAAGGCATCACTGGGAAGCCCTTCCACGGCAAGATCGACATCGGAATCCACCGCGTACCAGGCCTCGTGCGCCAGCGAGCCGAACAGGATCACGCGCTGCGCGCCGAAACGCCGTTTCAGCGCTCTGGCCGCGCTTTGCACCCGCTTCAGCAACGCATCTCGCGAGGCAGCCTCTGACGGCGTCAGCACGTGCTCTGAGGCGCGCCGCCGCGCCGCGTCGCGGTACCGTTTCAGGTCTTCCGGGGTCAGATCGGCTGCCGTGGTCACATCTGCACCTTGGTCGGGAACCTGCTCGAGCCAACAAAGGCCATTGTCTTTGTTCGTACGTGACTCATCAAGCCCCAGAACGAGCGTCGTGCTGATAGGCGGCTGGTCACGTGCACCACTCCAGGGTCGACTCCGCCGGGAGATCCCCGAGGCTGCCTCGGCGCACGTTGCCAGGCTGGCAGGCCTCACGTGCCCCGGCGCCTTGCGCAAGAAGTCCGGCGCGACTATCTTGGATCAGGTGGTGCCGCACGATCTCAAGCCAGCCCGGCGCGACGATGCCGGCCGGGGGATCAACACGAGTCCTTTCAGTCACGGACCGTCCTCGTAAGGAAATTGGCCGCCATTATATCATGCGCTCCCGGAAGAAGGCGACCGTCCGGGCCAGCCCTTCGGCGAGGGGTACCTCAGCCTCCCAGCCCAGCTCCCGGCGGGCCTTCGCGGCATCGAGATAGGTACGGCGGACCTCGCCGGGCTTGGCCGCCCCGTGGCGCTCGAACTGGGGGTAGCCGGTCAGGCGTGCCAGCTCACGGAACAGGGCGTTAACGTCGGTCGGCACGCCGGCGCCGATATTATAGATGGCTGGGCCGCCTGCGTAGCGCTCTGCACGATCCTCCAGTGCCAGGAGGTTGGCGCGGGCGACGTCGCCGACGTACACGAAGTCCCGCTGCTGGAGGCCGTCGCCGTTGATGGTGACCGGCCGGCCGCGCAGCATGGCGCCGGTAAAGATGGCGACCACGCCGGCCTCACCGTCGGGGTCCTGGCGCGGCCCGTAGACGTTGGCGTAGCGCAGCACGCAGAACTCCAGCCCGTAGTTGTGGCGGTAGGTGGCAATGAAGCCCTCGCCGGCCAGCTTGCTGGCGCCGTAGGGGTCGAGCGGGCGGGTGGGACAGGATTCAGATGCCGGCAGCTCGGCCGGGTCGCCGTAGATGGCGCCGCCCGTGGAGGCAAAGAGGAACTTGCGGACGGTCCCAACCGCCCGGGCCGCCTCGAGCAGGTTGATCGTGCCGATCACATTGACGGCGGCGTAGGTGACCGGCTCGCGCAGGCTGGCGCGCACGTCCGCCAGGGCGGCCTCGTGCACCACGGCCGCCGGCTTCTCGGCCTCGAACACATCGCCGAGCACGTCAGTCTCTCGGATATCCACCTCGTAGAAGTGGGCCGCCGGGTTCAGGTTCTCCCGCTTGCCGGTGTGCAGGTTGTCCACGACGGCCACCGAGTAGCCGGCGGCGATGAGGGTGTCGACGATATGCGAGCCGATGAAGCCGGCCCCGCCGGTGACCAGGATGTTCTCAGCCACGCCTTCTGTTTCTCCTGTCATGGGCCAGGTTTTGTCACTGTCCGGCGAGCGCCTTGGCCTCGCCGATCGAGCGGGCGATCTGGCCCTCGCCCAGGTGCTCGTGCCACCACCTGCGGCCGTCGAGCTGCCCCTGGGCCGTGTCGACGGTGCGCCAGAGGGCGGCCGCGCCGGCCGGGTCGCCGGCGACGGCGTACGATTCGCCGAGGAGCAGGCGCACGGCCCGCTGGGCGGGGGCGGCCCGGAAGGCAGCCTCGAAGTAGGCGCGGGCGGCGCCGTACTCGCCGCGCGCCAGCGCAATCTGGCCGAGGCGGCGCTGCGCGGTAACGTTTCCCGGGTCGAGCGCCAGGGCGGCGGTGTAACGGGCGACCGCCGGGGCCAGGTCCACCTCGGGCGCCCGGCGCAGCGCATCCTGGATGGGCCACCGAAGCCACGTGTAGACCGAAAGCTCGGCCCGGGTTTGGGACGCGGCGCCCAGGTTGGCCTGGAAGGCCGCGCGGACGGGACGGGATAAGGCTAAGATCAAGGCTAAGGCTAAGACGGCGACCAAGGCTATCGTTGAGGCTGAGGTTGAGAAGGAGCGGCCGGAAACCGGGTGGCTGCCCGCAGGCGCCGGCTCGGCCGCCCCGGCGGCTGCCCGGGCGCCGAATCCGGCGGCCAATCCGAAACCGGCCGGGATGAAGAGCACGGGCGCCAGGCGGCTGGCGTAGAGGCCGGCATCCACCATGCCGTGCACGACGAGCGCCACGAGCGCCGCGATGGCGGCGAGGCTGAAGCCCAGGCCCGGTCGGCGGCGCAGGCCGTCGAGCAGCGCCCACAAGGCGAGCCCCACGAGCGCGGTGAAGGCAGCGAGGCCGGGCAGGCCCTGCTCGATGGCGATCTGCAGGAACAGGTTGTGGGCATGGGTGATGAAGCCGACGTGCAGCAACATGACATAAGTCGAGAATGCCATCATGGTGGCGCCCAGGCCGCTGCCGGTGAACGGGTAGTCGCCGGCGAGGGCCAGCATGTCGCGCCACAGGGCGGCCCGGTTCACGGCGGAGCTGCCGGCGCCCGCCACCGCCCCGAAGAAGCGTCCGAAGCCGGGCAGCGCCACGGCGGCCCAGAAGGCCAGGGCCAGGATGAGCAGGAGGGCGGCCGGCAGCAGCCAGGCCAGGACCGCCGGGATGAGCCGATCACTAGCCGGCCCCGGCGAACTGGCACGCCAGGCCAGCACCCCAGCAACCAGCCCGCCGGCTGCCAACCCGATCCAGGCGCCGCGCGAGGCGGTCAGGAGCAGGGCGAGGGAGGCCAAGGCTAAGGCTAAGGTTGAGGCTACGGCCAGCGCCAGGGTCGCAATCTGGCCCAGTGCTGCCCGCTGAGCTGCACGTCCCGCGCCGGCCCTCCCCCGCAGCGACCAGGCGTAGGCTGCGCCGGCGAGCCCGAGCGGCAGCAGGATGGCCAGCGCCCCCCCGGCCACGTTGGCGTTGATGTCCTCGGACACCCGGAAGGCGGGACGGTGCGCCTGGACCCAGAGGCCGGCCTGCCGGACGAAGGCGAACTTGTCGTTCCCCCCGGCAGCCCAGTTGTAGCTCAGCAGGAAATAAGCGCCGATCGCTCCCGCCAATAGCGCCAGGCCGGCAGCGATCCAGCCCAACGCCGCCCGGCTGCGGCTGCCGGCATAGGCGATGGCGAGCATCAGGCCAAGGCCCGCTGCGATCAGCCCGAACCGCGCCCAGGCGGCCGGCCGTTCATAGGCAGCCCAGACGCCGAGCAGGGCCGTGAGGGCCAGGAGCAAGGTCAAGGCTAAGGTCAAGGTCCAGACCAAGGACGAGGTCGAGGTCAAGGCTGAGATGGGAGCCGCCGCCAAGGACGAGGTCGAGGACCCGCTCGATGTCCGGGTCGTTAATGGGACTGGCGGGACACGCCTATTCTCGATTGACAAGGGCAATAGTGTTCCTGTTGAGGTCGTGGGCGCCGGCAACGACCAGGACTTTGACGTGCTCGTGATCATCGCTCGAAATGTAGCGGAGGTCGCGGGCGATAATGGCCTGGTTCTCAAGCTCGTACAACGATCCCCTCGAATTGTAGTAGAGATTGGCTTTCATGTCCGCATGAACTTCAGGGTCTGCAGCCCGACGCTGACGGCGCTCTTGAACCCCTCCCAGGAGTTCATGCCCTTGACGAAGGTGAGCATCGGGCCGGGGCGCAGCGACCACTCGCGGGTGGCGCGCTTCTGCCAGTACTCCAGGCGCTCGGCCGGCAGGCCGGGGTAGTCAAGGACGGTGGACTGGTCCATGTCGACCTCTTCCCACTGCGCGCCCGGCCGGAACCAGCCCTTCTCGACGACCTCGTAGAAGAACGGCGTCCCGGGGTACGGGGCGGCGATGTGGAAGAGGGCGATGTCGAGCGGCAGTTCCTTGGCGTAGGCGATCGTCGCCCGGATCGAGTCCTCGGTCTCGCCGGGCAGGCCGATGATGAAGAAGCCCCAGTTCTTGATGCCGGCGGCGTGGGCCCACTCGAGCGCCCGCGCGGCCTGCTCCTTGCGGTAGCCCTTGTGGGCACGCTTGAGGATCGCCTCATCGGCGCTCTCGATGCCCCAGGAGATGAACCAGCAGCCCGCCTGGCCCATCAGGCGCAACATCTCCAGGTCCACGTAGTCGACGCGGCTGTTGCAGGTCCACCTGACCTTCAATCCCGACTCGACGATCAGGTTGCACAGCCCCACCACCTGCTCCCGGCTGACGGTGAAGAGGTCGGCGTACATGTTGACGTTGTGGACCCCCAGGGCGTCCAGCCGCTGCAGCTCCTCGAAGATCCGCGCGGGGGAGCGCAGGCGCACGCCGGTCTGGTAGGAGACGTGCTTGATGCAGAACTTGCAGCCGGCCGGACAGCCGCGGCCGGTGACGATAAAGGTGAACGGGCCCCGGATCATCGGCATGATCTGCTTCTCGAGCGGCAGCAGCTCGTGCAGCGGCAGCGGCAGGTCGTCGAGATCGGGGATGAAAGGGCGGTCCGGGTTGATGACGATCTCGTCCCCATCGCGCCAGGCCAGCCCCCGGATCGAGGCCAAGGACGAGGATAAGGCTGAGGTTAAGACTCGGGCTGAGCCTTTACCTTGACCTTGACCCGTGTCCGCCAGCATCTTGGCCACCCGCGGGTCGCCGGGCGACTTGCCCTCCAGGATATCCAGGAGCTCGCGCAGCGTCATCTCGGGCTCGCCGCGCAGGACGAAGTCGAGCGCCGGGAAGGGCCGCATGGTCTCCAGGGTCATCGGCGTCACGTGGGTGCCGAAGGCCAGCGTGCGGGCGCCGAGCGCCTTGGCCAGGAAGACGCCGTACATATCGTTGCGCAGCGTGGGCGCCGTCACCTGGGTCAGGTAGTAGCGCGGCCGGGCCTGCTCCAGCAGCCGCTCGAACGCGGGCCAGCCCATGCGGGCGGCGATACAGTCCACCACCTGGACCGTGTAGTCCGGGACCAGCAGGGCGGCGAGCTGGGCCAGGCTTACCTGCGGCCAGATCATGTTCTCGCGGCTGCGCCGGCCCACGCGGTGCTGGCTGCGGATCCAGATGCCCCCGTCCGGCGCTGGCGGGTTGACCAGCAAGATGTCCACCCCGGCGGGCGACCCAGCCGAGGACGTCAGACCCTGCACGGCGGCGCCGGCGTCGGGGAAGCGGGCGGCCGGCAGCGGCGGCAGGCGCCGGGAGCCCAGGTTGTCGTGCAATGTGCCCGGGAGATCGAGCGGACTAGACAACGGCGGCCGCCTCGTCCTTGCAGTCGCTGCCGCGCAGGTCGTCGGCCACGCGGGTTTCGCGGTGGCTCAGCTCCTCCAGGGCGCGCATAATGAACCAGCCGATCAGCAGCTGCAACCCGATAAGGGCTGCCATGGCGGCCAGCAACTCCCAGAACCAGAGCCGCCCCAGGGGCCAGCCGTGCAGGCTCAGGACCAGGCTGGCGAGCCCGAGCAGGAGGGCGCCGGCCATGGCCGCCAGGCCCATCCACCAGAAGTGCCGGTCCAGCGGGGGATCGAAGAGCGGGCGGCCGAAGAGGCCCTGGCGGATGGGACGCTTGTAGAAGATCGCGACCAGGTAGTTGAACATGGCCCCCAGGATGAAGATACTGACGCCGAAGACGGCCGCGACCGCGCCGGCGAACAGGGCGAAAACCCCGAGCGGCGTGAGAGTGGTGATCCCCTGGAGGCGCTGGCTGACGATCCAGAGGGCGACGAGCGCCGCCAACCCCATGCAGGCCAGGCCGATCAGCCCGAGCAGCCGGACCGGGTTGTAGGTCAGGGCGGTCCAGACGATCGACTGGGCGAAGCGCATGCCGTCGCGCACCACGCTGAGCTTGGAGCGGCCCTGCCGCTCGCTGTAGGGGATCGGCAGCTCGATCATGTGCAGCCGCTCGTGGAGCGCCCGGGTGGTCATGACAGGGGTCAGGTTCAGCCCGTCGGGCAAGGGGTAGATCTGCTCCAGGATGCTCCGCTTGAACACGCGCATGCCGCTGGCCGAGTCGGTGATGCGCCGGTTGCTGAGCACGCTCACCAGGTTGGCGAAGATCAGGTTGCCGAGGCGGCGCACGGGCGGCATCTGGCTCTCGGCGCCGGCCATGCGCGAGCCGATGACGATGTCGGCGCCCTCGGCCAGGCCCGCCCGGCAGAGCGCCGGGAACGACTCCGGCGGGTAGGTGCCGTCGGCGTCGAGGAAGCCGATCCACTCGCCCCGGGCAGCCGAAAAGCCGGTCTTCAGCGCCGCCCCGTAGCCGCCGTTAACGGCGTGGCGGATCAGGCGGGCGGCCGGCATCGCCGCCACGAGCTCGGCCGTGCCGTCGGTGGAGCAGTCATCCACCACGATCAGTTCGAGATCGCCGACCCCGACTGCGCACAGATCGCCCCGCACGGCCAGCACCCGCCGCGCCACGTCCTGGATCCCGTCCTCCTCGTTGAAGGCCGGGATCACGACCGAGAGCGTGGTCGGCGGCCGCCCCGCCGGCCTTTCAGGCTGGGTTGACATCTTCGCTATGCACCACCTGGATGAAGCGCACTCGCCCCTTGACCACGATCAGCCGTACCTCCCCGAAGGCGCCCACCCGCGCCAACGCCTCATTCACCCGCCGCAGCAAGTGGGCATCAAGGCATCTGGCCTCATCCGGGGGTCGCTGCCGGGTTGGGAGACTTTCGGCTGACGGCTCGCTCATGGTCACACCTCCGTTGGGCTGGCGAAACGGGAGGACAAGCAACAGGAAACGACCCCCGGGTTCCTGCACCTCTGGCGGGGTCGCGCTAGCAAGCGTTAGAGCCTCGTCCGGTTCCCCGCGCCTTGGCTCTCGGACGGCAGACTTGGCGCGGGCGGGGCTCTTGAGATGGATGAAATGTCGTTAGAAGTAGACTTGTTTGCCCGCCGGTGTCGGGCCGGTTTCCCCGCGGCCGATCTCCTTCAAAATCCTGGCGGGCACGCCGCCGGCCACCGTGTGGGGCGGCACGTCCTGAGATACGACCGCACCGGCAGCCACCACGGCGCCCCGGCCGACGGTCACGCCGTCCGTAATAATGGCACCGGCGCCGATCCAGGCATCGTCTTCGATGGTGATCCCTTCGGCCGTGATGCCCTGGTCGATGATGGGCCGGGTTGGGTCGCCGAAGACGTGGTTGACCGCCAGGATCTGGACGGACGGAGCGGTGTACACGCGGTCGCCGATGGTGATGCCGCCCTGGCCCCGCAGCACGTTGAGCTCGCCGATGAGGCAGTCCCGCCCGATATGGATGAAGGCGTGCGGGAGATCTCTGAAGTTGTAGACGTGCAGGATCGCGCCGTGCATGACGAAGGTGTTGGCGCCGATGCGGATGCCGGCGGGGCAGGCGTGAAGGTAGACCCCCTGGTCAAGGTAAACGTTGCGGCCCAGCTCGATGCGATCGGCGTAGCGCAGGCGCACGGCGTTCTCGATGGCGACGACCCCATCCAGCCGGAGGATCAGCCGGTAGAGGACCGCCCGCAGCCCGATACCGACGACCGTCGGCACCCAGCCGGCCAGCGCCATGACGGCCTGCTCGAGGACATAGCGCCCCGGGCTGCTCGCCTGGCGGCTGATGTAAAGCCCGAGACTGCGCCCGGACCCTGGGTTGTGGGAAGGTGACTGCAAGATGCTGAGGGAGATTCTCCGTGGCAAGCTCCGCCGGACCGCCGGCCTGGGGGCTGACAGCGCGGCTGTAGGCGATGCGACGCGCCGGAGCTAAAGCTACAACGAGCGCGCCGGTTTGTAGTCAGCCATGACGCAAGAGCGCACGAGGCGCTCGGCTGGGTTAGATACCTTGCTTATGATGGTGGTGAGGATTAGCCGGACCGGTGTCCCGCAGCACTGCTGCGCGACACCCATACAATCCGGTGCATTCTAGCACATGTCGCGGAAGTGCGCAAGTTACAAAATGTGCACGTGTCCACGCGGTCCGCGATTCTCTGAAGGTGAGCCGCCCGCGCCAACGATCGGCAGCCGCCACCGGCGCAGGTATTGCCAGACTGCTCGGCCCCGAGGAGGCGGCAGCAGTCTCCCGGTAGCGGCCGGCAGTGGATCCCAACGACAACCAGGACGTGCGCTTCGTACGGCCCGACCCGGAAGCCGGGCTGAGTTGGGAAGAGCGCGCAGCCAGGTTCGAAGTGGGCGAGCAGCCTCGGACTGGCGATGCCGCTGCTGGGGGTTGAAAGCTAGGGGTGGAACCAGGGATCATCCCGAATCGCCGCCAGGCAGTCGTCGAGGGACAGATCCTGGTAGATCTCGACCCATTGCCCGGTGTGGCGCATGAATGCCAGATTGAAACGCCCGCCGCCGGTGTATTCCAGGCGCGCGAACTTGGCCTCGAAGAACGGAGACAGGGCGTTAGGACCCGGCGAGTTGAACCTGGCGCAGAAGTGGTAGTAGTGCTTGTACCAACGGCCATACAGATCGGCAATGTAGTTGAAGCGCTGATCCTCCGGCGGTGGCTTGAGGTGCCTGGGCTTCAAGTCCTCGTCGATGAGGCGGCGAGCAGCCGCTTCCAGGTCCCGTCTTACCGTGGCAGGCACCTGTGGCGGGCTCGGTCGGGCCGGAACGTACTGCCAGATCTTGCGCGGTTGCGCCATCGTTATCCTCCAGGACATAATCACGCTGTGATCGGCCCGGGCTGCCCTCTCGGCTTGTCTCAGCGACCCCCGGCCCGGCCGGCCTGCAGACGGCAGTACTTGTATTTCTTCCCGTTCCCCCACCAGCAGGGGTCATCGCGCCCTACCTTGCGGCGCCCTGATTGCGCGGCGCCCGGACCTGGTCGTTCCGGAGACCCGGCCGGCCGCTTCACCTGGGCCCCTGCGATCTCCGGAACCAGCAAGCGGGCGGGCTCCGACCAGGGCTGGCCTGGACCGGGCACGAACTTCGACGTGAGCGCTGCTCAAAGATCGCTGAGGGCAACAAGGTCCATCTCTGCCTCCCTATCAGCCGCGCTTCCCGACTTCAGCAGTTGCAGTTGCTCGGTGATCTGCCCGCGCACGTGCTCGGGGTCACGGCGCGCCTCGAGAAGGGCCAGCCCTCGGCGGGCCGAGTCCGCGCCGAGGCGCGCCAGGCCGAAGTCCTCCCCGATGAAGGCCAGCGCGCTGTAGCCCCAGATATCGGTGGGGTCGTGGCGCACGACCGCGGCGAAAGGCGCCCGCGCTCGGGCCGGCCGGTATGGAGGAAGGCTGTCCCGAGTCGCGCAGGGTCATCTCCGCATCCTCGCCCTCGCCGCAGCGCAGCAGGTGCGCCCGCTTCCGTACCAGCAGGTCGGTGCCGTGCTGGTGACCGGCTCGCCAGTACCGTTGCGCGACATCGTCGAGGGTCCCCTCGTACCAGACCATGGGGCTGGCCGTCGGCGACAACGACCCAGAGGGGATCACGGTTGAGTTTACCCCTCGGTGTCGCGCCCGAGGTAGTGATCCAAAAGGATCAGTTCCGGCCGCGCCACGCGGCTCTGCCACCGCAGATCGTTGGTCACGATGGCGTCGGCGCGGTGCAGGCGAGCCGCTGCCACCTGGATCGCGTCCGGCGTGCGCAGGCCGGTCTCAGCCCGCACCAGAGCGGTCTCGCGCGCCAGGTCGGCGTCCACCGGCGTCAGCCGCAAGTGCGGGAAGTGCGTCAGAAACAGCTCATATTCCTGCATGGCCCGGCGATCGCCGGCGCGCGCAGGCTGGGCCAGCAGCTCGGCGAGCGTGAGTGTCGTGGCCAGGCCTGTGAGCGCGCCCGACTCCACGGCGCCCAGCACTGCAGTCGTCAGCGAGCTGTAGTCGGGGTGGTCGGCCAGGTGGTAGGCGAAAACCATGGTATCCAGCAGGACCGTCCGCACGCCGGCAAGCCGGGTGCGCAGCGCTGTTACTCCCATCTGGCTCGTTCCTCTTCGACCTGGCCCACAGCATCGGGCCACAGCCCCTTGTGGAGTCCGCGCAGGGCCGCTGTGAAGTCGGCCGGCCGTCTGAGTACGATGACCGCCTCACCATCCATCAGGAAGATCAGCTGGTCTTCGGGCGTCAGCTTCAGGGCCTCGCGCACGGCCCGGGGGATGACGACCTGGTACTTGGAGCTGATATGTGCACTGACAGTTTGCATTGTCTTACCCCATCCTTCCGGGTAAGAGAAATGGTACCATCGTAAGGCAGCTCTGTCAAGCCCCTGCCGGAATCCATCACACCTCAACCCGCCTTGCCGTGTCCGATTCCAGCCCTGGGCGCGTCGCGCGCCTCGCGCGCATCGCGCGCAGCGCGATTGGCGCTGCGAGCGCCGCCGCCGGTGAGAGTGTTGGGTAAATGGCGTTTGG
>Ga0315273_10006975_pt1 | contig 14106 bp, 11 predicted proteins | sample YL17G02_0_MG_FD_205753 | JGI IMG/M metagenome (GOLD analysis project Ga0315273, IMG submission 205753) | Sediment microbial communities from Yellowstone Lake, YNP, Wyoming, USA - YL17G02_0 | ecosystem: Environmental > Aquatic > Freshwater > Lake > Sediment | place: USA: Wyoming | collected... | reverse complement strand
TATCGCAGCGTCATCCACGCACGGACATTGCTCGCACCGGGTACGCCCACGGCATAAGCCGAGCGCATCAACTGGAAGGACCAGAAGGTTCGCACTCCGAACAGCGCGGTCGCAAGCACGGTCAATACGCAGAGCACGACAAGCGCACGGCGCGTCCAGAGGGGGCGCCGCGAAGCCAGCGAGGGTGATTGATCCATCGATACTTTTGCTCCGTGCCCTTGCAATCAACGTGCCCGAGTGTTCGCCCGAGAAGTGACGCTCAGGGCAGCTTCGGTGGCTTCTGTTCCGGGAACTGTCCGGTCAGCGTGCCCAGGAAGGCTACGATCGACTGCACCTGACCCTGGCTCAAATCGACGTTGCTGCCGCCCTTGGCGCACACCCGCACCGCCTCGGCGAGCGTGGGTACGCGACCGTTGTGGAAGTACGGGGCAGTCTCCGCCACGTTGCGCAGCGTGGGCACTCGATATACATGGCGGTCGGTCTCCTGCTTCGTCGTATTGAAGCGGCCACCGTCGTCGAGCAGCTTGTATTGCGTGATCAACGCATTGTCGGGAAAGCGAGGGAACTTCTGGTAGAAGCCGGCGCCTCGCGCCAGCGGCGGCGGACCGGCGAAGTCGGGTCCCATGTGGCATTGCACGCAGCCCGACTGGCGAAACGTCCGGAAGCCGTCGAACTCGGCCTGGGTCAGCGCGTTCTTGTCGAGAAAGCGGAAATTGTCGAACTTCGAGCCCGTGCTGACGAGCGTCCGTTCGTAGGTGGCGATGGCCTTCGCGATGTTGTCGATGGTCACCGAGTTCTTGCCGAACACCTTGTCGAACTGGACCACGTAGCCGGGAACGGCTTTCACGCGCGCCACCACGGCATCGAAGCTGGGCATGGCCATTTCCACGGGATTCACCAGTGGCCCTTTGGCCTGCTCTTCCAGGCTCGGTGCGCGTCCATCCCAGAATTGCGCGCTGTGGAACGCGGCATTCCATACCGTCGGCGAGTTGCGCGTTCCCTGGGCACCTCCGACCCCGGTCGAAACCGGCTTGTTGTCGGCGCCTGCCGCCGCAAGGTTGTGGCAGGAGTTGCAGCTTACGGTGCCGTCTTTGGAAAGCCGGCCGTCGAAGTAAAGCTGCTTGCCCAGCGCGACCTTTTCCGGCGTGATCGGATTGTCCGCCGGCACCTGTACGCTGCTCATGCCTGCACCCATGCCGCCCATGCCGCCCATGCCACTGCCCATGCCACCGCCCATGCCACCGCCCATGCCACCGCCCATGCCACCGCCCATGCCGCGCTGGGCCATGAGCGTGCCGGAAAGTGCGACAAGCGAGCCAAATGCAGCAGCAGCCATCAATCGGTTAGTCTTCATTTGATCCTCTAACAGGCGAGTAGTCGTCAATCAAGACAAGGAGCGCTCCTACTTCTTGGCTCGGTGGTATTCATTGGGGAAAGGTCATACGGACAGCGCTATCGTTCGAATTCTGGTAGATCCGATTCGCAACCTCCCAACTTGTAAGAACGAGGCTGAAGGTGCGCGGATGACTCCGGTAATGGCTACTTACAAATCCGGCACCTCATTACCGGGCAATTCGGCAGGGCGGCGCACGGTAACCGCCCACGCATTCGCAATTCTGCGTTACAGGAGCGGGCCGCTACGGGAAGTACGACCTGGTGAGGCGCCAACGCATGATGGCCGTGAAAGAGATGTGAAAGGGCGATTGGGCTGAATGCGGCAGGAGGCTGTTCATCGGTTACTCAAGTGAGAAAGGAATTGCCACCAATGACTTCGGTTGTTCGATCCAGGAACCCCGCTCTCTACGGAGGCTGGCCGCACGATGCTGAGTATCCACAGCGGCGGAGTGGGCGTGGTACTGCGGCTGCCATTGCAGGACGCCGTGGGAGGTTCCCTTCAAACGGGCACGAAAAGTTTCTGCGTCTGCGGCTTCCATCTTGCTCACCCTCATGGTGTTTGGCATGTCGTCAGCCTTCTGCGATGAGTTCTGATCGTGCTCGGGCAATGCTTGCCGCGGCAGAGAGTATTTGGCCCTTCGACGCCGCCAGAATTTCACCTTCGGCAAGGGGCCGCCAATGCTCGTCCGTGAGCGGAACGCTGGCGATGAGGACGACCTCCTGGAAGTCGTCTGCGATGGAAATCCCGCTGGCGCCGCTAGGGTCGCGCGCTTGCCGACACCGCCGCGACAGCACGAACAGACCGGGGGGTTCGATTGTGCCCGTGGCCGGTTGTAATCGCCGGTGTCCATGCGCGAACAGGGTGTCGCCATCCGCATAGAGGAAGTTGGCAGGTCCGAGCTGGCGCAGATCAGCAGCAAATTGCGTCACGACCGCAAGACGCGCCGCGAGAGGCGGCACCGATGAAGACGAAACCCAGAGGCTACGAATACGCTCAAGCAGCGCGCAGAAGGCGTGTTCGGAATCCGTCGTGCCGATTGGACGGTAACGGTCGAACGCAAGAGTCTTGTGTTGCTCGATACCGGGTAGATCCCCGTTGTGCGCGAACACATGCATGCGGCCTGTCAATTCGCGCAGGAACGGTTGAGTATTTGAAAGCGCGATACCTCCGCGTGTTGCATGCCGAATATGACCAATGGCCAGCGTGGTGCATGGCCCCTGTGCTTCGAGGAACTGGGCAAGTCGGCTGTCGCCCGCAGGCGTCGGTTCCCGAAAGAGCGCCACATCGTTGCCTTCATAAAACGCAACACCCCAGCCGTCGCGATTCCTGCTGGCGCTGCCGCCACGAGCGGCCAGCGTCTTCAGCGAGATGGTCAGCCGGGTCGAGTGCCGGCTGGACATTGCCAGGAGTTCGCACATCGTATTAGCGTCCAGTCGCTGTTAAGGGCGGTTGGCGGCGCAGATCGCGCGCCCATCGCGGTGCAGTCGCGCGGATCACAGGGCGATGCCTGGAACTCATGCTTTCGTCTTCCACCGCAGCAACCTGGAAATCACCAGCGCCGTGGCAAGTGTCACGCCAACGGTCCAGCCAAGCACGGCAGCCAGGTTGTCCGCGTAGTACCAGGTGGCGATGCTCGCGGCGACAAAGCCGGTTTCGATGGCGCCGAACGACGTGGTCAACCAGAATCCGAGTCGGTTGACCGCCTGCTGATTGCGCGTCGTGATCTCGAAGGTCAAGGCTTCCAGCCGGTCCGCGACGGACTCGAAGAGATCGTCGATGCCGAACAGCGTCTCGCCCCGCGCAGTCGCCTCCGCGGTGTAGCCATGCGTCTTGGCCAGCGTGCCGTAATACTCTTCAAGACCATCGAAGATGTCGCGCCTGAGCTGGACCAGATCATCGACGGTGCCGTACACGCCTTTGGTGAAACGGTCGAGGAAAGAGCGCAACACCGCCCGCTCGAGACAGAGCAGTTCGAGCGTGACCAGCAGCGGCAGCGTGGTTCGCGGGAGCATCGATTCTTCGGCATCCGTTGACTCGGCATGCACGTCTATGGCGCCATTGCGTGCAAGCAGCGAAAGGCCATTTTCGCGGCGACAGAAATCTCCGGCCAGTTCGCTGTTCACAAAACTGACTTTGAAACGCTCGTCCGAAGCATCGCGATGCAACAATTTGACTAGGTCATAGGCATGTAGGGCGACCAGCTCTTCGAGGGTGCCATCGCGAAATCGAAGCACTGCCAGCGGAAGGACCATCTCCGGAGCGTTTGACTGGCCGTTCGTGGCCGGAGCGAGTGCATCCCAGATGATGCGGGCCAGGCTGTTCTCGGATTCCGGGTTAAGCCAGCCTATCCATCGCGCTACATCCATCGGCTGCGATGGCGCTGCAAGCCAGACTTCCCACACGGCGGCGCCCGACTTGTGAACGACGAGGTGAATGTCCGCGAAGGCTGGTTCGCCGTCGCCGCCGGGGAGCGTCAGACGGCCAATCATAGTTCGTTGCAGGCGCCTGGCCTGCAGATAGGGCTCGCCGAGCAGGCGCTGCTGCAGTGACTCAAGCCGACTGCGATAGGACTGCGCTATTTCATCCGGTATCCGGTGCAGCCCGGAAGGTACCTTGGCACGCCCCGCCGCGGCATCGGGCGTGATGGCGAACAGCAGCACGAAGGCGGGCCATACCTTCGCCGAAGGGGCGAGCGGGACGGTGGATGCCGCTGGCGACGAAGGAGCTGAGTTCATTGCAATAGGATGTCTGCGGCGCTACGAGCGCCGATGCTCCCGGCGTTTCATGCTGGATGAATGGGCGCCCGTGACGCGTTGTCGTTGGAAAGCGGGACGCCTGCATCCCTGTTCGCCATCAGATAAAGGCACGGCATCAGGAATAGGGACACGACGTTTTCCATCATCAAGCCGCCGATTGCTGCAATCGCCATCGGTTGCAGCATTTCTCCGCCCGGTTCCAACGCCAGCGCAAGAGGAACCAGCCCGATCATGATGGCGGTCGTTACCATAATGCGCGGGCGCAGCCTAAGTTTGGCCGCCTTGAGCATTGCGTCATGCACCGACAAGTGTTCCGTTTCCTGCAACACCCGGGCGTAGGTGAACAACAGCACCCCGGCGTTCACCACTGCGGCGATCACCACCAGTACACCGATGATGACCGGCGACCCCAGCGGCTTGCCGGTGGCCAGCAACAGCGCCCCCGCGCCTGCGAGGCAGAACGGTACGCTGCCCAGGATGAGCGCCGGCAGCTTGAGGCTGTTGAATTGGACGGCGAGGACGATGAAGGAAAAGAACGCGGCGAAGCCGAGGATCATCAGCGCGGATTGCGTCATGTCGCTCATCATCTGCGCCTGGCCGCCGTAGGCGCGTTCATAGCCTGGCGGCAGCGGTTCCTGGTCGATGGCCGTCCGCAGCTCGGCCAGGGCTTCGCCCACGCTCACGCCGGCCGCGTCGCCGCGCACAATCACCATTTTGACCTGATCCTCGCGCACGATTTCCACCGGGCCGGTTGCGGGCTGCACCTGCGCCAGGTCGATGAGGCGCACGAAGCCGCCTTGAGCGGCGGCGATGCGCAAATTGCCGAGATCGCTGCGATTGGCGATGCGGCCTTCCGGAATCATCACGCGGATGTCGTAGTCCCGTCCCTCCTCGCGCAAGCGGGTTGCGACCGTGCCCGATACCAGGGTGCGCAGCGTATCGGCCACGTCCATGACCGAAACACCCATTTCGGCCGCCCGCGCACGATCTATCTTCACCTGATATTCCGGCTTGGACAGGTCCATGGCGATATAGACGTTGGTGAAGTGTTTCAGTCCGGTCATGGTCTGCGCGGTCTGCCGTGCCGCGGCGAACAGCGGTTCCAGGTCTGCGCCCTTGATCTTGACCTCGATGTCGGCATCGCCCAGCTTGCGCATGCCCTTGACCTTCATCTGCGAGACCGTGACCTTGCCGCCAGGGGCCGGCACCTTAGCGACAACGGCCCGCAATTCCCGGATGTAATCCTGCGTGCTGATCGTCCGTTTGCCTGGCGGAACCAGTTGGAGGTTGAGCTCGCCTTCGTTGGCGATTTCATAGGTGATGGTCCCGACCGGCTTGCCGCCGGCCATCGCGTAGAGGCTTTCGATGCGCTTGTCCCCGCCGATGCGCTGCTCGAGATCCTGCAAAACCCGGTCGGTTTCTGCCAATGACGCGCCGGTGGGCAGTTTCACCTTGACCATGACGCGACCGTCATCCATCTGCGGCAGAAATTCGCTGCCCAGGCGGCTCGCGAAATAGCCGCCCGCCACGGCGACGAGGAGGAAGCTGGCCAGCACCCAGCGGCGCCGATCCAAAAGGCGCTCCAGAAGCCTCCCGTAGCCGCGAGTGATCCGCTCGAACAGTGCTTCGAAACGGCCTGGACTGCTTGCCACGCGCACGCTGCCCAGCAGTACCGCGGTCAGCATCGGCGTCAATGTGAAGGCCGCGACAAGGCTGACGAGCACGATGCCGGCGACGACCAGGATGAGTTCGCGAAACAGCAGGCTCACCAGTCCGGGCACCATCAGAAAGGGGACGAACAGCGCGAGGAAGGCAAGGGTCGACGCCACGACGGCGGGCCCGATGTCGGCAGTGGCCGTCGCCACCAGTTTGTTGATCGGCTGTTCAGGGAACTCGTCACGCCGGCGGGAGATCGCCTCGATGACCAGGATCGAGTTGTCCACCAGCACGCCGATGGCAATTACCAGGCCGCCAAGGGAGAAAATGTTCAGCGAAAACCCGGCCAACTGCATGAGGCCGAAGTTCACGACGAGGATCAACGGCAGCGCCACGGCGATGACCACCACTTGCCGCCAGGAGCCGAGAAAGAGCCAGACGATGAGAATTACAAGGATCGCCGCCTCCACCGCCGCGCTCTGCACGCCTTTGAGCGCGTCAATGACATACGTTGCCTGATTTTCAAGCAGGCCGATCTCGACGCCTTCCGGAAGACTGGATTTGATTTCGGCAATGCGCCTCTCGACAGCACGCGCCACTTCAACCGTGTTGGCGTCCGCCTGCTTGAGCACACTCACTTTTACTGCGGGTTGCTGGCCGACGCGGGAGATGATGCGGGCCTCCCTGTGCGCGTTCGCCACGTCGGCCACGTCGCGCAGCATGACCTTGGTGGCGCCGTCGCGCAGCAATACGGTGTTGCGAATCTCGTCGACCGACGTGTACTCGCCCATCGTGCGGACGATGATTTCTCGCGGACCAACGGTCAGCCGGCCACCGAACTGCTCCAGGTTCTCGTCGCGCAATCGCTTCGAGACACCGGCAACGGTAAGGCCATATTTTTCGAGTGCATCGGGTTTCAGGTGAATGCGGATTTCGCGTTGAAGGCCACCGACGATGTCGGTGCCGGCCACACCGGGAACAGCCAGCACCTGGTCCTGCAGCCAGTTGTCCGCCCAGGTGCGCAGTTGCACCAGGTCCCAGCGATCGGAACGCACGGTCAACTGCACGATCGCGTTCTGCGCTGGATCAGCCTTGAAGATCACCGGTGGGTCGATGTCGCGTGGCAGCTTTCGCGCGACGCGCGCCATCGCGCCTGTGGCGTCCTGGTACGCGATATTAATGTCCGCGCCATATCGGAAGTTTGCAGTGAGGCTGTACATGCCTTCGATCGACGACGACTCCAGGTAATCCAGCCCGTCGACCGTCATCATCTGGCGCTCGATCGGGTCAGCCAGGCTGCGCTCGATCTCTTCGGGCGTCGCGCCGCTCCAGAAAATGTTGATCTTGACCATTGGATAGGTCATGTCCGGCAGGAAATTGACCGGCAGGCGCCACAGGCCGTATAGCCCCAACACTGCGAGCGCGAGGACGATAGCGCTGGTGGCGAGCCGCTGTCGCACCGAATAGTCGGTGATCTTCATTGCGGGAGGGCGCTCTTCACGATGGCGGGGTCCGTGGCAGGTTTGGCCGTGGGATCGCCGGGCGTTGTTGGGTTGGCCGCGGTAGCAGGACTCTTGCTACCCGCTCCCGGCAGTTGCACCGGCGCGCCCTCCTTGAGGCTTTCCTGGCCGGCGACAATGAGCTTGTCGCCTTCGCCAAGGCCGGTGACGATGTGGACGCGGCCGTCCACCTCGATGCCGGTCTCCACTTTGCGCCGCACGGCTTTGCCGTCCTGCGCGATGTACACGCCCGAACCGCCCCCTGCCAATGCGACCAGGCTGTGGGCCGGAACCGTGATCGCACCGGCGATGGTCTGACGGGTCAGGTAGGCACGCGCGAACATCCCGGGCAGGAGGCTTGGTGCATTCACAAGGACAACTTCGATGATGCGCGTGCGGGTGCGGCTATCCAGATAGGGATACAGCCGTGTCACGCTGCCGGAAAAGCGTTGGCCGGGGTAAGCGTCGAGCTCCACCGCTGCCGTTGTGCCCAGGGCTACGCCCGCCACGTCCTGTTCCGGCAGGGAGAGGCGGACGAGCAGGCTCTTCGGGTCATAAATCTCAGCCAGCGGCGCGCGCGGGGCGACGACATCGCCCTCGCGGACCTTCATTCTCGACACGATCCCCGCCCATGGCGCGGCGACGACATAATCTCGCGTGGACTCCTGCCCTTTGACGAGTTGCGCCCGCAGGCGCGCCGCATTGGCTGCCGCGATATCGAGTTGCTCGCCGGCCAGCGCCCCGCTTTCGACCAGGCGACGCGTGCGATCGAGATTGTCCTCTTCCTTGCGCAGGTCTTCGCGCAGCGACGTGACCAGGGCGGCGGCGCCTTCGGTGCGCCCGAGCGTAACCAGTACCTGACCGCGCATCACCATGTCACCTTCGCGCACGCGCACGGCGAGCACGGGACCTTCGGCAGCCGAGGCGAGCTGCGCGATGCGCGCAGCCTCGACCGCCCCGGTGAGCGCGATGGTCACGACCAATGGCCCCTTCTTGAGAGTCTCCACGCGAACGGGTGCCGACTTCTCGGCGCTCTTGTCTTTGGTAGATGGGACCGGCGTTGCTTCCTTGCCGCAGCCGCTCGCAGCCAGAAGCAGGACCAGTCCGAGTGCCAGCAGCGCGGGTGTTCGGCGCCCGATCCGGTTGGCGGAATGCGGGAACATCTTCATCGCAGGTTTTCTCCGGTTGCCCATGTCAGTTGGGCGGCGGAGGCATTCGCGTCGGCCAATGTCCGAATCCGCGTGGTTTCCGCATCCAAAAGCGCCGACTGGGCATCGAGCACGTCCAGTTCAGTCCCGCGCCCGAGCGCGTATTTCTCCTGCTCGATGCGAAGGCTCTCGGTGGCCAGCGAAATGACTTTATCCGTGCTGGCGAGGCGCTCGAGTGCCGACGCCAGATTGGCGTGGGCGGTGTCGACCTCCAGACGAATTTGCATCCGTAGCTTGTCGAGGCGTTGGCGCTGGGCCTCGAGCTTGGCCGTTTCCTCATCCACCCGGCCTGTCGTGCGACCACCGTCATACAGGGGAATTTCCAGCGTGATACCGATGCGGGACACGGTATCGCTGGCCGGCTGGCCGCTGGGCTGCTGGGTCGGTTGGACCATGCTCCGATTGCCGACCGCGGCAACCAGATTGATCGTGGGCCGATTTCCTGCACGCGCGGCTTCGACCCGAGCTTTCTGCGCATCGAACTCAGCGCGCGCCCCGATCATGTCGGGCCTATGCTCCAGCGCCGACACTCCCAGCGTCGCCGTTGTTCGGTATTCGCTTGCGGGCCGGCTCAGTGTCCCGGCCAGGGCAAAGTCGGCACTCGCCTCCCCGGCCCCCATCAGATTGAGGAGCGCACGCTGCTGTACGGCAAGTGTGTTGCGCTCGCGCAGCGACCGCTGGCGGAGATCCGCGAGCTTGACCTCGCTGCGCAACGCATCCACGCGAGCCGCCTTGCGCGCGGCGATAAGTGTGTTTACCTGTTCGAGATGGGACGCAAGGGCTGCGGCGGACACGTCGAGCGACTCGATCAGCCGCATCTGGGCCAATTGACCGAAATAGAGACTGGAGACGTTGTAGACCAGATCACCTTTGGAGCGTGCGAGACGCTGCCCGGCCGAGGCTTCGAGGAGTTCTGCCGCCCGCATTTCGGCCACGAGCCGCCCCCCGGCGTATAGCGGCAAACGCAGGACCAGATCCGTGGCAAGAATGTTGTTTCCGAATACTCCGAGCTCGCCGTTGAATCGCGCCGCGATGAGGCGCAGATCGGGCTGGTTGAGAGCGTAGCCACCCTCGATGGAAATGCGTGGCAAATCGGCACCGTGGGCTTGCGTGGTGCGTGCGGACGCCGCCTGGGTGTCGAACGCAGTGGCGGACACCTCCGGGTTGTGGGTAAGCGCATAGGCAATCAGCGCTGGCAGATCGTGGCGGCCGCGGGCCGACGAAAGGCCGCCGGAACGCTCGACTTCGGCGATTTGTGAATCGCTGTTCTCGGTGGCTGCCTGTGTGCCGTGCGGCAGCGCCGCCAGGATGCAGCCGAGAGCCAGAATGTGGAGGTGGCGTCGAATGCGGAGGGTGAGGTGGGTGTTGGAGGAGATTCGTCTGGACATGTTCGCTCCGACGATCAGCATCGGATGACCCTCACGCCCTGGGCCGCGCGTGACATGCAACCATCATCGGCCAATGACAATTTAACGATTTGACAACCATCAAACATATGGAAACTGGCAAGACGGTCTCAGAGACTGATCACGGTCGCGCCTTCCAGCGCGTAGCGAATGAAGGCGTCACGCGCATACTCGAGCTTGAAGTCGAGGTTCGTGAGCGACTCCGCCTTGCCCATCATCTCGACGGTCTGGCGACAGACCAGGATCGGTACGTTTTGCTGCGCCAATGCGGCCAAGGCGTCACGAAACGCCGACTGGGCCGGGTCCACCAGGGCCGCGATGGCCGGGCCGAAGATGAACAACTCTAGGCTTACCTCGCGCTCTGCGGCGACCAGCCGGACGCGCTCCGCGAGCTTCGGGCCGATGTCCGTACTGCCTTCGTGCGTGTGGAAGATATGGATGACGAGCTTATTCATGAGAACTCCGGGGATCGTGGGAGAGTGTGGCGCTGGGTACGCGCGCTGCGGGAGGTCCGCCATGGTTCAGTGCGCATGATCGTGTCCAGCGTCGGCGCCTCCCGCTGGCGACGGAACCGTGCTGTCGGGTGAGGACGGCGAGCAAAGGCCGCCGCACGGAACAGTGACGGGCACCTTCACCACCTGCAGGGTTGCGTGTTCGATTTCAAAACGATCATGCAGTTCGCGCGTAGCAGAAGCGAAGAACGCGTCGTCCGGGTAGCCCAACGGCATCACCAGATGTGCGGTGAGCGCGACCTCCGAGGTGCCCATCGCCCAGACATGAAGATCGTGGACGCGATCAACCCCGGGTAGCGACGCGAGATAGGCTTGTACCGCGACCAGGTCGATGGCTTCCGGCACGCCGTCGAAGAGCAGGTGCAGCGATTGCCGGAAGAGGCTCCAGGTGCCCACCACGATGACGGCGGCGATCAGCAGACTAACTACCGGGTCGAGCCAGTTCCAGCCGAACCATAAAGCCAAGCCGCCGGCCACGACCACGCCTGCCGACACCAGGGCATCAGCCGCCATGTGCAGAAAGGCGCCGCGGATATTGAGGTCGCTCTTCTGCCCGCGCATGAACAGCAGCGCCGTGGCAGTGTTGATCACGATCCCCACGCCCGCGACGGCCATGATCGTGAGGCCCTGGATCGGTTCGGGGGCGCCGAGCCGGCCGATCGCCTCCCATGCTAGCGCGCCCATGGCCACGAGAAGCAGCAACGCGTTGGCGAACGCCGCGAGGATCGTCCCGCGCTTCCAGCCGTAGGTGTGCCGCGCGTCGGGCCGCAGCTTGCCCGCCAAGGCCCCGCCCCACGCGAGCACCAGGCCCACCACGTCGGAGAGGTTGTGGCCCGCATCGGCCAGCAGCGCCAGCGAGTTCACTTTCCAGCCGTAGAACGCCTCGATGGCGACGAAGGCGAGGTTCAGTGCGATGCCGATGGCGAAGGCGCGGTTGAACTCGGCCGGAGCGTGATCGTGACCAGCACTCATCGATCAGGTCCCGCCGAACGCGTCGACGTGAATGCTCTCCGGACTGATTCCGGCTTTTCGCAGTTCGGCAACGACCACGCCAAGCATCACCGGTGGTCCTGCCAAATAGGCGTCGCGGTGAGCCAGCGGCGCTTGCGACGACCGGATGGCGTATGCCACCGTCCCCGTGACCGTCGCGATCCCGACTGGCACGCCATAGGCATCGAAGCCATGTTCCGCAGCCAGCGTGATGCGCAAGTGCGGGTCTTGGCTGGCCCATGCCTCGAGCCACTCCAGTTCGTAGAAATCACGCTCATCACGGACACCCCAGAAGAGCAGCATGTCCCGCTGCGGCGTCAGCTTCAGCTGTTGCTCGACCATCGCCTCAATGGGCGCGAATCCGGTACCGCCTGCGACAAACACGAGCGCCCGGTCCACGGGCGAGCGCATGGTGAACGAGCCCAGTGGACCCCGTGCGTGCACATGGTCGCCGGCCTTCATCCGGTTGAAGGCCCAGTCGGACAGGCGTCCGCCTTCCACCTGGCGGATCTGGAGGTCGATGCTGCCGTCATCCCGTGGCGGATTGCTGATCGAGTACGCCCGCGACAGGTAGGGCGTGTCGGGTGACCAGATCTCGACGTATTGTCCCGGCGAGAACTGGCAGAAACACTCGCCCTTCACCAGCGGCGCCAAGCGGACGATAAGCGTGTTCGAAGTGGGCCGGGACATCTCGTCAACGTGCATCTCGACGATCCGATCGGGATGGGGGAACTGTGATGTCCAAGAAAGTTCGGCGCGGCGGGCAAGCAGATCATCTTCAATCGCGTGGCGCACCTCGGCGCGCCCCTCGAGCGCGAAGACGGTGTCGAGCGGCGGGAACACGATGGCGTGGGTCGGACATGTGTTCGCACAGGTGGTGCAGCCCACCATGCAGTTGATCGGATCCACGACCACGGCCTTCTTGCGATCGAAGTCGAAGCGATAGACCAGGCGATTGCACCCGGTTACACAGGTACCGCACCCGATACATGCCTCATCGACGATGCTCGGGTTCCAGTGAATCCGCTCGCGTGGCACGCCGTGCCAGGGTTTGGTGAATTGCGGGTTCGGCATGATGGGCTTTCAACGCTCGTAGCCCGAACACGGAATGCACACATGCTTATCGCCGACCACGCGCAGATAGGCTCGGGCCGTGAGTTCGTGACAGGCGGCACAGGGTACGAAGCCCATGATCTCGGGCATCCAGTCGCGGTCGAACTGGAAGGCCTTGTCGATGGTGAGCACGTCGGATTCTGGTGCGTTCCACATCAGGTCGACCAGTTCCAACTGCTCCGCTTCGGGGATGTCGTCGGGTTCGATTCCCTGACCGCGCTTGACCATGAAGGCAGATTCACCGATGCGCTTCTGCAGCGTTGGCTTGTAGCTCACCCGGAGGGCACGATTACTGGCCCGCTCGATAAGGGTCACCGCCAGCTTCCCGTAGGGTGTCTTCTCCATGTTGCCCTTGCCCAGCGTGCAGCCGGTGGCGTACTGAACCCCGTCGCCGAAGCACATGCCGCCGTGGTCTTCGCCGATCTCGATGAAGGCATGCAACTGCCGCCCGCCGGAGCGCTTGACGCCCAGCTCGCGCAGCGCGGCCAGCCCGGCACGCACACCGGCCACGCTGGCCCAGCAGCGGTGGCCGTGGAATTCGAGGGCTCTCTGAAGCACTTCACGGTCGTCGTTCATGATGTGGGTTATTCCGTCGCTGTCGTCACCGGACGCTTCGCATCCTTGGTCCATTCGTGCATCGAGCCGTCGTACAACTTCACATTCTTGTTTCCCAGGAGTTCATGTTCGATGAACCAGACTCCGCTGCTCAAGTGGCCTGAATCGCAATAAGTTATTGTCGGTTTGGCGGAATCTACCCCGTTCGCAGTAAAGAGTTCCTTGAGCTGGGGCACCGACTTGAGCGCGCCTGTGTTCGTATCCATGAGGTCGCTGTTTGGCACCAGTTTCGCACCCGGAATGTGACCCTTGGCGGAGACGTAGTCCTTCTTTTTCTCGCCAAGGTAGAACTCCGCAGTTCGTCCGTCGACCAGTTGCACGTTCTTTTTTTCTACGGCCGATAACACGTCCGGGGTCAGCGCAAGAATGTCGCCGCGAGTCGCCGTCACCTTGTAGGCGCTCGCTTTCCCAGGCGCCGCGGGCGTCTTCGAAATCTCACGCTTCTCCGCCGTCCACTTGGCCACGCCACCGTCCAGGAGCGCGACCTTGTCGTGCCCGAAGTACTTGAGCGTCCAGTAGGCGCGGGTTCCCATGGTGAATGACGACGGATTGTGCGAAAGCGGCGCGATGACCACATTGTCATCGTTGGTCACGTTGAGCGCCCTCATCAGGGCCTCGAACTGCTCCTTCGTCGGAACCATTGAATCCAGCGCTACGCCGTCAATGATCCTGTCGACGCGCACAGTATCCCAGTCCCAGAAACGGGACCCGGGCACGTAGCCGAAGGCGTTGCTGTCCTTCTCGACGCGCACGTCCAGGACGACGAGGTCCTTGCTCTTCAAATTGGCGTTCAGCCATTGTGTATCCACTAAAGGACCTGGTAGTTGGGTGGCAAAAGCCGGTCCGGCGGCGATGGTGACAGAAAACATTGTCATAAGGATTGTGCGCAAAACGTGTTTCATGTCCTTCTCCCTTGTTTGAATCACGAGCGAAAGCTTGCGTGGATGTAAGCATG